>Ga0075418_10001746_pt1 | contig 24718 bp, 24 predicted proteins | sample SoiMetdeltSBSDD2_FD_81776 | JGI IMG/M metagenome (GOLD analysis project Ga0075418, IMG submission 81776) | Bulk soil microbial communities from a Populus tree surrounding site in Tennessee, USA - Soil MetaG P. deltoides SBSDD2 | ecosystem: Environmental > Terrestrial > Soil > Tree plantation...
CAACAAGCGCAAATTCACCGCACTCTGCAGCATCCCGATGCGTTTGGGCGGCACCAGGGCAACAATTTTTTCCTTCGACCCCTTCACCTTGCCTATTACGGCGGTGATATCATCTTCAACATCGATATAAATAACGTCTTTGTTCATGCTAGATACGTAAGATCCGGTTTAGTTTTTCCTTGATGGTATCCCCGTCGCTACTACCTACAATTGTATCATAGCCCACCCGCAGCAAACCCATGGCGGTAATGAACGTGTGGTCGCTAGCCTCCCCTGTGGTGTCGGTAATGCCAATGACATCGCTGGGCGATATGTGCTGCACGGTTGGGCGTTTGGTAAATGGCAATTCTTTATACCAATCGCGTTCGGCCAAGGCTGCCGTGAGCTTTTTCAGGCTCGACCCGCCACCGCATAGCAATATGCGATTTGGCAAATGGTCGACCGAATCGAACTCAGCCAAGGCCAGCTCGACGCCAGACAGCCAGACTTCCAGGGTTTTATCTAGCGCCTCGTCAACTTGTTTTTTCACGGTCTGCTTGATTTGGCTGCTATCTATGTTGACCTTTAATTTCTCGGCGTCGCTATAGCTAAGGTTCATTTCGCTGGCAATAGTACGCGTAAAGCTGCGGCCACCAATGCCAAACATTTGCGTACCTTCCACACCGCCGTCGTTCACCACAGCGATGTCGGCCGTGCCGCCGCCAATGTCGATCAATATCGCTGTAAAGTTGCTGCTGGCGTCATTACCTAGCACGCTGCGACTCACCGCAAATGGTTCGGCCGCCACCGCCACCAGTTCCAGCGCCAGCTCGTCGGCCACGCGCTCCAGCGCACCAATATGCACCATAGGCGCAAAGGCCGTGTATATTTGCACCGCCACGTCGCGCCCCTGAAACCCGATAGGATTGCTGACCTTGTAGCCGTCTATGTGGATGCTCACCAGAGCACTGTTGACCAGTTTTACTTCTACTTCTTCGTTGCCGGTTTCCAGTGCAATTTGTTTTTGAGCTTTGTTCGACGCCCGTTCCTGGACTTTTTCGATGATAAATTCCATCTCGGCTGTATCTAGCGGGCGGTCGGGCTGCGGACGACGATAGCGAATAGTATCGGTGACGCCTTTTACTAGCTCGCCGGCAATGCCGATGACCACGCGTTTGGCCTGCAGGCCGGCTTGGTCTTCCGCCTCCGACAGCGCCTCCTCGCAGTTCTTCACCACACCAGATATGTCGGCGATAGCGCCACTGTGCATGTCGCTGAGGTCTTGGTGGGCACGCCCTACGCCGACTATTTCCAGCGTCTCGCCGTTTATTTTAGCTATCAGCGCCTTCACGTATTCCGTCCCTATGTCCAGGCCGACCACGTAATCGTCGACCGACTTTTCCTGTACTTTGCGCTTGAGTTTATCGAAAACCATAATTGGTATTATTATATACCATCGGTCCAGGGAGATAAAGGCTTGGCGCAGGTTACGCAGTGTATGTGTTGACGAGTGAATAACAATGTGAGATGATTGGATTACTCTGAGGAGAGGAGGTGTTTAGGATGGACGTCAAGAAGGTGGCAATCCTGACGGGTGCTGCGCTGCTGGTCTTTTTCCTGGTGACGCAGCCCGTCCAGTCGGCCGGAATTGTCAACTCAATTATCACCGCCCTGCGCGACGGCGCAGAGGCCGTGATAACCTTCGTCAAGACCGTATTCGGTTTCTGATGAAGGCAGTGGGGGTGCGACTCGACGGCGCCGCCAGTCGCACCCCCACCACTCTCCTCTGAATTCAAGCCGGACTTCCCGCAGCCATCAGCCGCGATGTGTCCGGCTTTAAAAATACCCTATTGCTAGTACACAAAAAACCTAGCAGCACTTGACATTATTTGCCTTTATTGATATATATATTGACCTCCCGAACGAGAGGTTTCTGACAAGCAGATAGGATGCACTGTGGGCGTCTACTACAACCCGGTCACGGACATCACCGACGGAATTGTCGGGCGACGGATTCAGGGACATGACCACGCCGCTGCAAAGCGACAGCTCCGCGGCGACGAACATCTGTACGTGGTCTGCGACCGAGCTATCTTCATGCAGGCTGCAAACGTCGACGCGAAGTCGGAGTTCGACGCGTTCTACCAGGTCTACATGACTGGCAACGCACTCAGCTTCGAGCTCTACGCGCTCACCGCCGAGCAGCACCAGCGCGCCGATACCCGATAGTACAGCGGTATGACAAGTCGACAATACCCTAGAGGTTATGTCGATATGGCATAACCTCGTACTATTGTCTGCTTGTCATACTCGCTTCCACAAATGAATGTTTGTGCTGATGAGTCCAAAAGGACGAAAAGTGATACTACACTAGCACGGCTTTAATACGCCGCACGCCGGCGCTCGATGCTTCTTCTTTTATAATCTTGAACTTTTTGCCATCTTCAAATAGCTGCAAGGTGTGGTCGACATGAGGGCCGCCGCAGATTTCGAAACTAAAGGGTTTTTCGGCGCCGTCGGCGATCATTTCGTAGACTTTCACCGTGTCACCGTAGCGGTCGCCAAACTGACCCAGGGCGTGCTTTTCCTCTACCGCGACTTTGGTGGGGTATTCCTGGAAGCTAATTCTCAAGTCTTTGCCAATTTGTTCGTTCACGATAGTTTCCACCTGCTGCAATTGCTCGGGCGTCACCTTTTCAGGGTGGCTGAAATCGAAACGCAGGCGTTCTTCGGTGATGTTGCTGCCACGCTGAATCACGTGGTCGCCCAGGACGTCGCGCAGCGCCTGGTACATGAGGTGCGTGGCAGTGTGGTATTTTTTGTGCTGCAAAGTTTGCCCGCCCAGGCCACCCTTGAAGGTACCTTTGCTGGCGGTTTGGCTGCGAGCGCGCTGTTCGGCCATTTTGTCGTCGAATTCTTGGCGCCAGTTTTCAGATAGCGCGATATTCTGTTTGAATGCTTCTTCGGTGGATAGCTCGACCGGAAAGCCGAAGGTATCGTACAGCGTGAAGAGTTCGGCGCCAGTCAGGCCATCGGCGCTGTATTTTTCCATTTGCTTCAAGCCTTTTCGCAGTGTTTGGCGGAAGGTTTTTTCTTCTTTAGCCAACGTCGCAATCACATCGTCGCGGGCGGCCTTCACCTCTGGGTAATCATCGACGTACAGGTCGGCGATAACCGGCACGATTTCTTCCAGGAAATTCTGCTCAATGCCTAGATCGAACGCGAAACGAATGGCGCGGCGCAACAACCGACGCATCACGTAGCCTTGCTCTTTGTTGCCTGGTTTGACGCCATCGACGGCGAGAAAAACCGCGCCGCGTAGGTGGTCGGTGATGACGCGCATGGCAGTGGTGTTGCTGTCGTACTTTTTACCCGAAAGCGCTTCGAGTTTTTGCACAATTGGCCACATCAGGCTAATTTTGTAAACGTCGGGGTTGTCGATAGCAGCGGCGGCGATGCGCTCCAAGCCCGAGCCATGGTCGATGTTGGGCGCTGCCAGCGGCTCAAACTTGCCATCAGCGACTTTTTTGTAGCCCATAAAAACGTTGTTGCCGATTTCGAAAAAGCGCGGCGAATCGCTAGCCGGGTGCGCCTTGCCCCACTTGGCTTCGTCGTGGTACTGCTCGCCAAAGTCAAAGAACATTTCGCTATCAGGCCCGCACGGGTCACCCACCAACGTTCCGTCCTCGCTACCGTTGCGACTCCACCAGTTTTCCTTGCCGTCGTACAGGAAGATGCGACCGCCTTGCATGCCCAGTTTGTCGCCATTTTCCGCCGAACCGAGCGCCACGACTTTCGCCTCGATGCCGCGTTTTTTGAATTCGTGTTGCCATAATTCTATGGCTTGGTCGTCGCGCGGAATGTTGTACGTTTCGTTGCCAATGTAGCACGAAACGTACAGTTTTTGCGGGTCAAGCCCCACGACGTCGAATAGGAATTCGGCAATCCATGGGATTTGTTCGGACTTGAAATAGTCGCCCAAGCTCCAGTTGCCTAGCATTTCAAAGGTGGTGGTGTGACTAGGATCGCCCACCTCGTCGATGTCCTGCGAACGCAAACACACTTGGCTGTTCGCCAGTCGCTTGCCGTCTTGGTGCGCTTCGCCCAGCAGATAGGGAATCATGGGTTGCATGCCGCTGCCGGTAAACAGGGTGGTTGGGTCGTTGTACGGCACCAGGAGCGCGCGCGGGATGATGGCGTGGCCGCGGTCTTTGAAAAATTGCAGGTAGGCTTGGCGAATTTGTTGGGCGTTCATATGTGCCCATTATAACAGAGGTGTTGGTGATTGACAAAGCGCCGGGAGGAGTGGTAAAATTGCATTCGTATTGTCCGAAAACTAGCTAGGAGTTAAATTGAGTTCTATCTCGCGGGCGGTTGAGATCGCCCAGCAGGCTCCGGGACCTGTCGAGATTGCCATCACGCCAGTGGTGGGTGCAGTGGTGATTGCCAGCGCAGTGGCTGTCGCTGCTGCCAGCGTCGCCTTCGGCGCACTTGGGCTCAACAAGCCTGTGAAGGCCGAAGACGACTCCAAGTAGCCCGAGACAGGTTGTGCGGCGCCAACGACGTCGCCGCACAGCCTGCTCACCTCACGCGCACCCACGGACAACTACCGCATGCACAGTAGGATTGCAGACCCAGGGTCTCTCCTGTCGTTGGCATGCGGTTTTTTATTCCCCGCACACAGGACAATCTAAGACTGCACAATGATCCCGCCACCCAAACAGGTGTCGCCATCATATATCACCACGGACTGCCCTGGTGCAATGGCGCGCTGCTCGTCGACCAATGTCAGCATGACGCCAGTGTCGGTATAGGCCAGGACGGCTTCTTCCAGCGTTGCACGGTGCCGAATGCGGATTTTATATGTGCTTTCCCGAGGGCGCTCGTGTATCCAGTGGGTTGATTCTAGTACGACAACGTTTTTCCAAAGCGTCGCATCGTTCAAGTCGGTCGTGACGTACACTTCATTTTTGTCCATGTTTTTACCCACCACGTAGTATGGCAGGCCGCCGCCTAGGTCGAGTCCGTGCCGTTGCCCCAGGGTGTAGAATATCGCGCCGTCGTGATGGCCTAGCACTTTACCGGTTCCCTTTTCGATAATCTTGCCGGGTATTTGCTGCACATACTGGCTGAGGAAATCGCGAATGCCGACCTTGCCGACGAAGCAAATACCTTGGCTGTCTTTTTTGCCGGCAGTAAACAGCCCACGCTCACGCGCCATGTCGCGCACCTGCGGCTTGGTAAATTCGCCCAACGGAAACAGGGTTTTCGCCAACGCCTGGCCAGTAACGCGGTACAGGAAATAGGTTTGGTCTTTATTAGTGTCGGCCGCCATCTTCAACCGGTCGTCTTGCACCCGGGCATAGTGACCGGTGGCTATCATATCGGCACCGTCTTCTAGCGCAGCGTCTAGGAATAGCTTAAATTTCACTTCTTGGTTGCACATAATATCTGGGTTGGGCGTGCGACCCAGACGATATTCGGCTATCATGTAGTCGACGACTTTGTGTTTGTATTCGTTCTCGAAATCGAAGACTTTGAAATCAATGCCCAGCTGCACGGCCACACGCTTGGCGTCGGCTAAATCATCCGCCCACGGGCATTTCATACCGGGCAAATCTTGCGTCCAGTTTTTCATGTACACGCCAGTCACGTCGTAGCCCTGCTCTTGCAGCAGCGCAGCCGTCAGCGACGAATCCACACCACCGCTCATACCCACGTATACTTTAGTCATCGGGTACCTCCTAGGTAAAAGGCAATGACTTTCACAACTTCGCTGACGGCCAAAAACCATCCGGTTGGGGTCGCCCACCACAGTGCTGACCATTGATTGTCGCTGGCCACAGGGTGGTTGCGCAGGTGTACGCCGCCGCCTGCACGTGCGGCGAATTCCAAACTAGCGCGGCGCTGGTGATAGGCCGAGGTAACGAGAATAACGGAGGAGATATTGTTGCGCTCCAGAATGGCACTGGTTTTTTCGGCGTTTTGTTTGGTGGTGGCGCCGGCTTCTTCGGTGATGATGTCGGTATCGGGCACGCCTTCGCTGCGGGCGATACGGCGCATAGCTTCGGCGTTACTGGGGCCAGATTTGTCTTGGGCAGCGCCCGAAAAGATAAGTTTCGGTGCCCAGCCGTTTTTGTATAATGCCACCGCCTCGCGCGTGCGTGCCGTGGTATCGCCGCCGCTGACCGCTACCACCGCGTCGGCCGGTAGGCACGGCGTCGCGAGGCCGGGCTGTTCTTGGCAGGTTGCCAAATCGTCTGGCGCCAGGTAAATACTGAGCGACACCACGATAATCCCAAACCCAACCAGCGCGCCCAGTATCGTCCTCATGCCTGCATCCTTTGCTGTTCACGCTGAATTTCTTCGGTAATAATTGCCGCCGCCTTGGCTGTGTTTTCTTCGGTAGATAATTTCCCGAGCGTTACACGCAAGCTGCCATCAGCCACGGCGGGCGCCAGGCCAATAGCTGTGAGTACGTGCGACCGCGTGCCTTTGTTGGCCGCACAGGCGCTGCCGGTCGCCACTAGCACGCCGCGCATTTCTAGCGCAAATACCAAGCGTTCGGCGTCGAGGCCAGGGAATGAAATGTGCAAATGCCCAGGCAAGCGACGTTTTTGGTAGCCAGAGATAATGGCATCGGGGAACGCAGCAAGTAACTGAGATTGCAGATTATCACGCAGTTTTTGCAGCCGTTCGGATTCGTATTTGCGGTGCTTTTCAGCCAGCTCCATGGCGCGCGCAAACCCTACCACACCGGCCACGTTTTCAGTGCCACTGCGCAGGCCGCGTTCTTGGCCGCCGCCTACTATGTGCGGCCGCAATCGCACGTGGCTGGCCGCCCACAACAGGCCGACTTGTTTAGGCCCGTAGACTTTCCCGGCATTCAATGTCAGCAGGTCAATACCCAGGCGCGACATGTGAACATCCAGCTGGCCAGCACCCTGCGAGGCATCGCTATGCAGGTAAATGGGCGTGGTGTCGCCCTGTTCCAGGCGTTTTTCGCGCTCGGTTTTTACCACCATGGCAATATCGCGCAGAGGCTGGACAGTACCTATTTCGTTGTTGGCCAGGGCAATGCTCACCAGGCGCGTATCCGGGCGAATGGCTTCTTTTACCACGTCGGCCACTACCAAACCACGCTCGTCACTGGCCACAATCGTATGATCTTGCAACTTGGCCGCCGCCAATACAGCGTGGTGTTCTATGTTCGCCGTGACTACATGGCCGCCAATACTACTAAACGCCAGGTTGATAGATTCGGTTGCACCGGCAGTCATTACCAGTTCATCGGGTTTGGCGCCAATGCTACTTGCGATGGTTTGTTTGGCCGCTTCGTAACTGCGGCGGACGTTTAATGCCGGCGCATACGGACTGGAAGGGTTATAAAAAAGCTCCGTAAAATACGGCTGCATCGCGGCGAGCACACGATCATCCATTGGCGTCGCGGCCGCGTGGTCTAGATAGATCACCTCGGAGTCCATTCTATCTATTATACCAGTAATGCCTACGCGGCGCTGGCTAGTTTTTGGCCGGTGTGCGGGTCGCGACCGTACACGCCGCGGGCGACTTGTTCGTAGTACATGGTAGTGGCTGTTACCAGGTTGTCTAGTTCAGCGCCTTCGATGAACGAATAGCGCGCGCCTGCCTGTACTTTCAAGATTCCCTTTTCATGCACTTCATAACGAGTTGTCTCGCTTTGCTGTTTGCCGGTTTTGGGATCTTTCCACTCTTCGTACCATATCCAGGTTTTGGCGTCCAGGCAAAAGAATTCGCGGCGATGACCCTGCGGCACGTCGCCAAACAGTTTGGCGCCGATTTCGCTTTCCAGCTGCAGCAGCTCCCGCTCGGTGAGTTTTTTCAGCGGACGGTTTTTGGGCATGGTCAAAGAAATGCCGTTTGGGTCGCCGGTGAGGAGTTGGAGGGCTTTTTTGAAAAGACTAGACATTAGCGCACCTTTCAATTCATCAATTTGGCGTATTCGCGGTTCGGCACAGTTTGAGTGTCGTTCAGCTTGTCGGCGCGCAGCACGACCGTCGTGTTGCGTGCATTTTCACCAATCAAGCACTGCTTCAATTTTTCAGGGTCTATACGTCGTTCCACAGATGGCTGCTGGTCGGCAGCTGCAAGTGCGGCTTTGGTTAATGCCCGCCATTGCTCATAGGGAACAATGTGTTCGCTGCCAGCATGAACGTAGATTTCATCCCCAGATTCCAGCGGAGTTGTTTCAATGATTGATGGGGTAGATTTTTCAAATTCAGACATAATTAAATTCACCTTTCAGTGTGTGGTGTGTGTTCGTCTGTTTGTTTAAGACAACGCAAAAAGCGTGTTGGCATTTGCTGTAGTAGCTGCGGCAATTTCTGAGACAGATAAGCCACGCGCTATGGCGTGGTATCCCGCCACATACTCTACATACATTGGCTCGTTGATTGTACCACGGAGTGGCGTTGGCGTCAAGAAGGGAGCGTCGGTCTCGAGCAGCATTCTTTCCAGGGGAATGGCGGCGAACATTTCGCGCTGGGCGGGGTCTTTGGTAAAGGTGCTAATACCGTTGACACCGAGGTAGAGGCCGCGTTTGAGGGCTTGATCCAGGGTGGCCTGCGTATCTGTAAAACTGTGCAAAACGCCGCGGATGCCGGGGAAATTGTCGAAGATAGGCCAGAAATCTTCAAAAGCGTCGCGAACGTGGAAGATAATGGGCAGATTGTGCTTCATCGCCAAGTCTATTTGCGCCTCGAAGGCAGCAATTTGGACGTCGCGTGGGCTGTGGGTGTAGAAATAGTCGAGACCGATTTCGCCTATGGCGACTAATTTACTGCCCGCGGCAGTTTTAGCCAGGTTAATAACCTCTTCCCATCCATCCTTCGCCTCGTGCGGATGCACGCCTATAGATGCGTACACGCCGTCGTGAACGGCCGCAAATTCCACTGCCGCGAGCGAGCTAGCCTGGCTGGTACCAACGCAAATCATGGTAATGTCGGCGGCACGAGCACGGGCATACACCGACTCCCTATCTAGCGGATAGGTGGATTCGTGAATGTGGCAATGGGTATCGACGAGGGTCATTTTGCTGCGGTTGGTTGTTTGGCGGCGTGCGGATTGGGGGTGTGCTGGTAGATTTTCGGGAAGAGGCCATTGGGTGCTTCGAGCGGCACGATGACGCCAGTGCCGAATGTTTTCTGTATTTTTTCGGCGGTTGCAGGCAGGAATGGTGTCAATTGTTCAGCTATTTGCAGCAACGACCCAACGGCCTGCCCAAGGACTTCGCCCAAATGCGCTTCGGCCTCGGGGTCTGTTTCGCGCCGGCCGGCGATTTCCCAGGGCTTGACGGTTTCCAGGTATTTGTTGAGCGCGCGCACCATTGCCCAGGTTTCGTTCATGGCGTCGTTGAATCGCAGGTCGCGCATGGCGTCGAAATACAATTTCATGTCGTGGTCGCCCTTGGGTGCGTCGCCGATAACCCCCGCCTGATAGCGCGACACCATACTGGCGATGCGCGAAATGAGATTGCCCAGGTCGTTGCCGAGTTCGGTATTGTAGGCGGTTTCGAATTTTTCCCAGGTGAAATCGCCGTCGTCTTGCGTAGGAATATGCCGCGACATGAAATACCGAAAAGCGTCGAGGCCATAGGTGTCGATAACTTCGTTGGGGTCAATCACGTTGCCCAGCGATTTGCTGATTTTGCCGCCGCCGATGTTAATAAACCCGTGCACCAATATTTTTTTGGGCAACGGCAGGTCGAGACCTAGCAGCATGGCAGGCCAAATGCCGGCATGGAAACGCAATATGTCTTTGCCCACCACTTGCACGTCAGCTGGCCAGTAGTCCTGCCAGCCTTCGCGGTCTGGGTAGCCCAGCACGGTTAGGTAGTTGGCCAGTGCATCTATCCACACATACATCACTTGGCCAGGGTCGCCGGGCACGGGCACGCCCCAGGTGAGGGTTTTGCGCGGCCGCGAGATGCTGACGTCTTGCACGCCGTCTTTTATGAGATCGAGAAACTCGTTCTTGCGAAACTCCGGCACGATGTGCATTTTGCCGGTTTCTATGGCTTCACGGATTTTGTCGGTAAAGGCGCTGGCTTTTAGGTAGTAGTTTTCTTCACTGACTCGTTCGTAAGGTTTTTGGTGGTCGGGGCATATACCGCCGGTCGCTTCAACTTCTTTGTCGGTAAAAAACGCTTCGTGACCCACGCAGTACCAGCCTTCGTATGTGCCTTTGTAAATGTAGGGTTGAAGTTTTTGCCATATGTACTGCGAAGCGCCGACGTGATGCGCATCGGTTGTTCGTATAACATCGGTGAACTGCGCGCCAACTTTGCGGATAAGCGGCTCGATTTTGGCGAACATGGTGTCGGTGTAGGCTTGCGGCTCCATGCCCAGTTCGGCGGCTTTGGCGGCTATCTTGTTGCCGTGTTCGTCGGTACCTACCTGGAAACGAACTTCTTGGCCATGCAGCCGCTGGTAACGCGCCCAGATGTCAGCGTAGAGGAAATCGAGCGTGTTGCCAATGTGCAGTTCAGCGTTGACATAAGGAATGGCGGTGGTAATGTATAATTTTTTTCCCATGATTACTTTCTAGTGTAACAGATTTGATAGACAACTAAACAGCAGGCTCACCCTGCACGGTCATCATGGCAACGACGGCGAAACGGCTGGGTTCGGCGCGGTTGCCTTTTAGGTACTCGCTGTAGGAGTAGTAGTTGGGGTCGGTGGCGGTGTCGATAGGGCTGATTGCAAGGTTTTTTTCTGCTATGCCGGCGTGGAGCAGTTGCTCTTTCAAGACTTCATGCAGGCTACGGCCGTGAAATTGATGCAGCGGATAGGTTGCCTTGCCGACGGCAGGGCTGAGCCAGACTTTCAGGTCGGCGGGCAGACTACCGCATTCTTCCTGCAGGTATTCCACGCTGCGCTGCGCACCATGCTGCTCGGCACTGTGGCGACCGAGGTGCGACACCATGAGAATGCGTTTTTTAGGGTCGTACAAAATGGCGCCGGCGCAATCGGCGATGGGGAGAAATAGCGCATGGTTGGGCTGGGTGACGACCAAAGCATCGACGTGGTTTTGCATGTTTGGTGCCAGCATGCCGATAGTCTTGTCGTGGCTCGTGGCGATGCGGTATTTGGCAAAATCTTCGGTATCGTAAGTGATGCCCACCAGGCTGGTGTGGTGGATGTCGATACCGGCTTTTTCCAAAAAAGCCTGCCTGTTGGCAAGCGTTTCAGTGTCATCGTCAAGCCCAAACTTGATATTGCCATCATTTTTCGATGACACGGCGGCGATGACGCCAGACCCAAAGATAGTTGGCTGGTCGGTTGCTATCATATGGGGTCGAGTATAGCAGACGTGAAACTATTTCACCAACGCGGCGAGCTGCTGCCACTGGTCGAGCGATAAGCTTTCAGCGCGCGTTTCCGGGTCAATGTTTGCCTGTCGCAATAGTGTTTCGGCGGTATCTTTCGGAATACCCAGCCCACCAGCCAGGCTACTGCGGAGTTTTTTGCGCTTGGCCGAAAAGCCAGCCTTTACCACGCGGAAAAACTCCTTTTCGGAAACGCTGGTCAGCAGCGGCTGGGTGCGCGTTCTCAGGATGACCACTTGGCTATCGACTTTGGGTGGCGGCGTGAAGAATTCGGCCGGCACCACGTCGCCCAGTGTGACCTCTGCGAACAGTTGTGCGCTAATAGCCAAAATGCTCATATCGCCAGGCTGGGCTGCCAGGCGCTCGGCGACTTCTTTTTGCACCAACAACACGGCGACGGATGGTTTATTGGCACTCGTCATCAGCAGCTGGACGATTTTGCTGGTGATGTAATACGGCACGTTGGCGACAACCTTGTAGCCGGCGGGCAACTGCGAGAGGTCGAAGGATAATATGTCGCTTTGGATAACCTGCAGATTCTTACCTGGAAACTGGGCGGGTAGCTTGCGCGCTAATTCGGCGTCGAATTCAACGGCGACTACCCCATGGCTACGGCGCAACAACTCGCTAGTGAGCGTGCCTAGGCCGGGGCCAATTTCCAGTACCGTATCGTCAGCGGTTAATTCAGCGCAATCCGCAATATGCGCCAAAACGTCGCGGTCGCGCAGCCAGTGCTGGCCAAGGGATTTATTGGGTGCTGGCATTGCTAAATTCCATCGTTATTCGACCAGTCTGTTGCCAAATCGAAACCATCAGGATGCACCGAGGCAAACCCACCAGTATCGTAAACCTTTCCGGCACCCAAGCTCGTTTCCACTATCGAACAACGTGGATAGCGCGACAGATTCGCCGCTATAATCACATAGCCGCTCTGGTCCACTTTCACTCCGTCGGCGCGTACGCTATATGTGCCGCCGCAAGATGTCATCACACGGCTCATTGGCAAATCGTAATAAGTTTCACGGTGTACCACACCTTGGCTATCTGTACTGTGAACGACGCCTTTTGCCTTGCTCAACCCATTGCTCGGGTTGGGCTTCACGCCTATGACCTCGACTTGCTTTTCCGGCGCTTTGGTCACAACACTTTGGATTTCCTTGCGGCTTACCTCTTGGCCATTTTTCATTTCAATTTCGTAAGTGACGAGTTTTTTACCCAATACACCTGGCGTTTTCACCTGGCGGTAACCCACGGGCTTGTCGGCGTCTTGGATTTTCTCTGTTGGAAAGGCGATGTCCTGTTCCTGGGTGCCTGTTTGTTTGCCGTTGCGCCATAGCTCTATAGTCATGCCAGGCTGAATAACCGCGTCTTTCGCCACCGATAGCGTATCGTCGGCCGCGATAGCGATGTGCTTTTGCTGCAACATCTCGTTCACCGTTTTCGCCTGGGTAAACGCTGGCGTTTTGGTGCCGTACAATACCAACGTAAACGGCGTGGCGCGCGTGATGGTTAGCTGCAACCCCGCGCCTTCACTAACCATGTCGGTGTTGGCGTCAAATGATGCCAGGTCTTCGTCTTGCAGAACGATACCGGCATGCTGGGTAATTTGCTTGGCCGTTTGGTAGGGCGACATCACCTTTTGGCGAATCGCGCCATCTACCACGGTAACCGGCCGCGCACGGTAGATATTCACCTCGTAGTTACTGGCTATCAGCGCCTCATCCAGGCCTGGTTCTATGAGGTCGTTGGGATCGACGGGCACACTAGCCTCTTGCAGCGCTTGGCGCAAGGTGGTGGCTTTCGTGAGGATTCCTTTGTCGATGCCATTGTCGTGAAGGGTTATCAGGCGCTCGCCGGCCGCTGGTGTGGGCGACTGCGCCTGTACGCTCGATGCCACAATAACCACACCGCTGCCGATCAACAGCAAACAACAGCTCGCAATAATTGCACCAAAAGGAATACGGGGTTTTCGAAGAATACTTCTCATAAATCGATGACACCTCCACGCGGTGTACTGGGACTTATTATAGCAAACTCGCGACTATTTACGTAATTGAATCAATTTTGGGATGAGCAATAATCGCTACGCATAAATCCAGCGCCCAAGGTATACTGGAAACATGAGCACAATCTATTTCGTCCGCCACGGTGAAAGCCAGGCCAACGTCGACGGTCTTTTTGTGGGGCCGCATTTTCCCTCGCCGTTAACTGCAAATGGCCGAGAGCAAGCACGATTGGCCGGCGAACAGATACGAGCAGAGGGCTTGGCCATCGACCGTATTGTCGCCTCGCCTCTTGAGCGCGCCAAAGATACTGCCGTTATAATCGCACAGATTATAGGTTTCGACCCAGCCGCAATTCACTACGACGACCGCCTCACCGAATACGACATGGGTATCCTCAGCAGCCAGCCCGCAGAAGGCGTCACACCGCAGCAACTGGTTAGTGCGCCGAATGCCGAAGATCCGGTGGTATTTCAGCGGCGGGTGATGGACTGCGTACGTGAAATGCAGGCGTTGCCAGGCATCACCTTAGTGGTCAGCCACGCTGGCGTCGGCCGCATTATCCAAGCCGCAAAACAAGGCAGCAACCCGCGGGATTTTTACGCATTGCCAGGATACCGCAATGCGCAGGTGGTAAAATTGGAATTATGACCCATCAAGCACACATGCAGCGCGCTGTTGACATTGCCCGGCGCTCCAAGCAAGACGGCGGCGCAGCTATTGGTGCAGTACTGGTACACAATACAACCGGCGAAATAGTAGCAACTGGCGAGAGCCTAGTGCGCCACACTATGGATCCGTCGGCACATGCTGAAACGAATTGTATCCGCCAGGCCTGTAGTCAGCTACAAAGCCTCGACCTAGGCGACTACAGCCTTTACTGCACCCTGGAACCTTGCCATATGTGCCTCAGCTGTGCGGCATGGGCAGGCTTGCCCGCCATCTATTTCGGGGCTTATCGAGAAGATGTGGATGGTGCGCTTTTCGAAGTTGGTGGCGACTATAGCGCAGAGAAACTGGCTGCGAATATGCAGCTTCCGAGCGACAGAACAATGACCGTTACGGGTGGCGTTTTACGCCAAGAATGCGCCGACCTACTGCGCAGCTGACCATTGTTTTTAGTTGGCTGCGTCCTCTAGCCGATACAAACTCCCCGTTTTGTAATCCGCAAAATACACTTCCCCGTCGCTGCCCTGGCCAAAGGTGCTGATGGAATACGGGGTTTTGGCCGCCAACGTTTGCGTCCATTTGCCGTCGGCCTGCGAGGCGTAAAAGAGTTGTCCGTTGCAGTAATCGCCGTAGAAATAGTTGCCCACCAGCGCTGGATTTTTACTGCCACGGTACACGTAACCACCAGTCACCGAGCAGCGGCCTTCGTCGTGATTGTATTCCACCACTGGCTGCACATATTGCGTCGCGTCGCCGCAGCCGTCCAGTTTGAATGCGTGCGTACCCTCAAAGCAACGCCAGCCATAATTCTCGCCGCCCTTGCTAGCCGCCCGTTGCACATTTATTTCTTCAATGGAGCCTTGGCCAACGTCGGCAATATACAGGTCGCCGGTTGATTTGTCGAAACTGATTCGCCAGGGATTGCGCAGGCCGTATGCCCATATTTCAGGCCTAGTACCCGCTTGCCCCACGAAGGGATTGGTGGGCGGAATGCCATAGGGGTCGCCCTTGTCCACATCCAGCCGCAATATTTTTCCCAACAAACTATCCTTGTTTTGCGCCCGATTTTCAGGGTCGCCACCGCTGCCGCCATCACCTAGCGCCACATACAAATAGCCGTCAGGGCCAAACACCACGTCCCCGCCGTTGTGATTGGTATACGGCTGTTTCAGCGTCAATAGCACTTTCTCGCTGGCCGTGTCGACTGCGCCGGCTTGCGACGGCACGTGGTAACGAGCAATGACGGTATTTTGACCCTTATCGATATAGTTCACATACACGTAGCCGTTTTGCCGGTAGTTAGGGTGGAATGCCAGCCCTAGCAAGCCCATTTCGCCGCCACTCAGTACCTTTTGCCGAATATCTAGAAATGCCTGCGGCTCAGCCTGGTCGGACGGTGTAAAGCTGCGAATCTGCCCGGCTTGTTCAACCACAAATAGCCGCTTATCTGATACATCAGGCGGCGCCACTATTGCCGTGGGTGCATTAAACCCCGACCTTACGAAGCTAGGCTGAACGGCTGGTGTATGAAGCGTGACTATCGGCGTTGCCGGCACGGCATCTTTGCGCGTTACCAGAAAAACCGCCGCCGCCAGAGCAACCAACACCACGACAATCCCGCCAATAGCTAGCCAAAGTATGTGACGCCGGTGTATGTCGCCGTGTTCCATAACTTTACTGTATCATAAGCTAAAGCTTTTCTAAACGCGCATATTCTACATTTAATTTTTTGGTCTGGCCGCCCGCAAATTGTACCGTCACGGCCATGCCGTCGATGTCTATTATTTCGCCTACGCCAAATTGCGCCGAGCGCACGCCGTCGCCAATGTCGAAGGCCGGCACGTCGCTGTATTCGTCGTAGAAATCATCGCTACGACTAAATGACGGTTGCGATATCGCCGCAACTTCGTGTCCCATATCTGCCAAAAACCGCGATGGCGTATTGTAGCCGCGCTGGCCAAACTGCAGCCGGCTACTGGCGTAACTGAGGTGCAATTCTTCGCGAGCGCGGGTCATGCCCACGTAGCACAGCCGCCGCTCCTCCTCTAGCTCGCTGGGGCCGGCATCGTACACGCGCGAGTGTGGGAAAATGCCCTCTTCCATGCCCACCATAAACACCACGGGAAATTCCAAACCTTTGGCGGCGTGAATAGTCATCAGCGTCACTTTTTGTTTATCCTCGCCCGTGTCGACACTGGACATCAGGGCAACTTCTTCTAGGAAATCTGGCAGGCTGGCGAACGATTTGGAGTCAGAAACCAGCGAGCCAATGTTCGCCTCGCGGTCTTCAGCCTGGGGCGTGCCGTCCAATATATACTCTCGGTAGCCAGTCTTGGCGATAAGCGTTTCGATAATCTCGCTAGGCGACACATCAGCCTGCAGCTTGCCTTGCAAGATTCGTAGCACCTCGCCTAGCCCCACCAACGCTTTCTTGGCACGCGCTGTTATAGTGCTGGTTTGTTCAACATTCATCAGCGCCGTCACGATGTCAAACCCGCTGTTCGCCTGCCATGTCAGGAACTTTTCCAGGCTCGTATCACCCACACCGCGCGTCGGAATATTTACAATCCGACTAAAACTCATGCGGTCGTTCGGCTGGTATAGCAAGCGCAAATACGCGATAATATCCTTAATTTCCTTGCGGTCGTAAAAACGCACACCGCCAATAATTTGGTACGGCAGCCGCTGCTGCAACAGCGCGCGTTCTAGCGTGTAGCTTTGCGAATTGGCGCGATACAATATGGCAAAATCACCGTAGTTGCGTGCACCCATAGCCGTTTGTGTGGCAATGCGGCTCGCCACCAAATAGGCTTCCTCGTTTTCGTCGTAGACGCCATGCACCTGCACAGGCGCGCCGGCAGGTTCGGCCGTCCAGAGTTTTTTGTCGGTACGCTGGGTATTTTTAGTAATGACGTTGTGCGCCGCCTCCAAAATAGCACCGGTACTGCGATAATTCTGTTCCAATTTGACGATCTTCGCGCCCGGAAAATCCCGTTCAAAATTGAGAATATTCGTAAAATCCGCACCTCTCCATGAATAAATCGGCTGCCAGTCATCGCCCACCACACAAATATTGCGCTCGGGGCCGACCAAACTTTTCACTATCGCGTACTGTGCAGCGTTGGTGTCCTGGTACTCGTCTATCAAAATGTGCTTGAACTGCGCCCGCCATTTGTCGCGCACTTCCGTGTGTTCGCGAAACAACCGCACCGTTTCTATCAGCAGGTCGTCAAAATCCAGCGCGCCGGCCTCTTTGCGCATTTTTTCATAAGCCACATATAATTTGGCGATTTCTTGCTGGAACGGATAGCTGGCCGCAGCCTCGAACTCAGCCGGTGTTTGCAGTTCGTTTTTCGCATTGGATATTGCGCCGCTCACGGCGCGCGGCTTCACTTGCTTGTCAGAAATAGACAGCTGCTTCATCGCCTGTTTTATCAGCCCCTGCCTGTCGTCTTCGTCGTAAATCACATAGTTCGACTGGATGCCGATTTTGTCGCCGTCCATGCGCAGTAGCCGTACGCAAATCCCATGAAACGTCCCCATCCACGGCATGAAATTGCGCGCGTTGCCGTCCTGCCCCAGCAACTGCCCCAAACGTTCGCGCATCTCGCGCGCCGCCTTGTTCGTAAATGTCACCGCCAATATTTCATTCGGCCACAGTTTTTCGTGCGCTATTAAGTACGCTATCCGATGTGTCAACGTTTTCGTCTTGCCACTACCGGCGCCGGCCAATATCAGCAACGGCCCATGCGTCGTTTCTACCGCGCCTACCTGCGCGTCATTTAGCCCCTTTAGTAAGTCCATTACTTTCTATTATACTGAACCTGCACACTTTTCGCGCATATCTATGCAATTACGCAACGAATAGTTTTGCATATCGGCTCATCTCCGTCGGATAGTCTGCGACAACCGCGTAATCTAGCTCCCTCGATGGCGTCCATTTACCGCAAAATAGCCGAGCAAAGTAGCCCCAGTCGCCAGTCGCTTCGATGTGTGTTCGCGCGATGCGTAGCTCGTGCACAGCCTCAGCCGCGCCAGCCGCATACTTCGTATCAGACGCCACCGGAATAGCCTTTATCCTTGTTTCTAGACTTTCTGGCAACACAAAAACACGACCAAACCTCTCGGCCACATGGTTGCGGGCCATCGTCTCAATGTGCCGCTGCTTCTCAATCGTATCCAACACCCCGCCCTTCGAGCGTTCCGCCTGTTCATACTGAAGACATGCAGCCTTATACCACGTATCCGCAACAGCCTGTATGCCTAGCGGCTCCTCAATACCAGCCCCCAGTGCTGCACCAATCGCCAGATGATAATCAATCGCCAAGCCTCGCGACTCCCGAAATACATCGCCCACTTCTTTGGCGGTCGCTTCACGAAAAGCGCTGCTGCCCGGTAGGCCAAAGCTTACTAACGCCCCATACTTACCCTGTTCTGCACCCCACTGACACTGGAGAATATGCATGGCTTCATGCACAAATGTCTCCCTACACGTCACCGAACTGCGCGTTACCTTGTCACCAAAAAAGAGCGTCTGTTTCGTACTAGAATTCGTGATTGTCCCGCGCGGCCATGTCTCAAAATTCCAATCTTCCAACAAATCTTCGCCATGATACTGCCGCATCCGCTCCCACCCATCACGAAATAATTGCGCCATTTGCGTACTATCATATTCCCTGTCATCCTCTATATCCTCAAGCAGTGGCAGAAAAGTCGGCGTTAACTTCTCGTTCCAAAACTGCCGTTCTTCTTCCGTAAAACACAACGAGCCAGGAAACTCACGCTCCTCAGGTGGCAAGTTGCTCTGCCATGTTTGCACTTTTTCACCAAATGCCACACCCCATGGAAACGAAGAATCCTGACCCCAGTCGGCAACCTGTTGCAAAATCGAGCCGTAAATCCGTGTATCAAACTCGGGCAGTACATGCACCTCAAGATACGACGCCACCTCCTCATCGGTCAACACCCCCTCTTGCAATTTGTTGTAGTAGTCCTGAATCGTATCCAGGAAATTCAATTCTTGAAAAGCTTCCATGCCATAGGCCGCGCAAAGCCGACTAAATGCATCGTCGCCACTGTAGGTATCAATGAGACGCTGCGCCTTCCTCGCGGCCTCATCTAATTCAGCCATATCTTTTTCGGTTGCAGCCGGGGAATCTGGCGCATATTGCGTTGCACTCCCATTAATACAACCCTCGACATCCTTTCTTCTTGCAGTTGGCAGGTGAACTCGCAGTGAAAAGCCAGGCAAATCTGTCAAAGCGGGCGGTTGATGATCGTGGGATGGGTATGTTTCGGGATTGGTCATGCATCCCAGTATACCCTACCTGTCACCTCGTATTACACAATCCGGAAAAGATACAACGCTGCACCACCGGCGGCGCCAACCAGCAAGATGAGTATAATCCAAACCACCCACATCCAGCCGCTTTTCTTTTGCGCGGGATGCGAAAGGGGCTGGTGGTACGTATCGGTGTCAAAAATTGCCCCGTTATTTTGATCGCCCGTACTGGGTTCTTCGCGGTACTGCTGTGCAATAGAGGTTGGTCCGGTTGAGGGTTCTTTTTCAGGATTTACCTCTGTGGTCGCGGGCGGTGCACTCGCGGCGGGCTGCCATAGCTTCGTCTCCGCAGGCGGCGTTGGCATCTCGGGTGATGCGGTCGTCGCATCGGATTCGATAGCCATCACCGAACTATGCAGTTCCTCGGGAAGAAGCGGGGCAACATCCTTTGCGGTTGCGGGCAAATCGGCGTTCGTCTCCGCTGTGGACTTTACCTCTTCGAGTTCAGGCGCAGCAGTGCTTAGTTCGGTTGCGAGTGCGCCCAATGGGCGTTTTTCCACCTTGGCATCAGACAAGAATGGTGTGGTGAGTGGCGCTTCGTCGTGATTCTCCAAAGCCTCCGGTGCAGTCTTCAGGGCGCTGTCTGGCATGTCTCGCGACGTCATCTCAAGAGGGTCAGGCCATTCGTTCACTGCAGGCGGAGCCACTGGCGAAGGTGGCGTCGCGGTTACTGGCTCGGGTGCAGCAGTAGGATTCATAGGCGCAATATCAGCAGCCTGTCGAGAGATTGGCGCGCGAGGAGCTGCCGGCTTGGGTGTCACCGCACCAGGCCGTACCACATCCATAAACCTCCCGCCACGGCGCGCGGCTAGCGGAGCAGCGGGCGCTACCGGTGGTTTTGGCGGCTCTGCAGCGGGCGTAGGAGAAGGCATCGCGGCTACTGGAGCCACAGCCGGCGCCTCAGGTACAGCACCGTCAAGCGGAGCAGCAGGCACAGCCGCATCATTCGTCTTTGGAACGCCTGCCATCAGCGAGTTTACTGCTTTGTCTAGTTCGTCAAAATCTAAATCTTTCATGTCCCCACCTATTTTTTAGCTACCGCCGAGCCCTTATGTGCCTTTTCTATAATCTCACTGAATTCCTGCGCGTTCAAGCTGGCACCGCCCACCAACAAACCGTCAATCCCTTCCGCCCCTAAAAAGCCACTGGCATTATGGCTATTGGCACTGCCGCCATACAAAACACGTATATCGCTAGCGGCATTTTTGCCAAACATGTGGTCTATCTGCCGGCGAATAAACGCTGCCACGCTGGCCGCATCTTCCGGTAGCGGCGTGGGGTGGCTGGCGAAATCCTTCCCATTACTCAGCGCCCACACGGGCTCGTAGGCAACAGTAATGTGCGTCAGCTCGTCGCTGGTAATATTCGCCAAGCCAGCCGCCAATTGGTCATGCAGGACATCGTTCGTCTCATTGTCGGCGCGCTCGGATGCCGTTTCGCCCACGCACAAAATGGGGCGGATGTTGTTGCGTAGCGCCGCCTGAATTTTATTGCGCACATCTTTGTCGGTTTCGCCAAAAATATGACGGCGCTCGGAATGGCCAACAATCGCGTAATCTACCACGCCGCGCAGCTGGGTCGCCGAAACCTCACCGGTGTACGCGCCAGCATCGCGCCAGTACAAGTTTTGGACAGCGAGCTTGAACTGCCGGCGGTCTATCTGTAAACTCAGCGACTGTAGTGCCAGTAATGTCGGCGCCAGCACCACCTCGACGTCGCGGCGCATCTTCACCATGCCGGCCAATTTGTGTAAATACAAACTCGCCTCGTTTGTATCGAGGTTCATTTTCCAATTGCCCACAATCAGTTTCTTATCTCGCACCATAGTCCTTATGCTCTTTATGTTAGTGTAGCGCAATTTACTCTAGGCGTCTAGCAAACTTTCTATGCCGGGCAACTTTTCCCCAGCCATCAAATCCAGGCTAGCGCCGCCACCAGTGGACACGTGTGTGAAACTCGCCCCGCTGCGCGCATCCCACCCCAGTACAAAATCCGCCGTATCGCCGCCGCCAATAATCGACGTTATCTGCGAATTGGTGGCGAGTGCCAGCGCCAGCCGCGCCGACGCATGGGCGAATTCGGGCAGTTCGGCCACACCCAGCGTCCCATTCCAAATGACGGTTTTTGCCTTCGCCACCTCTGTTACAATATGCTCAATCGTCGCATCGCCCATGTCCAAAATAATGTCGTCAGCCGCCACTTTACCCAGCGCGACATTGCGCCGCGGCTCATCCAACTCCACCTTATGGCCAACGGCCAAATCGGTCGGGAGGACAAGGAAATCATCGACATGTGCCTTGCCGACCTTTTTCGTAGCCGCCGCGTAGATGGTTTTCAAAATTTCATCAGCATCTTCGTGCTTACTCTTGCCCAGTTTGTAGCCAGCGTACGCCAGAAATGTATTAGCCATGGCACCAGTGATGATGATTTTATCAGCCACATCTAACAGTTCACGAATAACGCCCATTTTATCGGTCACCTTGGCGCCGCCCAGCACAGCCACCAGCGGACGCTCGGGGTTTTTCATGGCATTCGTAATGGTCGTATATTCCCGTTCCAGCAACAATCCCGCCACGCTCGGCAGAAATAACGTAATGGCCGATGTGCTAGCGTGCGCCCGATGCACCACACCAAACCCATCTTGTACAAAATACCGCGCGCCGGATGCTGCTGCCAATTCGCGCGCAAAGGCTTCGTCATTTGCCTCCTCACCGGGGTAAAAGCGCAGGTTTTCCAGCACCGTCACACTACGTTTTGGCGCGCGCTTCACCGCCAACCGCGCCCTGTCGCCTATGGCCGCACTGACAAAACGAACGGGCTTACCTAGTAATTCAGCCAGTCGCAGCGCCGCCGGCTCCAGGCTCAATTTCGCATCGCGGCCTTCGGGACGCCCCAGATGGCTGACAATAACCACCTTGCAGCCATCAGCCAGCAGCTTTTTAATAGTCGGCAAACTGGCGCGAATCCGAAAATCATCAGCAATCTTCCCCTCGGCGTCTAGCGGCACATTATAGTCAGTCCTTAGCAGCACCGTTTGACGTTGCAGTGGTACTGTCGCGATTGTTTGTTTGAAAAAGCCCACCATCAACCCCTATTGTCCGCCGTATCCGTAGCCCGCAAAAAACCGTTTTATTTTCAACCGCTTGATACCTGCCGCCCCTAAAGACGACGGTGGCATGGCGGGCTGTGGCGTGTCCGAAGCTGGCTGTTCTGGCATGAAATTTCCTTTGCTACCAGCATACCACTTATGGTTCCTACTATTCAATCACACGAACGCGAATCGTATCAGTCGCACCTACCAGCCCTGGCTGGCGACCACTCACAATCACCACAGTTACCGCAGGTTTGTCGCCAAAGAAACCTTTGGCTTTTAGTTCGCGCGCCAATTCCAAACCAGCCTTTTCGCCGTCTGGTCGCACGAAACTTTTGTTAGCGTAACTAAGCGCCAGCTGCTGCGCGGCGCGTGGCGAACTGGTGACGCTCACAATTGGAAGATTCGGCCGATGCGCCGCAATATTCTCGGCAGTTGCGCCAGATTTGGTTTCAGCCACAATCGCGTCCGCCTTCAGCTGATGCGCCAAACTAACGGCCGTCATACTAATTGCGTTTTGCTGGCTATTTTTGACCTGAATAATATCCTCGAGCGACCCAACAATTGCATGCTCCTGCGTGTACAAAATCACACGCTTCATCGCACCCACCGTCTCGATGGGGTAATTGCCGTTAGCCGTTTCGTCGGAAAGCATCACCACATCAGCACCCTGAATCACAGCATTCGCCACGTCGCTCACCTCGGCGCGAGTCGGCTCGGGGGCGTCCACCATGCTGGCCATCATCTGCGTTGCAACAATACTGAGCTTGCGGTGTTTGCGGCACAGTGCAATCACCTTGCGCTGCACAATCGGCACCACTTCGGCACCGGCTTCTACCGCCAAATCGCCGCGCGCGACCATCACGCCGTCGCTGGCCTTCACAATTTCTTCCAGCACGTCGTCTTTTATCGCCGCCTTGGTTTCAATCTTGGAAATAACATGCGCCGTCGAACCCAACCCCACCAGCATCTGGCGTAGGTTATGTATGTCGTCGGCAGACTGCACAAAACTCAGCGATACGTAGTCGAAATCTTTATCGGCGCCCCATTCAATATCTGCAATGTCCTTCGGGGTCAAAATATCGCCGCCAAAATCAGTATCAGGCAAATTAATTCCCTTGCGACTCATCAGCACGCCGTCGTTTTCCACGCGTACTTTAATAGCCGTCTCGGACGCAATTTCCGTCACCGTAGTACGAACCTTGCCGTCAAAAATGTAAATCGGCTCGCCAGGTTTCACCTTTTCAGCCAAATTGTACTGAATCGGAAGAATCGTGCCGTTGTGTTCGGCCGCGTAGTCCAGCGTCAGCTCGTCGCCTGTCTTCACCGGAAAATGGTTGTCCACCAGATTGCCTAAGCGAATCTTCGGCCCCTGCAAATCTTGCAATATCGCCACCGGCTTGCCCAATTTCGCAGCCGCCTCGCGGATCCACGGCATCTGTTGGTCGCGCTCCTCGTAAGTTCCATGACTAAAGTTGAATCGAAACCCATTGACGCCAGCCTGCGCTAGCTTTTCAATCGCTTCGTAATTATTCACCGCCGGTCCAACCGTGGCTAATATTTTGGTACGTTTAAAAATAACACTCATGACAAATAGTATATCACCTCTGTTGAATATGTACATCATCATTGCGAACAACGAAACGGCGCACTTCGGAAGTTTGGAGCCATGCAAAAAATTACGTATACTAAACATATGCACGTTCTACGCCGTTTTATCCGTTCATCGCTGCCCCGCTACCTTAGCGCGGTCTTCCTGGCAATCGTGTCAACGTCGCCGATACATGCTCTCTCACCCCTAGAAATAGGCATGGCTACCAGCAATACCCTACTAAACATCCCCGACAGCCAGCTAGAACACCGGCTCGACGACATGCAGCGTCTGGGCGTGAAATGGCTGCGCGTCGATTTTAGCTGGGCAACCATCCAACCACACAACGCCCGCAATTTTGACTTCCGTTTTCACACCAAAGTGGTCGACAGCGCCACAAAGCGTGGCATGAAAATCTTAGCCACCCTCGGCTACACGCCCGCTTGGGCGCGTGATCCCCTGTGTAGTCGTGCCGTTACCCCTGTCGAGGAATCCCGCCAAAAATGCACACCGCGCGATGCCAGCGAATTCGCTCGTTTCGCACACGAAACCGCCTGGTATTTCCAAGACCGCATTGCCGCCTGGGAAATCTGGAACGAACCCAACCTCACCGGCTATTGGAAAGACCCCCAGCCCGACGGCAGCATATGGGTCAACCCGCAGTCCTTTGGCCGACTGG
>Ga0075418_10001747_pt1 | contig 24715 bp, 20 predicted proteins | sample SoiMetdeltSBSDD2_FD_81776 | JGI IMG/M metagenome (GOLD analysis project Ga0075418, IMG submission 81776) | Bulk soil microbial communities from a Populus tree surrounding site in Tennessee, USA - Soil MetaG P. deltoides SBSDD2 | ecosystem: Environmental > Terrestrial > Soil > Tree plantation...
AACGAATCTGATTATACCTTTGACAACGCTCCTTGCGATGACGAACAACCAGGCGGTGTCGCACGCTGCTTATCTGACGCTCGATCGACTGACGATTCTCGACGCGGAGAACATACTCGCCGTCCTGGATCAGAACCCTGACTTGATGAGAGGCAGGGAATTGACTCGGGCAAATTATTTTGCTCGAGCGGACGTGCGAGAAACGAGGCAGAGAGATCTTCTCGAAAGCTACCTGCTCAACCCATCGCGAGACGCCAATGAGCTGATGAAGTTCGCCAGCCTATATCCAAACGCCAACTTTATGGTATCGCATAATCTGATGACGCGAAGCCTCACCCCCGATCACGCGTGGATCGCAGCGCGAGACGCTGAGGCATTGCGAGTAGTCGAGCGATGGATTCAGGACTCGCGCTTCGAACGTGTTAGACCCCATCTGCACATGATTCAACGACGCCTCGAAATGTTCGACGGACAGGCCGTGCGTCGGTAGTAAAATGACTTTGCTGCTCAAAATCGAAATCGCAACCGCGCAAAGAAAATGGTTTCCCGCGGCAACTCATAATAAGGCGTGACCGGGTTCAAGCGGTAATCCTCATCTGTGGCGTTCAGGACACCGAGCGTAAGGTCTGCTCGCCTGCGAGGAAAGCGGTAGCCGACAAAAACATTCAATTGCTGAAAGGAGTCGTCTCTCAGCAAAGTTGCATCTCCCGAGTTGTGCTGCCAGTACCAGTCCGATTCGACTTTGAAGAAGAATCCGCTGGGATGATTGTAGAGCAGCGATAGCTGAACTCGCTGCAAGTGCGCCCGATTGACCGAATCGAGAGATAGTTCGGGCGACAAAGAGGCAAGACTGGGAAAAGTCGTTTCCAATTCCGAGTGTGTGAAGGAGTAATGAGCGCTCGCTGCCCATTCATTTCTCCAAAGCTGATGCACGGCGAGAGTTGCAGAGTGTTCGTCATAATTCAGGTGCTGGCGAGTACTCGACGGCTCGGCGTGCAAATCAGTGGTGAATGCATCGAACGTCCCGACCGTCTGGCGAACTTTAGAGGTCACCTGTTCGAGATGCACGCTCACGTAGGTACGAGTGGGAAATTTGAGATCAATCGCTCCTCCGAAGATCTCATGGTCCGGGGCTGATACGGAGCCAACAAGAGATTCAGGAATGAGGGTCCGAAAGGACTGCACGAATCCGTCGAGTTGCGTCGGTTCGAGCTGGAAACTCTCATCCAGGCTTACGCCGCCCAAAGATTGGGCATAGACGCCCCGCACAGTGGCCTCGGGGCTGAGGTCCCATACAAAAGCCGCTTTTGGATTGAACCGTTCGCGCCTTTCCTCGCCGCTCTGAAGTGGGGGGGAGCGAAAGTTCTCGGGGTATCGCATGTATTCATAAGTCAATCCACCGGTTAACCGAACGCCGAACGGCAGCTTCAAGGTTTCGTAGGCATAAGCGGACGTCCTCTCAAAATCGTCACTTGTGCGCGTATCGGCGGCTGGCGTCGGAAACGAGTACGGGGAAGGGCCAGGATTCCAAAGCCGGCTTTCCGTGTCGAATTGCCCCCCCTGCCAGCGTCCTCCGACCAGAAACGCATGGCGTTCATTCTCAACAATCTGCTGCACCTCGGCTGTGTAAACCTCAAGCTGGGTCTGCTGTCGAAAGTCGAAACCGACTTTTGCGCTGTCTATCACCGAAGGAACCGGTCGTTGATCATCTATGATGAGAACGTTTCGAGTAGCAGCCCGATCAGCGAAGCGTTGGTCGTTTTCCAAACGCCCTCCTAAAAACAGTGTGTGCACACCAGGCTGCCATTCGTGGTGGAATCCTGCCACAGCAATAGGACTTTGATCCTCATCGAAATTGAAGTTTGGGCTCGCATCGTTGGGGTTGTAGTACTGGAAATTGTCGCCGGAATGATAATCCTGAAACTTCGTGAGCAGTGTGATGGAGTCATGCGGGGTTAATTGCTGTTTGATCGTGGTGTACCATTCCGTCCGATCCAGTTCATTGTTTGGCCGCACACCGTGGTTGTGCTGATAGTCCAGGTCCAACGACCAGGCAGTATTTCCAATCACGCCGAACTGTGAGGCCAATTCTCGAATTTGACCGTCACTTCGATATTCCGTCGAACTGCTCAAGCCGATCCGATCCCGCTCAAATAAGCGCGCGTATTCCTGCTGTGAAATGTTCTGCGAAAGAGGAGTGCCGCCAACAGGGGACAACAGGTTGGCCAACAGCAGTTCATTGAACCAGACCGTCTCATAGCGAAGGTTGAACCGGGTCGGATCGCGAAAAGCATCGAAACTTTCGGAGAGGAAAAGGTGCGAGGAATAGTTCCCGTAATCATAACTGACGGCGCGAGCGGCTTCGCGCAGGCCCACATCCTTCATCCCACCATCTCGGTAGATTGATGCCAGACTGGAGCTACGCACAGCGCGATCCTGATCCAGCAGCAGTTCGGAGCGATAAATGCGCCGGTTATCATTGAGTTCCTGCGATTTCTCCAGATCAGCGATCGCTTCATTTAAGCGATACTGGTCGTGTCGGAGCAGCGCGGAATAGAGCCACGGGGTCGGGTCATTTGGGTCGAGTTGTTTCGCAAGCTCTAACTCCTTTTCGGCGTGTGCTTCGTCTCGGATTTCCGCAAAAGCCTTTGCCAAATAGCTGCGAAGAATGCTTCGTTGTGATTCCAACGACGCAGCGATCGTCAAATCGCGCAGACCTTCTGCCTTACGGTTTTCCCGAAAAAAGCACAATCCGCGACCGAGCCAAGCATTGGCTAATCCACTGTCTATCGCGATTGCCTGTTCAAACAAAAGAATTGCCCGGGCTGTCTCGTTTTGCGCCGCGGAAAGAAATCCTCTCAACGCAATTGCCTGAGCGTTGCGTGGCGAAATCTGCAAAGCATGTTTCAATGCGACCAAGGCCTTATCGTTTCGTCCAAATCCGAATTCCAGTTCAGCAACCCGAGCCCACGCAAAGCTAAAGTCAGGAGCATTCGTCACGGCCGCGTATGCCATTTGAAGTGCCTCATTGAGTTTGGAACGAGATTGCTGATAATAGGATTCAGCAAGCCATTCGGAAGATGCTCGAGGTGAATTCGTCTTTGCAGACGTGTCGAATCGCACAGCCGTTATTACCGCGTTAAGGGCGTTGACGGCTGGGGATACTTTCGCCACTTGTAAGTCCCTCGACGCTCTTTCAACTTGCCCGACGGTGAGCAACAAGGCTGCACGATAAATCCGGATAGAATCGGTCTCAAGGGGCGTCCGCCACGGATAGCGCGCCAGCGCTTGCAGCAGATCACCAGCGCGGTAAGCCTCTAATGATTCCTGTAATATCTGTTTTTCGTCCTCCGCGAACTGAAGATCGTTAACATTGAGAACGCCCGGATAGTAGAGACTCCATTGAACTAGATTGTTGGTGGCTGCTTCCAAGACCGCGGTTTTGTGAGGTGGTTCTCCCGGTCCAACCATGCCGCGTTCGTAATTACCCACGACTGTCTCAACGCCACCTGCCACCAAAGCGACTTCTCCGTCTAAAACAGTTAGTTCGGAACGCCCGTTCTCTGCCACGTGTAAGAGAAAATCTGTTCCACGTATAGCAGCCGTTGCACCATGCAGATTGAATTCGGATCCCTTGTTTCGCTCTCGATTGAAAATCTTGAATAGACCGCGCCGAAAAGTAACGTTCGGCGAAGGAGGAATTTCAAGATCTGACAGCTCACCTTTTTCGATTGTCATTCCGTTAGTCAGATAAATACCGGCACGGCTGCGTTCTCCCGTCCGGACCCGGTCGCCAGGATAGAGATGCTGCCTCAGCGTAGCGTTGGTCCAAATGTTGGAGTTCCAGCGCGCTACTTCAACCTGCCCCTGAATCATGAACAGGATGTTGTTCGTTTGAGCCGCCGCTATTGCAGAATTTGTCAGTGCGATGCCCAACAGGACCAATGTAAGCCAGAACAAGCTCCATCGCCCACGTGCGCCTCGGCAAGAGGTTCCGACCAAGAAGGGGGTTGCTCGGGGCATACCTTCTTCTTTATGGAAATGGCTTACTTGGCAAGCTAAACCCGCTGGCACTGACATTCTCCAGTGCTATTAGGTCTTATAGGGAAGCGCTTGAAGAATTACTGACAACGACTGAGATGAAACTTTCGCTTGGGCCGAGACAAGAGTCGCGACGTTCGGAGCAGCATCAAACTTCACCTGATGTGGACCCGATTGTCGCTAATGTCGGAGGAGCCGTAGCTCCAGTGGAGGGCGAGCGAGCTTCGCTGCGCTGACTTCGCTGCGCGGCGTGACATTGCCGACATTGCAATCGAACAACACAGTCCGGCTTGCGCCACGTCCCTGTGAGATCCCGCATTACGGTCTCTGCCCCAAAGTTCGTCCGCAGGAAAGCGCGTATCCTTTCTCCGGTCTCCCAAAGTCGGCTCATTGCATTTGCACGGTCTTTATCGAACTCGGAACGAATTTGAGCATTTGGATTGCAGAATCAAGTGGTCCGTGTGGAGGCAAGCACTCCGCTTGCGTGGCGAAAATGACAAGGCAAGGCTTGCCATCACGCGAACTCGAATAACGGATCCCGTGAATTGGAGCTTCATTCGACCCCTTCATAATGAAGCGAACAAATTCGGTGAAAACCTGCGTCGGAACGTATTCTATATGTTGGCGTCCGTCTCTTACAATCGGTTGCGAAAGATTTGTTGCGAAACGAAGAAGGAATCGGAAGACGTGGCGGTGGTCCGGACCGTCCGCGCTGAAGTAACTTGGCGGAGGCGGGATCGAAGTCAAATCGAGAACGTTCAGCGGAACGACAGCGTTGAATTGTGCAGTTGAGACGCACAACGATCGCGATCTCTGAGGGTCAAGAACTTCACTAATTGATGTATCTTCATTTTCAGCACAGTAGAACATCGGAATTCCGGCCGGACTCATTCGATTTGGTTGATTCGCATATTCGATCGGCGGTGAAGTGAACCGTTCCGGCGCTCCAAGCGACTCCTCACATCCATGTAGCTGAGCGCGCCAAAATGCACTTCCTACTGGCTTTGTTGTTATGAGACCTGCTCTAAGGATGGCAGCTTCGATCTCCTGGAGGACGTCCGCCGGCGGCAGATAATCTGGATGCCAAGAGTCCTCAAGGTCATCTCGGGAGTACCAAATGTATATCGTCGTTGGTGCTTTACGACGTGTTCGAACCGCTGCCAACCATAAAGCCATCGTTCACTCGGCTCAAGAAGCTCCCAATTCCGCAGGCACCATTGCTGATCACCGATGTCAACCAAAATATCGTCCAGCAGGTCGTCATTAGGGATTTCAAGCCCTATGTCGCCGAACAGCTCTTCAGTCCAAATCGTAGGGGCCAGATAGCCTCCTTCCTCCGAACAGTAAGGCGATGTCTCCGCAGGGTCGCACCACTCCTTCGAGATGACGTTTGCGATAAATCTGGTGACCACATTCAGGCGAACAACTATACCATCAGGAGGTGTTCGGCCGCAGTAGTCGCACTGACCCTGGGTACCATTTTTCGTGACGAACTCCTTCAGGCCTTCATCCCGAAGGCAGTCTCCGCAAACGTTGCCACCCGATGGCTGCTCATCGCTCACGGTTCATCATTCAGGCCCCACTCCACGCATAGCAACTCGGCCTGCTGCAGCATCGTCTGCGTTGCCCTTTCCTGCTTATCAGGGGGATAACCGTATTTGCGTAGCACCCGTTTCACCATTACCCGCAGTTTAGCCCTCACCGATTCTTTAACCGTCCAGTCAATGGTGACGTTATCACGAATCGTTTTCAAGAGCTCACGGGCAATGAAGCGAAGATTTTCGTCCCCCAAGACCCTGACTGCGCTGTCGTTTACTTCGAGCGCGTCGTAAAAGGCGACCTCGTCTTCCGCGAGCCCCAGTTCTTGCCCACGCTGGGCGGCTTCACGCATCTGTTTTGCCAAAGCGATAAGTTCTTCGATCACGGCGGCAGTTTCGATAGCGCGGTTCTGGTATTGGCGGACGGAGGCGTCGAGCATCTCAGCAAAGGAGCGCGATTGAATAAGGAACTTGCGCGAGCGAACCTTGATTTCATTGTTCAACAGCTTACGCAAGGTCTCGACCGCCAAATTCCTGTGCGGCAACCCGCGAACGTCGGCCAGGAACTCGTCGGATAAAATGGAAATGTCCGGCTTCTTGAGACCAGCCGCAGCGAAGATATTTACCACCTCATCGGATGCGACGGCACGGGAAATAATCTGCCGGATGGCATAGACCATTTCGTCCGCCGACTTTCTTTTGTCGCCATCACCCTTTGCCAGCACGGCGCGTACGGCCTGGAAGAACCCAACATCATCGCGAATCTCGATTGCTCTCTCATGCGGAACAGAGAGTGCGAAAGCTTTCGACAACTCGGTAACGGCTTGCATGAACTTTGCGTTTGTGTTCGCTGGGATGCTTTTCCTTCGAGGCCTTCGCGAGTAGATGCTCTTGCGCTGCTGGAAGCAGACTTAGCTTTTGGCCAGCGTTGCCGCTCGTCCACTTCGACCGGTCAAACCCGTGGAAGAAATCGCAGCAGACCTCGTACTTTTCGAGCATCACTTTGACCGCTTCTTCCTGGTCGATGGCTGTTTCACCGTGGCCGCCGCTTTCAGTATAGACGGCGAGCGCCTCCTTCAGCTCCTGCGCAAGGCCAAGATAATCGACGACCAATCCGCCCGGCTTGCCCTTGAACACACGGTTTACGCGCGCAATTGGTGGAGGCGGCGGGAGTTGAACCCGCGTCCTTGTGCGAATTACCAGCCGCGACTACATGCTTAGTCAGAAGAGAGTTTCAGACGCCGGATAACGTTCTGACGCGAATCCAACGTCCTAGTCTGCATGATAAGTCTTAGCGACGCGCGCGCCGACTCCGCGCTTCGCCCAGCCTGCTGTTGCGTTCATCCGCCGTAGCAGGCGTCCAGCGGTGAACGTCGTGGCACTTAGGCCGCGAGAGCTAGTTCTTGATTAGCAGTTATTTTTTAGTCCGATTTTTTACGAGGCCAACGAACCATCCTCGGCATGCCGCCTCTGGCGCATCATACAAGTCGAAACCAGTACGCCCCCAAAGCGGATCAGGCAGCACTATCGCTCAATGTGGCGGTATGTCAACGCTGGCAGTCACGTTTGTCCGCGACAAGGAAGTGCCCTTAACATAAAAATCCACTGTGACAAACCTCCGCACCGCGAATGTCAGGTCGACAGCTCGCGCGTCTTCTGGAATCGCCAGTCCAAACGCGTACACGGTTCGCGGCGCACCGGGATCGACTTCCGATTCGATTTGCCGCCCCTGATCGTCCTTTGCCTCCACCAACAGCACGTGCCGGTCGGGGGCTTCAAATCGTACGTCAATGTTCGCATTCCGCCGCATGCCGCCACGGCGATCTGGTGGTCTTCGTGGAATACTTTCTATTTTGAACTCGACCGGTTGGCGCACGTCCGCGGCTATGTTCGTCGCGAATTGAACTGGCATGCCGCGGATCGGGATGGTGACATTCGTAAGCGCCCAAAGCTCTCCCGACTGAAAATCGGCCGTGTGAACAAACTCAGCCGCAAAACGCCAGACGGGTTCCTCCGGCCAGAGGGCACCGCGCAAATTAAAAGAAATATTTGCAAGTGCGGCGGAAGCGAGGTTCGAACGAGTGCTGAAAATGTTGCCGCTGGCGCTCGAAGCAGTGACCCCGCCGACCAGCCATGAAGGATCGACGGCGCCGTTAGTTCGCACGCTGAAGCTCAATCGCCAGAGGGCATTTGAAGTTTGCTGCGCGCTGTTCAGGACAAACCCCCTGTCGTTCGTGGTGACCTTGACCGGAAGTTCCGAGCCGAGCCACTCGGTAAATCGGTCGAGCACGGGATTGGAGAATGTGAGTTCGACCACCTGTGTGAGCAGGGAGCGCTTGTCGCGCTCGTAAATGCGCAAGCGCAATGGCTCGCTGCGGCGCGGAAAGTTGTGAAAGAGCCAGGCGACGTACGCAGGTTCGGAGCTTCCCCCAAACGAACCCGGGACGGCATTCCAGTGATTCAAACCCAATTCCGATTCAGTCCCGTGCTCATCGACAATGGCCGCTTGCACCGCGACCGTGTTCGAGCGATTGACGGGCTCCCACCGTGTCCAGACCATCAGGGCAGGCGTGTCGTTGGTGAACCTTACTTCATAACATCCTCGCTGCGCCGCCCAGCTTTTGCCGCGGATAGGCTTGAGCAGGCGCGCCCACCATTTGCCTACCGTAAAGTGATGATGCGTTCCCAATGTCACCCTTTCGACTGTGATCTTTCGGCCATCGGCCGCGGTAGCTGTTGCTGGATGGCGTGATGTGGCAAAGAAGACAACCATGGCGATCGCGAGAAGAAAAAGAATCGCGATCAACAGGAATAGCCGTTTTCGACTTCGAAACACCGGACGCGATCAGTTTGGAGCAGCGCCCGAGCGAGGGCAACGAAAGTCGGCGCACGTTCGTGCTTGAAAGCTTCGAGGTGGGGGGCAAGACTGCGACCTCAGAACAGCCTATGTATTTCGGTGTCGACTATTATCCGGAGCATTGGGTTTATCCCTACGCTGGTTCACCGAGCAAGCCCGAGGAACGCTGGGAGAAAGACATCGGAATGATGATCGCCGCCGGCGTCAACGTCGTGCGCATGGGTGAGTTTGCCTGGGGACTGTACGAGCGCGAGGAGGGCAATTACGACTTCGAGTGGATGCGCCGGGCGATGGATTTATTCGGCAGGGCGGGAATCAAAGTTGTGCTGGGCACGCCCACGGCGGCTCCGCCCATTTGGCTCGCGAAGAAACATCCCGAAATTCTGCCCATCGATGAGCGAGGCTTGCGCAAGCACCAGGGCACGCGCCGCGCGTATTGTCTGAACAGCGACGTCTATTGGGAATACTCGCAGAAGATCCTTCGCGCGCTCGCTACGGCATTGGGCAAACATCCACAGTTGATCGCATGGCAGATCGATAACGGCCTCGGAGGCCATAGCACCGAGGCTTCGTTTAATCCGGAAACCGAACGCGACTGGCACGCCTGGTTGCAGGCCAAGTACGAGACGATCGGCAAACTCAACGACCTGATGGGCCTGCGCTTCTGGGGCCAGGTTGTCTCCACCTTCGAAGAAGTGCCCATGCCAAAGATTGCGCCCACGCTCCACAACCCTGCCCTCCTTGTGGACTGGATGCGCTTCTGCAGCGACACGGTGATTGCCTACGCGCGCATGCAGGTAAACATCCTGCGTGAATTCACGCCGGACATTCCGACCACGCAGAACTTGCGCGCGTTGACGCGGAACTTCGACCACTTCGACATGGCCGAAGTGATCGACTTCGTTTCGCTGGACAGCAACGCGGCCGTGCGCGCCCGCTCGGCGGAATTGGCCCACGAGATCGACATCATGCGCTCGCTCAAGAAGACGAACATCCGCACACCGGATGGAGAGCAAGGATTCTGGGTAATCGAGCAAAAGGCCGGGCACGTGCACTGGCAGGAAGTGAACTCACTGGTGCGGCCGGGAGTGATCCGGTTGTTCACCTATCAATTGATTTCGCGGGGCGCGACGGGCGTCCTGTTTTTTCTGTGGCGGCAACCCAGAATGGGCTCGGAGCAGTTTTATGGCGGTGTGCTGACGCACGATGGCCGGGGAGAAAACAGGGCCTACCTCGAAATCAAGCAAATCGGCCATGAACTCAAACAACTCGCTCCCGCGCTCAAAGGCACAAGGGTGGAACCGCAGGCATGCATCCTGTTCAGCCACGAAAACGATTGGGACCAGAAGTTCAACCTACAGCCCAATCGGTTCTTCAACCTGCGCGAACACATTCAGTTTTTTTACAATGCGCTGCACGACCGCAACATCGCGATCGACTTCGCGCGGCCAACGGAGGATCTGTCGAAATACAAGCTGGTCTTCGCCCCTTCCATTCATTTGCTCGCGGGGGGCGAAGCCGACCTCCTGAAGTTGTATGTGCAAAATGGAGGCACACTCGTGGCCACGTGTAATACCGGGTTGGTCGATGAGCATCACATTGCTCCGGATAGTGGTTTCCCACACGACCTGGTCGATTTGTTTGGGATGGAGGTGCTCGAGTTCGATCCGTTGCCTCCCGGGGAGGAGAATTCGCTCACCCACAAAGGACAGTTTACGGCGACGCATTTGCATCCTGCGCGTTTGTGGTGCGATGTAATTGAGCCGAAGGGTTGCCAGGTATTGTGTACCTTCGCGAAGGACTTTTATGCCGGACGGCCCGCGGTGACTCTGAATGAATACGGCCAGGGGCGCGCTATTTACGTGGGGACGATCAGCACTCAGCCGTTCTATCACGACCTCGTGGTGTGGCTGCGTCAGCTCGTCGGCCTTTTTCCTCTGCTCAAAGTTCCCGACACGGTCGAAGTCAGCATGCGTCAAGGGGACGGTCGCAAGATTTACTTCCTCCTGAATCATCAACACACGCCAGTACGCATTTCCTTTTACAAACCGATGCACGACGTCCTCACCGGTAAAGAAATCACCGGCAACCTGGACTTGCCGCCCCACGGCGTGTTGGTGTTGGATGAACAGAGCTGACATGCTGAAGTTCAATCCGAAATTCGTCCCAGCCCGCGGCGCACCGAAACCCAAGGCCAAAGATCGCGTGCTCGCGCAATGGCGCGGCATCAACATCAAACCGGAGGAACAAGCCCGCCACCTCAACGCCAAACGAACGGGCGATGTCATGCCCAAAGTGCTGACCGGTCTGCGCATGGACGTGCGCAGAGGGGAAGCCGAGATCGTCCGCGTATGGAACCACTTGATCGATCCGCAAATCACGGCGCACGCGCAACCCACGGGCATCAACAAAGGGACCCTATTCGTAACCGTCGACAGCAGCCCATGGCTGGATGAGATCGTCCGCTATCGCCGCAAAGAAATCCTCGACCGCCTGCAACATTCCTTCGGCAAAGAAATGATCGCAAAGATTTCGTTTCGCGTGGGCTAACGCTGACAGCGCGCGCATGGCGCATATCCACGAGAAGATTGATTTTACCGTCGCCATTTTTGTGGTGCAGAACAGCCGCGTGCTGCTGATCCATCATCGCAAGCTCGATAAATGGCTGCCGCTGGGCGGGCATATCGAATTGGACGAAGATCCCGAGCAGGCGGCCCTCCGCGAAGCTCGTGAAGAAAGCGGTCTCGAGGTGCAACTGATCGGCGAGCGCCCGCCGACAACCGAGCCGGGCACACGCGCCCTGATCGCTCCGCGCTTCCTGGACATTCATCGCATATCTGACACCCACGAACACATCGGGATGATCTATTGGGCGCGCCCTAAGAACGGCAGACTAATACGCGCGGAATTGGAGCATCATGACTTGCGCTGGTGCTCGCCGACTGACCTCGATGTGCTCAAACCTGCGATGTCCAGCGCGGTGAAATGGTATTGTCGCAAGGCGATCGAAGAAGTGCGGGACTAAAAACCGAAAGAGGAGAATGTTTCACCGCAAACTGAAGGTCGGGTATTTCGCACTCACGTGGCTGAACATTTTGGCTACCGCTTACTACGGGAACTATATTTTTTTCCTGCTGCGGAAGGAGTATGGGTTCGCCAATCAGGACAATCTGCTCTACGCGGCGCTGGTCGGTTTTCTCTACATTTTTGGAGCGTGGCACGCTGGCAACTTCGCACAAAAGCGCGGCTATTACCTGGCGCTGAAGGTCGGTTTCTCGGTCATGACGGTTTCGCTCCTCGCGGGCATGTTCTTGAACACGGCCCTCGGCCAACTCTTCGTGCTGCTCGCGTGGACCTTCGGCATGTGTTTCACGTGGCCGACCCTCGAAGCGCTCGCCAGTGAAGGCGAAGATCGCAAGGGCCTCGCCACCATGGTCGGCGTGTACAATGTCGTCTGGGCGAGCGGCGCGTCCGTGTCGTACTTCACTGGCGGCGCTTTGCTCGAAAGTCTCGGAAACCAAAGCCTGTTCTGGTTACCGGCGGCCGTGCACATCGTTCAATTCCTGTTTCTTCTCTTTCTCCAGCGGGCAGCACAGATTCTTCCCAATCCGAATTCGAGCACGGTCATCGAAAGCGGCCCTATCGACCCGCACGACGCCACTATTCCGCTCGCGCGTCGAAAGACTTTTCTACGGCTGGCGTGGCTCGCAAATCCGTTTGCCTACATCGCCATGAACACGGTCCTGCCGTTGATCCCTGATGTCGCCGCGCGGCTGCATCTCTCGACGACACTCGCGGGCTTCGTCTGTTCGGTCTGGATGTTCGCGCGCCTGGCGGCTTTCGTCTTATTATGGCGCTGGAATGGCTGGCACTATCACTTTGGCTGGCTCTGCAGCGCTTATGTGACGATGATCGGTTGCTTCGTCGCGCTGTTGCTGGTTGAAAATCTGGCAGTCGTGGTCATTTCTCAGCTTCTGTTTGGGCTCTCCGTGGGTGTGATTTATTATTCGTCACTGTTCTATTCGATGGACGTGGGGGAAACAAAGGGCGAGCACGGCGGCTTCCACGAAGCCTTGATTGGCATTGGCCTGTTCGGCGGGCCCGCAATCGGCACACTGGCGCTGCGGGTTTTTCCCTCAAATCCCGACGCAGGAACCATTGGTGTGACCGTTCTGCTGGGGGGCGGATTGTGCGTTATTGCCGTGGCTGGGACGGCCTTGCGGCGTCGAACACCCGAATTGGCCCAAAAATCGCTTAGGTAGGTATGGCACTGGTGCGCATACTGGTGGATGGATACAGCCTGCTCCACAATTGGCCGGAGTTGGCGCCCGGAAAACCGCGCCACTCGCAGGCGGCCCGTGACGAACTGATTCATGTGCTGACGCGATATCAGGACGCCTGCGGAACGCCTGTAACAGTGATTTTCGACGGTGCGGGCAGCAAGCGTGGACGGCCCGAACCGGACGGCGAACCGGCAGTTGAAGTGCTGTATTCGCGGGCAGGGCAGACGGCCGACCAGATGATCGAGCGCGCGACGCACCGGTTCAAGGAATTTGGCGAAGTGCTGGTGGTGACGGACGATTTTGCCGAGCGGGACACGGTGATGTCCCTCGGGGGCATGGTGGCCAGTTGCCTCGGGTTCATTCAGACGATCGAAAGCGCGCTGGCGGACCTGCAACGGGAATTGAAGACTCACAATCGCCGAGAGCAGAGACGATTTAAGAACGGACGCTAAATATGAAGTATCGCCTGATGCTGCTACAATGGATGGTGCTGGCAACGGCCATGGCCGCTCCGCAACCCGCGAAGCCCCGCCTGCCCGAGGGCAATCGCTTTCTGTTCATCCTCGAAACCTCCGCCGGCATGACGCGCCTCGAACACGGCGGACGCCAAGCCATCTTCGACCTCCTTTATTCCGGTGTGGATGGACGCATGCAGCGCGGCGACACCTTCGGCATCTGGACCTTCAACGGACAGGTACATGCGGGTATCGTGCCGATGCAAACGTACGATCCGCGAACGCGCCTGGAACAGGCCGCTGCGCTGGGACGCTATCTGCGCACACACCCATACGACAAAGAAGGAAATTTCGAAGCGCTCGTAAAACAAGTTCACGCGGTCGTGCGCGGAGCGAAGGACGTGAATATCTTCGTAGTCACGGACGGCAACACGCCCTTCGCGGGTACCGCGTTCGACACGCTCATCAACGCAGGATTCGCAACGAACGGCATCCTCGTGCGCGAGGCGAAGAAGCCGCTGGTCGTGACTTTGGTCGCTCGTCAAAGCGAGTTGATCGCCGCGTGCGTAACTCCTGCCGGAGAAAAAATCGATTTGGCGGAATTGACGCGAGTCACAAACTCAATTCCTGAAACAACGCAAACGCCGGCGGCACAACCAACCATCGAGCGATCGGCAACGGCTGTGACAAATGCGCCCGTGATCGATATGTCGCGCGCTTTGATCATGAGAGGGCCCAGGACGACGAATCCGCCCGTCGCGCCAGTTCCCCCCCCGACGGTTGCGGCAACCACAAATGAAACGACAACATCCGCGACGAATGCCGCGCCTCCGGTAACTACAACATCAGCGCCGGTGCTGACAAAGGACAGTCCCGCTGTTGCGCCACAATCTGACTCCGGTCAGGGGAACGAAGTTCGCCCTTCGTCCACGCCGGAAGCGCTGCCGTCCTTCGTGCCAGCACAAATAAAGGCTTCGGCCCGAGCCGTTCAGCCACCGATCAGCATTATCGTGCCACCCACTGGTAATCGAGGTTTAGCATTACCCAATCTGCTGCTCATTTTGGGAGGCGCGTTCGTGGGCGCCAGCGCCGTCGGCGCGTATTTGTTCATGCGCAAGATGCGCCGCAGGAAAGAGCCGAGCTTTATCTCGCAAGGCCTCAACCGTTACTAAGCGTCACTCCAAAGTGACGTAGGCCGAAAGGCCGTGCAATCCTCCCTCGCGACCAAAACCACTTTCCTTGTAACCACCAAAGGGACTTGACGGATCGAACTTGTTGTAGGTATTCGCCCACACCACACCGGCCCGAAGCTTGCCCGCCATCTTGAAAATTTTGCTCCCCTTATCGGTCCACACGCCCGCGCTCAAACCGTAGGGCGTGTTGTTGGCGCGCTCAAAGGCTTCTTCCGGAGTGCGAAACGTCATCACACTCAAGACGGGACCAAAAATTTCTTCCTGCGCGACACGGTTGGACATCGTCACGCCCGTGAGGAACGACGGGGGGAACCAGTAGCCGCGCGCGGGCAAATCGCAGTTCGCCTGCTCCAGCCGTGCGCCTTCGCGCGTGCCGCAGTCGACCAGCATTCGAATCTTGTCGAGTTGGGCGCGTGAGTTGATCGCGCCAACGTCGGTGTTCTTGTCGAGAGGATTGCCCATGCGCAAAGTGCGAATCCGATCGCGCAACTTGCGCACGACGGGGAGCAGAATGGACTCCTGCACGAAGAGCCGCGATCCCGCGCAGCACACGTGGCCCTGATTGAAATAGATCCCTTGAATGATCCCTTCGATGGCCTGGTCGAGCGGGGCGTCATCAAAAATAATGTTGGCGGCTTTGCCGCCCAGTTCGAGCGTTAGCTTCTTTCCCGTGCCCGCAACGGCTTTAGCGATCTGCTTGCCGACTTCGGTCGAACCGGTAAACGCCACCTTGTCGATCCCCGGGTGGTTGACCAGGGCAGTGCCTGTCTCCCCTGCCCCAGTGACGATGTTCACAACGCCATCGGGCAACTCGGCCTGTTGAAAAATCTCGGCAAGGCGCATCGCGGTGATGCTGGTCGTCTCGGCGGGCTTCAGCACTACGGTGTTGCCGCAGGCCAGGGCTGGCGCGATCTTCCACGCCGCCATCAGCAAGGGAAAGTTCCAGGGAATGATTTGTCCTGCGACACCCAACGACCGAGGTTTGCGCCCCGGGAAGGCGTACTCGAGTTTGTCGGCCCAACCCGCGTGATAAAAAAAGTGAGCAGCCACTAACGGCAGATCGACATCGCGGCTTTCACGAATCGGTTTGCCCCCGTCCATCGTTTCCAGCACCGCCAGCTCGCGTGACTTTTCCTGGATAATCCGGGCGATGCGATACAGATACTTTCCGCGCTCGCGGCCGGGAATCTTGCTCCAAACGTTTTCGTAAGCGCGGCGCGCGGCTTTCACCGCGCGGTCCACGTCCCGTTCACCAGCGACCGCGATTTCCGTCAACTTCTCTTCCGTCGCAGGATTAATTGAATCGAAATACTTTGCAGAACCCGGCGCAACAAACCGCCCGCCGATAAACAACTCGTAACGGGGCGCGATTTTAACGGGCACGGTTTCCGGCGCTGGCGCATAATCCCACTTCTGCCCAAAACTTAGCCGACGCTCGCGAAGTGGCACCACGCCATTGCGCGGTGCCAGTGATCCTGTCGCGATTCGCGTGACTGCACGTGTCGTCTGGCGGCGTCGGGAGGGGGCGCGTTTCATAGTCGCTATTGTCGGGACCCACCCATTAACAGGTCAAGTCGCCGCTACAACGCTGCCGAGGCCACAGGTCGCGTTGACAATAGAGGCGCACCGCCCGTACCGTTGAAGCATGACGGGTTTGGAGCATTCGCTGGTCGAATTGATCCGGCGCACGTCCGCGGAGATCCCGGATGACGTGCAGGCGGCGATCCTGGCTTCGCTGGAGCGCGAGAAGAAGGGCACGATTGCGGAGTCGGCGATGAAGATCATCGAGCGCAACATTCAACTCGCGAAGCAGAAGTCGCAGCCGATTTGCCAGGACACGGGGAGCATTATTTTCTATCTGGACTGTCCCGTCGGGTTCGACCAGATCGCGTTCGAGGAAGCGGCGAAGAACGCTGTGCGCGTCGCCACGAAGAAGGGCTTTCTCAGGCAGAATTCTGTGGACTCGCTAACGGGCGTTAACGATGGAACGAACGTTGGGACCGGCTCGCCGACCATCCATTTTCACCAGTACCGGGGTCCTGAGACGAACGTGCGGCTGATACTGAAAGGCGGTGGATGCGAGAACGTGGGCGCGCAGTATTCGCTGCCGAGCGAAAAGCTTAAAGCCAATCGCGATCTCAACGGCTGCCGAAAGGTGATTCTCGACGCGGTGTTGCAGGCGCAAGGCAAAGGCTGCGGTCCTGGCATTCTTGGTGTGTGCATTGGCGGCGATCGCGCGACTGGTTACGAGTTTTCCAAGCAGCAGTTTTTGCGCAGGCTCGAAGACCGCAACGCGGTTCCCGAACTCGACAAGCTCGAGGAGGACGTCCTCAACACTGCGAATGAACTCGGCATCGGCCCGATGGGTTTCGGCGGCAAGACAACGCTGCTCGGTGTAAAAATCTGCACCGCCAATCGGCTTCCTGCGTCGTTCTTCGTGAGCGTCAGCTACATGTGCTGGGCGTATCGTCGGCAGGGCGTGAAGCTCAACAGCAACAACGAGATCGACGGCTGGCTTTACTAAATTCGGTATGGTGAAACTCAAGACACCTTGCGACGAAGCACTTATCCGCTCGCTGAAGGTCGGCGATCCAGTTGAAATTTCCGGCACGTTGTTCACTGGCCGGGACGCGGTGCACAAATACCTGCACGAAGGGGGGAAGCTTCCCTCGGGCGTCAACCTGCGAAACGGCATCCTTTATCACTGCGGCCCGGTAGTGATGAAGGACGAATCCGGCAACTGGAAAGTGACGGCGGCGGGGCCAACGACTTCGATTCGCGAGGAGCCTTACCAGGGACAAATCATCAAGGACTTCGGCCTCCGCGGAGTCATCGGCAAAGGCGGCATGGGCGATCGCACGCTCGCGGCCTGCAAGGAATTCGGCTGCGTTTATCTCCACGCCGTCGGCGGTGCAGCGCAGGTGCTCGCCGAGTGTATCAAGTCGGTCCGTAATGTTTACCTCATGGAAAACTTCGGCGCCCCCGAGGCAATCTGGGAATTTGAAGTCGAAGGCTTTCCCTGTGTCGTAACGATGGACGCCAACGGCAACTCGCTTCACAAAGAAGTCTTCGCAGCCAGCCAGCAAGCCCTCGCCGCGCGGCTCTGAACCCCGCAATCAACTTATTTGGTGACGTGAATTTGCGCGATTTCCCCTGCGGCAATTTTCACGGCCCCCAGCGCCGTATCAGTCACCAGAAGGACTTCGTCATCGAGTCGTAATGTGGCAGCGCGATAAATACTGCCGTTGTGCGTTGAGATCTCGTATTTTGCAGGCACGGGACGAGCGTCGCGCAGGACCACCGCGACGGCCTGGTTTACGGTAATTTTTTTGGAGCCGAGCACGACGGAACCGATGTCGATTTCGCCGGCGCGAATTCCATTGAAATCGCCTTCCACAAAATCGCCGCTCTTGAGGAGCACGCCGGTGCGACCTCGCGTAAGCGAGGCCTCCTGCGGTTCGCCAACGGACTGAAACAAGAGTCGCGCGACCTGCACTCGCGAAATGGGCGCCGCATTTCCGGCGATGCGCACGGAGGACCGGTCTGCGGATTCGACAGTTCCCGCCAGCACCGACCCGTTCACCAGCAAGACCCCTGCCGGGTACTTCGCTCGGCTCGCAGGCACCGCCGGCAGAGCGATGTTCGCGGCTGGAATGAGACGCTCCTTTGGAATAATCGAGCGCGGTGTGGTCGGGCTGCTCCAGAACAGCCGAGCCACGGCGCGCTCGCGCGCGTCGAACATTTCCATGCGGATCTCATTGGTCTGGCCGCCGATGAGCACCATCGGCGCGGCGGCGAGATTCAGAAACTCCTCCTTCCATGCATCGATGATCAGCTTGTTGTTGATCCACAATCGCACGCCGTCGTCGGTCACCGTGTGAAACGTGTAGTGCTCGCTGTTGGAGACGACCAGCCGCCCCGTCCATCGCACGCTGAACCCGTTCGAGTTCATGTCGGGAAATGGGGCTCCGGCGCCCCAATCGAAGTCTACAACAGGATCGTAGCGCGTCCTGAAAAAATCGCCCGTGCAATCCGGCGTGTTGAAGTAGATGCCTAGCAACCCATTATCGGGAGGGTTGGCAAGGATGGTTAGCGAATTGGTAGGAGAGCCGGCTTGCACAACACGCAATTGCTTGAGTTCGGCCAGTGGGACTTCGTCGGACGCGCCGTTGGTGTTCGCGATCACAATCCTTCCCGGTTCGATGCGAAACTCGCCCGTGAACTGCTTCCCTGCAGCGGTATCAACGATGGCCGTTTGCGTCGCATGGGTGGTGAAGACAGCGAGGAAAACTGGAACGGACCAACGCGCTGCCGCCCTCATCGCTGGTATAAAGGAATATAGTGATACGGCATCGCGAGAATCATCGTATAAACGGCCGTGCAGTAAATCTGTCCAACACCGCGGCCCTGGTCGAGTCTCGTCTCCCAGTAGGAAATATCACCACGCGTGGTCACCGCCTTGAGCAACGTGTCCTTCATGATGCCGTACCATTGCCGCCACGTCTCGCCACCCAGCATGTATTGCGCAGGAGCGGCGTAGAAGTTCCCGTAGGTAAACCACTGGTCCTGCTGCTTGTGATTCTTGAGAAGAAACTCCGAACCTTTTTTGACCATCTCATCGTCGTAAAGCCCGCACACTTGCAGCGAATAAATCGCCGCAGCTGTGCGCGCAAACCCCGGCTCGCGATTCGGCTGGTAAGTGAAGCCGCCGCTCGGCGGGTGATAACATTTCCTCACATACTTCACGGCGTTGTCGATCGTCGTTTGCGGCACGTCGAGGCCGGCGTTTTTCGCCGCGCGCAAAGCGACGACCTGGAGAACCGTCACTGAAATATCGGCGTCGCGCGCGATGGGCCGATACCGCCACCCACCTTCAGGGTTTTGCGACGCGATGATCACTTTAATAATGCGCTCCAATTTCGGGCGCATCGTCGCCGAGCGCGTCTGGCCGTACAACTCCGCCAGCGCGATCGCCGCCACACCGTGGCCGTACATATACTGCCCGTTGTTGCGGTTGCCCATGATCCCGTCGGCGGCAGTGGAATCGAGCAAGTATTGCATCGCGGCAGTGACGTTGCGCCCGAACTCGCCTTCGCCGGGCAAATGGCCCGCCGCCTGGAACGCCATGAGCGTGTAACCGGTAATCGCAATGGGATGACGCTGCTCTTCCTCTGACATCGCCCACGCGCCATTAGGCGACTGCTTCGACGCCAGCCATTTCAACGCCCCTTTTACGACGGCCTCGGTTTTCTCGTCGATCACGACGGGATCTTTCGACGGTTCGGCTGTTCGCGGAGCGGCCCCGAACATCGGAAGCGACAAGAGAGCAATGCCGAGACACAGAGCGACTTTGGAGCGCGGGCGGCCTCGCTCGCTGATATAACCTCGGCAATCACTGCGAGGGAGGCCGCCCGCGCTCCAGTCAAACCAATGCCTCATTTGCCCGAGCCCTGATCAGACAGGTTCTTCAAGTACTGCTCGACCAGCGGACCGTACTCCTGCGGATATTTCTCGCCCTGGGATTGTTGAATGGCCGCGCGATCGCGCGCGGGGAGTCCGGTGAACTGCCCCTCGCCGGCGCTTCCGCGGCGCGTTCCATCCGCTCCGCCCGAACCTCGCCAATTTCCGTCTCTGCCCGAGCCCTGTTGTGTCGGCTGCCCCTGCCCGCGACCTTTCCCCTGCCCTCGCGCCTGGCCTTGGCCCTGACCCTGGCCCGGTTGCCCTGACTGCGCCATCGAGCCCGAACTCAAACCTGCTTGCGCGAGCGCCAGAGCGGCCTGCGCCTGCGCGAGCGCCTCGGCGGCCGCGGCGGCATTGGCCTGCGCAGGGGCCCCCTGCCCTGCGGCGGCCTGCGCCGAACCACTCGACAGCGCGCCCTGCGCGGATTCGAGCGCAGCCTGCGCTGAAGCCGGAAGCTGTCCCATTTTACCCGCCGTGAGAGGACTGACGAGCCCCTCGGCGTTGTCGAGTTTCTGCCCCGCAGGCTTCAATGCGCCCGCCTCCATTTGATTGAGGGCCTGATCCACTTCGCGCTGCGCCTGCTCAATCATCGACGCGGCGTCCGCCAACGATTCCTCCGAGGGGGCCATGCCGAGCATCTCGCGCAGCTTGTCCATCTGGTTTTGAATCTCGCGCTTCGCCGCGTAGAGGTCGCGCAAGGCCTCGCGCTGGTCTGGTTGCGCATCTTTTGCCGAAGGTTTATCGAGTTCCTTCTTCGCATCCTGCATGTGGTCCTTCGCCTCAGCCAAACGTTCCGCCGCGGCAGGCGCAGGTGAAGCGGCCTTTTGCTCCAAAGCTCCAGTGCGATCGCCGAGTTGATTTTGCTGTGACGAGAGTTCGTTCAATGGCCGGCTCTGCGGCTTCACCGCTTCGTCTGCCGTTTTCGATTCCACTGTTTGCTGCGCCTCGATGACTTTTGCCAGTTCCTCGAGAAGCTGTTCGAGCGATGCGAGGTCCTGTTGGGCCTGCTCCAATTTCGCGATGTCCTGCGCGAGTTGCTGTTCGGCCTTCTTCAGGGCATCGATCGCCGCCTGCTGCGCGGGCGCATTGTTTTGCGCGTTGGCGAGCGAGTTCTGCGCTTTCTGCATTTGCTCGGCGGCCTCGCCAATCGACTCGGCGGCGGGAGGCGAATCACTGCCCGCTTTCTCCTGCAACTCTTGCGCGGTGTCTTTGAGCTCACCCTGGCGCGGAGCTTTGCCCGCGAGATCCTTCTTGTCCGCCTTCGCCGTATCGTCGCGCAACGCCTCTTGATTCTTAATCAACTCGCGCAGTTGCTCCTGCAACTGTTTCAAACCTGCAAGTTTGTCCTCAGGGTTTTTCGCCCGCTCTTCGGCCTTTGCCAACTGCTCCAGCAACGCACGACGCCCCTGTTCGAGGCTGGCCAGCGCGTCGCTCTGACTCGGCGGCGCCTGTTCGCGCTTTTTCTTCGGATCGCCCGACGAACTCAGCGCCGAGCGCGCCTGCTGCATTCGATCCATTGCGTTGCGCAAGTGCTCGGTGACGATCGGCGCAAGATTGTCAATGTCGCGCCGCACCAGATCGGTGCCATCCATCACCTCGGCCTGTCCCGTTTCGACCCGCGTCGCATCGTCGCGCGTCTCCAGCGCTTTCGTCTTTCCCATCACTTGCTTTTGCTGGTCGATGGTTTGGTCCAACTCGCGCAAGGCCTGGCGAAGCACTTCCAACTCATCCTCCGACAAGACGAGCATGCGCGCGAGTTCGCGGAGTTGATCCCGCGCCCGCTTTTCATTGCCGACGGCACTCAACACGCGCGAGGCCTGCAGATCCTTGAACGCGTCTTCGAGCGCAGGTTTCAAGGCGCCACTCTCGACTTGTTGTACGGCTTTCTTCGGACGCTCCGCAGTCGGGCCGTCCTGCACATCTTTGGCCAGCTTCTCCAACTTGCCGAGCACCAGTTCCACCTCTGCCTTGATGTTCTCCTGGTCGATTTCCTGGAGCTTCAAATTGTTCTTGTTCGCTTCGTCAAACTGCCCGATCGGCTTCCCGCCCATCATTTTATCCAGCCACACTCCCAACCACATGTTGGCGGTCTGGCGATTCGCCAATTCCTTGAGCCTCAACGCGACTTCATACAACTCCGCCTGGCGCCGATACTCGGCTTCGATGGCTTTGAGTTTCGTGATGATCGCTTTCTGTCGCCCGTACGCTTCGGTCGCTTGTTTCGTGGAAGAGTTCGGATCAGCGGCGGCACGCGCGCTTTGCAAATACTGCACGACCAATTGCATGTCCGTCTCCGAAAGAGTGCCGAGCACGTTGCGAATCGTGCGCAGCACCGTCACGTCCTGCCCCGCGATGCCATTGCGATGAAATTCATCGATGATCGCATCGAGTTGCTGGCCGACACGATCGGTCGTCGCTTTAAGTTGCTGCTGCTTGACCTCTTGTTGCAGAAACGGTTCCGGCGCGGCCCATGCACGGGATACAGCGGCCAGCAAGACCAGGAACACAATCCCTGCGCGACGGAACTTCATAAGTTGATGCCAACAGACTGCAATCATCTAAGACTCCGTCATCGCGCACGTATATTCAACCGAATTCAAGCCCCTGGTTGGATCGGCAGGCCAGTTCTTCCCCACAATTGCCCGGCTATTTACTATTCGTGAATCCACACCAAGGTGCCCAACGGCAGCCAATCGTGCAGCGGAATCAGATGCTCCGCCGCGACATGGATGCAGCCATGCGAGGCCGGCTGGCCGAGGGTCGTCTCATCGCTGAAGCCGTGGATATAAATGTAACGCTGGAAACTATCGACGCCGTCTCCGCGATTGAACCCGGGCTCCAGTCCCTCCAGCCAGAAAATGCGATGGACAATCGGAGCTTCGGGCAAGCCCTTCCACGTAAACCCAACCGGTTTGCGTCCGCGAAACACAGTGCCCTGCGGAAATCCGGCGCCGATTTTTTGCGCGATGCGATGCAGGCCAAGGGGTGTTTTATTCGAGTCCTGCACCTGGCCGATGCCGAAGCGCGACGTCGATGCCGGGGCCTGCGCAAACAGTTTGTACGTGGGGAATCGCCCTGTTCTCCGCGGGGCTTGCTCCCAAAGAGTGAACCTCTGGCGCGCGACATCGATACCCACAAGGAACCGCGTCGGCTGTATCCCAAGACGGCGAAGCGTGGCCGTGAACGGCGTTCGCAATCCGTTGCTCTGCATTTCGGACGCAAACCTGTCAACGCACAGCGCGTACGGCAATGGCAAACGTGCCGCCGCCGTACGTTGCCTTGTCGGTGATCAATTGCACGTCACTTATCTGCTGCGAAGTCGGATCAAAATCGACGTAACCGATGACCGTGCCTTCCGCAATCTTGCCGTCGGCCTTGTGATAAAAGCTATGCTCCATGCGAAAGTTGCCTGTCACGCGCGCTCGTCCGCGCGCGCCATTAACATTCACGACGGTTGCAGTCAGCTTTTGGTCAAGGAACTTGTTCTTCGTCACGTCATTGTTTTCGGTCGCGGGATAGAAATGCGTCAGGAGTTTTTCCGACAGCCCGGCTGGAATCGTCCACGTCTCTCCCGCCTTCACGGCCGTGCGGTTCCCGAGGAATTCCTTTTGTTCCACCGGGGACAGTACCACCCAATTCTCCACGGGAAATTCGCTCCACGCCCCTTTGCCATCGAGCGAGCGCGCGGTGAGGTGCAGCGTCAGCGCATCCGCTTCGCACGCGGGCCCCTGCGATTGCGGCTGCAGTTTAACGACGGGCTTTCCGGGGGCGACCTTTAACTCCGACACGGCGTGTTCCAGCATCTCGATCAACGTCTTTGGTTTCGCCGCCTCGGCCACGTGCATGGAATCGAAGAACTCGCCCGAAGGTTTCACGATGTAAACGTGAACGGAGCCGACGGATTTCTTCGCCGCGTACCCGGCCTTGAAAATGCGCTCGCGCTCCTCCTTTTCTTCTTTGGGCGCGCCTCCCTTGCGCGAGTAATCCTCGTTCACGCTGTAAACCGGAACGAAATAGCCGTTGAGAAGATCGATGACCTTTTTATTCGAGAGCGGACCCGCTCTCATCGCAAATGCGCCCCCTCAACACCGCCCGATGTTCATTCGCCCATCGTGCGTGAACAGAAATACGGGACGATTATGCTCCTTTGCCAAACGCTTCGCTTCGCGGATGTCTTTCGCCCAGCCAATCTCGTCGAAACGTTTCTCCTCCGCCTTCGGCTGCAACTCGGCCACGCGCTGTTGCACCGCGTCAAAACTTATTTCCGCAAGCCCAATGCATGTCGCCCCGACGAGCAATGCCAAAGTAAGAGCAACTCTCATAGTTAATCGCTACAACACTCTCACGCGATAAAACCGCATCGTCACCAGGCCGGGCGGATTGCCCGTGGTCAAAGGCGTATCGCGATAAGTGTAAGTTCTACTGCCTGGCCCAAAGACGAGCGGGCTCCCTGTTGCCTGGTCCGTGAAGGGCTGCCAACTCGCCGGGTCGTCCGTGAGCGTGTCACTATACTCGATCACGTACTGCAAATAGTCGGGGCCGACCAACGTGAGGTCCATGTAGCGAGGCAGGTTCGACCAGCCGTTCGTGATGTAGAGCTTGATCGACGACGGGTCGAACTCTGTGAACTTCATGCAATAGCTCACCAGTCCCACTTCTCGATTCACCACCGCCGCATGCCAGTTCCCCGGCAGGAGCGGCACTGGCTGGCTGTTGCGATCGATCACGATCACTTCATTGCCCACGCCCAACTGATCGCTCGCGTAGTCGTAAACAAACTCGCCCGCCGGCGGGCTTCGGCGCAAGTACAGGTCCACGTCGCCCGTCGCATCCACGCTGAATTGCGCTGACTCCGCCCCCGGTGTGATCGTAAACCGGAAGCGGTCCG
>Ga0075418_10001748_pt1 | contig 24712 bp, 20 predicted proteins | sample SoiMetdeltSBSDD2_FD_81776 | JGI IMG/M metagenome (GOLD analysis project Ga0075418, IMG submission 81776) | Bulk soil microbial communities from a Populus tree surrounding site in Tennessee, USA - Soil MetaG P. deltoides SBSDD2 | ecosystem: Environmental > Terrestrial > Soil > Tree plantation...
AGCAAGCCGGGCGAAGCGGCCATGCCGACGGCGAGCGCCGCCCGCTGCTGGGCCGAGGCCGGCAGATCCCTTACCTTCTCGTGCCCCTGGCCGACCAGCCCCACCAGGGACAGGATGCGCGCCGGCGGCTCGAGGTCACCCGGCCGCACGCGGGCCGCCCGCCGCTGCGCGAACCAGATGTTGCTCAGCACGCTGGCGTAGGGCAGCAGGTTGCGCCGCGCGCCCTGCAGCACCACGCCCAGGTCGGTGCCGCGCAGCCGGGCCAGCTCGCCCTCGCTGATCCGGCCGATGTCCATCAGTCCAATCTGGACTCTGCCGGCGGTCGGGCGCATCATGCCGGCGAGCAGGGCGATCAGTGTCGACTTGCCCGAGCCGGACGGGCCGACGAGCGCGACCATCTGGCCCGGCGCGATGTCGAGGTCGACGCCGGACAGCGCCACCACATCGCCGCCGTCCGATCGGTAGATGTGCATCACCCGCCGGCACACCACAGCCAAGCCCGTCACGGCCGCTCACTCTCCTTATTGGACACACGGGCGGCGAGCCAGCCCGCGAGGGCCAGCACCGCGATCCCACAAGCGGCCAAGGCCGCCGGAACCGGTACATCGGCGGCGGAGGGAAGCGCCGCGTGCCACTCGTCGTCGATGAACGGCGGCATCACCCGCCGCACCAACAGCCACGAGCCGGCCGTCGCGGCGAGCCCCGCCACCAACGCCACACCCAGCATGACAACCCGGGCGCCCAGGGCGGAAGCCGCGATCGTCCGCTCGCCTAGCCCTTGCCCGCGAAGCACGCCCAGCCCGTCCTCGGGCCGCGACCGTTCCAGCGCCGCGATCACCAGCAGTCCGGCCGCCCCGACCAGAAGCATCGCGCCGCCCGCCAGCACGAGGAAGCGCAGCGTCAGCGCGGGCGCCTGGCGCTGTAACAAGTCCCGCCGCTCCACCGTGGTCCGATCGTCGAGGATGGTCAATCCGTTGGCGCGCAACCGATCCACGACATCGTTGGAAGCGCCCGGGGCCAGCCACACCTCGCCGTCGGTGTGCGTGGTGCCGGTCGCGCCGAGGGTGGCGTACTCGAGGTCGATCAGGTGGCCGCCGACCCCCACGCGCGGGGTCACCGCCATCCGTCCGGCGTCGAGAACGTTGTAGAACAACGTGTTCGTGTGCGAGCTGAGCCGCTGGGGCGGCGCGGCCGAGCTGACCAGCGGCACCGGATCGGGCATCACCGACGGGAAGACGCGCATCTCGACCCGGGCGGCCGACTCGAAGTCGACCCGCAGGCCGTCGTCCGCGCGCTCAATCTTCTTCACCCCGACCGCATGCCAGTTCGCGTTGCCGGCCAGTCCGGCCATGGTGAGCCGGCCCTTGGTTCCGTTGTCGCCGATCACGATGATCTCGATGGAGTCGAGATGGCACGAACGGGCCGCGCATTCCGTTGCTTTCAAGACATATTCCTTGGTACCCGGGGAAAGGTCCGGAGATCGAGAAAGCACCTCCACACCCCCGGAGTCGACGAGCCTCACCGTGATGCGCACGGCGGCCTTGGGATCGGCGAGCTCCAGCCCCAGCCGGACCTTGATGTTCTCCCCGTTCACCACCACCGGCTCGGGCGGCCGGGGGCGCAGCAACCGGCTCACCTCTTGCGCCGAAAGGGATCCGTAGTTGGCCGGCCAGTGCGCCACCGCGGGCAGCCGCTGGCTGTCCACGGCCAGGATCCAGCCGGTGTCGCTCGCCTCCAGCCGGGCCGCCGCCATCGCCTGCGTGCCACCGGGGTCGGCCGCGCGCACGGCGTTGAGCAGCAGTGCCGTGGTCACCGGGGCGACGGTGAGCACGCGCGGCGCCGCCGACTGGGTCACGGCCCGCTCCTGCCACGCTGCCCGCAGGCTGACCGCGGACACGGCGGCGAAGCCCACCATGCCGATGACGACGGTCAATAGCACCACGGTGGCGGCGTGGCCCGAGCGGCGGCCCAGGGTGAGCAGGCTCATCCCGAGGTTGATCCGGCCGCGCCGCAAAGCCCTGCGCCCCAAGGACTCCGCCGGGTGGGCGGTGAACCTCGCGGCCACGATGCCCAAGCCCACGGCCAGGCACAGTGGCGCGAGCATGGCCAGCCCCCGCGCTTCTTCCCCCGAGACGATGGCTTGGTAGCCAAGGGCGATGGCGAACGTGGCGGTCATCAGCTCCAGGGTGCGCCAGACTGAGCCCCTTGTGGAGCGGCCGCGGCGGGTCACCCGGCGCAGCAGGCTGTTGACCGGCGTGGACAGGATGGCGGCCTGGGCGATCAGCCCGGCCAGCAAGGCACCGCCGATGGCCAGCGCGGCATAGGTCATGGAGGCTTGCGTCACCTCGGCGCCCTCGGTGACCATCGACACGGCGAACAAGCCCAGCAGGTACCCGGGGATCGCCCCGGCCAGCACGGGCAGCGCGGTCTCCATCGCGGGCAGGACCCAGCGCAGCCACGCGGGGACGCCGCGCAGCGCGCCCAGCCCCAGCTCCTCCCGGCGCTGCCGGATGGCCCCGGCGACCGCGAGGAACAGCACGAACCAGCAGGTGAGCACGAGCGGGACGACCGCCGCGGTCAGCTTGTCGCGCAACATCTCCCGGCTGTGCTCGAGCCGGTCGTGCAGCCGCAGGATCTCCGTGTTCACCATGTAGGTGCCGGAGGTCAGCCGGCCGTTGACATCCTCCAAAATGGACGGTATGTCGCCGGTGAACGCGTCCGGCGCGGCGACCAGATCCACCCGTTCGATCATCGGGCCGAAGACGAGCGCCATCGTCTGCTCGGTGGTGACGAGAGCGCCCGAGAACCCGGAGCCGATAAGCTCGTCGTGCCGCGACCAGTAGGGCTCCCGTATGTCCAGGAAGTCATACAGGCCAACGACTGTGAGCCGCAGGCGGTGCACCTCCTTGTCGACGAGGTAGGTGAAGGTCAGGTCCTGTCCCGGGCGCAGCCCCATGTCCCGCCTCGCCGCCACCTCGTTGCCCGCGGTGGGGCAGCGGCCGCTCACCACCGGCAGGTGCTCGCACAGACCCGAACGGGACTCAAGCGCCGTCTGACGCCGCGTCCCCGGTAGCCTGCCCGGCGACTCAGGCAAACCCTGGACTTCGCCGCCGATGAACCGGCCGTGCACGGTCCGCATGCCCGGCACGTGCGGCAGCGGCGGAGGTCGGTCGATATCCTTGTGCGGCGCGACCTTTGTCGCCTCGATCACCAGCTCGTCGACGGTCGCCTGGGCCACCTCGGCCTCGCGGACCGCCCGCAGCGCGGCGCTCTCATAGGTCGGCCCGGCCGCGGCGAACCCGGCGGCGAGCATAGCCAGGACGAAGGTCATCGCAGCGGTCCCGAACCGGTCCCGCAGCGCCGCCCACCACAACGCCGTCACGACCCCACCCCCTCACGCCCGCGCCCGCAAGATCCGGAAATTTGCCTGGCAATGTGCCGCTTGAGGAAGTTCAAACGGGCGTGTTGCCCGGCAAATTGCGGGATCTTGGGGTGCGGGATCTTGGGGGCGGTCATGAGGCGCTCCTGCCCGCCAGGGCCGCGGCGCCGGCGAGCACGGTTGTGCCGAGCACCACGGCGACGCCGACGGTCAAGGCCGAGCCGGCCACCCCGCCAAGTCTGGCCGCCACGATCCCGGCCACGATCCCGATCGGCACCGAGCACGCCACCACGACACCGAAACCGCCCATGGCCCGCCGAGCCTCTAATGCTGGGATCCCTTGGTGCCGCAGGGATTCAAGCTCACCCAGGCGCCGCCGGCGGTCGGTCGCGGCGATCACGAGCAGGGCCAGCGCGGTGAGCACGACCCCGGCCGCCCCGGCGCCCAGTCGCATGGCTTCGCCGAGGGCCGATCCGGAGGTACGGTACCGCGCTGTGCGCCCGGCGATGGTCTCCTCGGAGATGGTCACCACGCCGCGCTCGCGCAGCCGTGCGTCCACATCGGACGGAGCCGAGTTGTTGAGCCACACCTCGAGCCGGGCCGCGTTGTCGAACGTGTCGCTGAGCCGGTCGGCGTACTCGAGGTCCACGAGCGTGCCCGCGTCACCGGCCAGACCGGGCAGGCCCGGATGGGCCGAGGCGACCTCGACCAGCCGCCGCCCGGTGAACAGTGACCGGGTCGGGCTCTCCCGGATGTCCATTAACTCCGGCTCGCCCTTGACCACCACGGGCAGCGGCACCGGGGCGTCGGCGGCCTGGATGCGGGCGTCCACCGCCGGCGGCGGGCGTCCCGAGGGCCGGTAGACCATGCGCAGGCCGTCGCCGCCGGCCGTGATGATGATCTCGGACTCGCGGCCGAAGGTGCTGCGCCAGCGGGCTGCCTGGGCGATCGGGTCGGCCAGTACCCGGTCCGGACCCTGCTGGGTCAGACCCGTGATCACCACCTCGTCGGGCGACCACGGGAAGCTCAGCCAGGCGAAGCGGCACCCGGGCGGGCGCGCGCATGCCGGAACGTCAAGCGTGGCAACGTGGTCAGCGGCCTCCGGGGCGATCTCCAGTACCCCGCCGACCTTCCCCCCGTCCGGGCCTTGCAGCATCACCGTCACCGGGATGCCGCGCGCCATAGGCGTGGTCACCGTAGTGTGCAGGGCCAGCCGTTGCCCGGTGACGACGATGGGATCCATCGCCTTGGGCCGCAACAAGTTCGCTATCTCGGAAGGGTCGGCGCCGCCGGACCAGCGCGCCACCCGGGCCAGGCGGGTCGAGTCGACGGCCACCAGCGACGAGCCCTGCCGCGCCACCGCCATGGCCCATTGTCCTTGCGGGTCAACGGCTTTGACCGCGCTCAGCAGCGCCGCCCGGGACTGGGCCTGCACGGTCAGCACCCGGTCGGCGCCCAGCTGCGTGGCGGCCTCGGCGGCGACCCGGACCCGCACCGCGTCCCACGAGATCGCCGCGTGGGTCAGCAACGCCACGGCGATGACGATCAGCGTGGCGAGCCGGTCGGCGCCGGGGCGGCGGGCCAGGTACAAGAGGGAAAGACCGCGCCCGAGTCTGCCTCGCTTGACCAGCGCGGGGCCGGCCAAGCCGGCCGCCGGGCCGACCAGGCGAGCCATCAACAGACCGAAAACCGTTGCCAGGCCAAGGGGTGTGAGGGTCGCCAGGCCCACCGACGACCGCTGGCCGGCCTGGGTTATCGACACCAGCGCCAGCGCCACCACCGAGGCCTCCACCGCCAGCGCTCCCCGCCACCGCTGCCGCGCCGGTACGTCGCGCATCGCCTCGAGCAGGGCGACCTTGTGTGCGCGCCGTTCCGCCACCGCCGCCGAAACGATCGCGGCGAGCAGCACGAAGCCCGCCAGCGCCCACGCCACCGACGTCATCGGCACCGGCCCGCTGGCGAGCAACGACACCGCGGCCCAGCCCAGCGCGGCGCCCACCGGCGCGGCGGCCAGCAACACCAGGGCCGTCGGGCCCTGGGCCAGCAGCAGCCGGGTCGGCCTGGGCACGCCGCGCAGGGTACCCAGCGCCACCTCGGGCCGGCGCCGCATCGCGAGCTGGTGCACGGCGAGAAGGAGTACCAGCCAGCACAGCACGATGAGCTGCACCGCGGCGGCGCCTACCGCCGAGCGCAGGTCGTCGCGGGCCAGGCCGATGCGGTGCATCAGGTTCGAGAGCCCGTTGAAGTTGGTGACGTCCAGGGTGGGCTTGGTCTGCTGCGCGGAGTACGACGTGATCCCCTCGATGTTGGCCAGCGTCAGCGAGCCGGCGTCGGCCACGAGGTCGACCATCACCACCACACTGTCCAATTCGGACTCCAGGAGGGTGGGCATCGGGGTGAAGAAAGGATTGCCCTCCCGTGCCGCCCCGGGCGTCACCTCCGCCCGGCCCGCCCAGAACGCGTCGGTCACCCGAGCGCCCGGGTCGTAAACCCCGGTCACGTTGAGCCGCAACGGTTCCGCCCGGCCGATGAGCGGGTAGGTGATGGTGTCGCCCGTCTTGAACGGCGAGGTCCGCGCGGCGACCACCTCGCCGGCCCGCCGCGGGCAAGCTCCGTCCAGCTCCAGGTGTTCGCAGAAGCCTTCCCGCGCCACAAGCGGAGACTCCAATGTGGACGCCGGCCGGGCCAGCAGCCCGGAGACCTCGGTCAGGGCGGGGTCCGGGTTGGTGGCGCGAACCCTGGCCCGCAGATCGGCCAGCGTGTTCTGCGGGCCGCCGTTGAACACCACCGTGGTCGCGGTGATGCTGCGCTGCTCCGGTGTTGCCGCGTCCAACTCCGCGGTGAAAGCCCGCCGGTCCGCCTCGTCGAGGAAAAGGGGCGCCGCGGTGGCGACCGCCATCGTGAGCACGGTCAGCAGGGCCAGCGCGAAGACCTCACCACGCCGCCCGCCCAGCGTCGCGAAAATCAGCCGAAGCATGGCACGGGTCGCATCAGGCGCGGATCATCTCGGCGCGGCCGTCGACCAGGTGCAGCTCGCGGTCGCAGGCCGCCGCCGCCTCCGGGTCGTGGGTCGCGAACACCACCGACACGCCCCGCCGCGCCTCCGCGAGCAGCAGCTCCAGCGCCCGCTGCCGGTTGGTCGAGTCGAGCTCGCTGGTCACCTCGTCGGCCAGCAGCACCTCGCCCCGCAGCGCCAACCCCCGGGCGATCGCCGTGCGCTGCTGCTGCCCGCCCGACAGCTCCTCCACGAGCTGGTCGTGCTGCTCCGACAGGCCGACCAGCTCAAGCGAGTGGGCGGTCCGGCTTAGAACCTCATCCCCGGGTACCCCATTGGCCAGCAACACCACCTGAAGGTTCTCGGCCGCGGTGAGCATCGTGGCGAGCCCATTATCTTGCGGTACAAGGACTATTCCGCGCTTGACCGCGTCGTCGCGGTCGCGCAGCGGCGAGCCGTCGAGCGTCACCGACCCGGTCTCCGGGCGCAACAAGCCAGCGAGTGTCCTAAGTAGAGTCGTCTTGCCCGCGCCGGAGGAGCCGGTCACCGCGAGGATTTTGCCGGGCATCGGCGCCACGGACAGGTCACGCAAAACAGGCGCACCGGGCTGGTAGCCCACGGTGACACCGTCCATGATCAGCTCAACCGGCATCCCAACACTGTAAACTGTCTCACTTATTCTCAGCGCACCCCGCTGGTGCGGAATTGGATGCTGATCCGGGGGCCGGTGGCGCGCGCCGATTTCGGCACCGCGTGATCCCAAGTGCGCTGGCAGCTGCCGCCCATCACGAGCAGGTCGCCGTGGCCCACCTCGAACCGCAGGGACTCGGCCGAAAGTGGCGAATCGGAGATGTCGGGCCTTCGGCCCGCCACACGCGATCCGCCACCATCGCCTCCCGACCTGGGCCGCAGCAGGAATGCCCGTGGGGCGCCAACGGAAAGGATCGCCACCATGGTGTCGTCGGTGTTGCCGCGGCCGATCCGGTCGCCGTGCCACGCCACGCTGTCCTTACCGTCCCGGTAGAGGCAGAGCCCGGCGGTCGCGAACCGCTCGCCCAGCTCGTGCTCGTAATGCATGTCCAGCATCGCTTTTGCGGCATCGAGCGACGGATGCGGCAGCGTGGCACCCTCCTCGTAAAAGCCGACAAGCCTGGGCACGTCAACCACGCGCTCATACATCTGCCGCCGCTCGGCCCGCCAGGGCACGCTCTCGTGCAGCCGCAGGAACAGCGCGTCGGCGCCGATCATCCAACTTGGACGGACATCGACCCACGCGCCGTGGGCGAGCTCGGTGCGCTTCACCGTGTCGCCCAGGGGCGTGGGCCGGATGTCGTCGCCTAGGTCAAGCAGTGATCCCTGAAAAGCAGTGACCATTGCCGCAGTCTAGCGCGCTTCCGAACACGTGTGCCAATTTCAGGGTATGGTGCCGTCCCGGTGGGTGACGCGATAGGTCGCGTCGGCGCCGGCGGCCTCCAGGATCACGGTCACCGGGCCGGTGGGCAGGGTACAGGTTCGCGTGCTCTCGGGGACGGGGACGAAGGTGACGCAGTAGCGCAGGCCGGTGTCGCTGAACACCGACATGGCCGCGTTCCCGCTGCCCGACAGGCGGCGCCAGGTGAAGCTCTCCCGGGCCGCGTGCTGATCCGCGGGGATGGTGAAGCAGACCACGAACCGCTCGGCGCCGGTCGTCACGGTGGAGCCGTCGGCGTCGCGCGGCAGGACAGGGCAGGCCGGTGCGTTGTCCATGCGGCCGAACGCGACCGCGAAACTGCCCGGATCGGAGTCGTTGTGCTCATGGAGCACGACGTAGAACGGTGCCGTGCCGGTCAGCTGGCAACTGATCTGCCGCATGCCATAGGGCACGTCGCAGACATACGCGCCGGTGGAGTCGACCACGTAACCATTGAGGCGCGAGATCTGCGGCGCGTCCGTCGGCTGGAACATGACCACCCTCGCACCGGCCGGGCTGGGAAGCTGCCGGCACAGGTACTGGCCGGCCGAGGTGAACTCGCCACGGTGCGGCGCGTCAAAGTAACCGGTGTCGCTCACGCCCGCGCACCCGGACGGCTGCCACGGCAACAAGGTCGTCACATAGTTGAAGTCGTTGTCGATGACCGCGCTCACGGCGCCGCCGGCGAGCACCATGGTGTACGTGCCCGCGGCGGGGATGTCGCAGACGCTGCTGTCGTAGCAAACGCGGTTGCCCGCGCTGTTGTAGAGGGTGGCGTAGCTCTGCGTGTTGTGCTCATCGAAGGCCTTGGCGATGTACTTGCCCGGGGCGCTGAGGTTGAGGATGCGGCAACGGATCGGGCCGAATGCGCCCGCCGGTGCCGCGCCATACTCACCTGGCAGGACGACCGGGCAGCCCGCCGGCTGCGACAGTCGCCGGACCTGCATCTTGTACATGGCATCGGGAACCGCCGCGTCCCAGTTCAGGGCGTGCGAGATGACCCGATACTGGCCGTCCGCCGGCAGCAGGCAACCGTCCTCGCCGCTGAACGAGGTGCACAGCGGTTCGCCGTTGCTGTCGACAAGCCAAGAGATGATGTCGTTGTAGACGACCGGTGCCCGGTAGACGATCACGCGGTCACCGGCGTTGCCCTGGAACGGCTGGCAGTTCGTTTGCACGGGCGATGTCTGGTGCACCAGAAGCGCGTCGTTCTCCCATGACAGGCCGGTCCCGGTGGCGCAGCCGGCGTTGCGGAACAGGGCGGGCGCCGCGATCTGGTAGTCGCTCGGGCCGAAATTCTGGTTCACCGTGATGACGGCGTAGTTGCCCTCCGCCGGCAGGTGGCAGCTGCGCGCGTCCGGAAAACCCTCCTCGCACAGCCGCTGGCCCGCGTCGTCATAGACGGCCCAGTAGATCTGCTGGCCGTTGTAGATGCGGATTCCGACGGTCCCGGCCGAGGGCATGTGGAGCCGGTGGCAAGCGATGGCCTCCCGCGCCGGCAGGCTCCCGGTGCCGGTGGCGTCGCCCGGGTCGCCGAAGCGCGCCAGCTTCAGCGGGGCGCAGCCGGCCGCGTTCGAGATGCGCGACATGCGCAGCGTGTACGAGACCGGGGTGCCGTAGTACTCGAACAGCTGGAGCCGGTAGGGCCCGGCCGTGCCGAGCGTGCAATACGTCGCGTACCGCACCTGGCAGACCGGCTGGAGTTGCGCGTCGAGGATCTGCCCCTGCACATCCCCGCCGTTGCTTGGATCCCATAGGTACATGACGCTGCCCACCGGCTGGTTGAACCGGAAGCAGTCGCCCGACGACCCCAGCGGCAGGTCGTTTGAAAAACCTGTGGAGGCGAAGGAGAAGAAGGTGTTGGCCAGTGTCGTGCACACCGATGGCGTGCGCAGCGACTGCACCGACAGCGTGTAGTTTCCCGTGCCCCCGAAGTACAGGAAGACGGTGATGGTGTAGGTGAGAGCCGCGCCGAGCTGGCAGGTGCCCGAGTCGACCGAGAGGAAGCAGACCGACGTGCCGTCCGGCGCCGTGATGGTGCCGGAGAGGGAGTCGCCGCTCCCGCGGGTCAACATGGTGAACAGCCTGTCGTTGGCTCTCGTCGTGGTGATCGTGTAGGTGTCCCGGCGGTCCCCGCTGATCAAGGGACATACGGCGATCTCGCCGAAGACCAGCGCGCCGCCGCACTCACCGGCCGCCGCCGTTGCAGCGCCCGACGTCGCTGCGGCGCCCGCCGCCGGAGCCCCGGCCACGGCGAAGGTGAACGCACAGACGAAGGCGCAGACGAACACACCGAACCTGATATTTACCCCCATGAGTACTCCCCGTTCATGGATGTCGATAGTGCTAGTGCGGTTGTATCACCACGCGTCAACGTCCCGGTTAGGTGGTGGCCTCGATGGGTACCAGGAAAGCCGAAACCTATCGAAGGAGTCTTCAGATGCGGATGTCGGTCTTGGCAGTGCTCGCCGCGGCCGCCATTGGCGCCGCGGGATGCGCCAACCTTCCGGGCACGGCCACGCCCTCGGCGAGCCCCAGCAAATCCGACCCACCCCCATCGCCGAGCCAGGCCGCGCCGTCCAAGGTGGCCGCATGCCTGGTCGGCACCTGGCAAACCGACTCGGTACAGGGCTTCACGGGCGTCACCGGCGGTTCCGGCGCCAAGCTGAGCGTCGGCAACGACGGGGCGATCCTGGTGGACTTCACGGGCATGCAGCCCATCGGCTTCACGGTGAAGTTCGGCGAGACCAACATCAAGGGCCGTTTCGTCTATGCCGGCCAGGCCAGTGGCAAGATCGGGACCGACAGCGCGACAGCGACGTCGGGCAGGTGGGAGCCGGTCGGCCCGGTCGACTGGGGCAAGGTCAAGGTGACCCTCGACCTGACCGAGCCGGTGGTGGCCAAGCCCTTTGACAACGTGCCGATCCGCGACCTGCTGGGGGAGAAGACCAACCCCAGGCAGACCGGTGGGGTGGTGGACATCGCCCCGATGCTCGGCTCCGGCACCTACACCTGCCAGGGGACAACGACGCTGATCCTGACCCCGCAGGACGACCAGGGTCTCAAGTGGACGTTCACCAAGAAGTAGCCAGATAAATACGGGCCCCTTGGCGAAGGGGGCCCGTACCGGTTACGAAATGGTGATGCGGCGGCGCTGCTTTCCCTCGCTGCGCGGGATGCGCACGGTCAGCACGCCGTTGTCGAAGTGCGCCTCCGCCCGGTCGGGGTCGAGGCCGGAGGGGAGCGTGGCGCGGTAGTCGAAGCCGCCGCTGCGCCGGGTGCTCTGGCGCATGATGCCCTTGCGCTCCTTCTCCAGGATCTGGCCGTGGATATGCAGCTCCTGTCCATCGACCTCGATGGTGATGTCGTCGCGCCGCACCCCCGGCAGCTCCACCTCGAAGATGTACGCGTCGTCGGTCTCCTCGATATCGACGGGCGGCAGGTAGGCGCCCGCCCACGAGGGGGACGGGAAGCCCCGGATCATCCGCCCGAGCATGTTCTCCATCTCGCGGAAAGGCTCCCAGTACCGACCTTCATGCCAGGGCTCGAGGGCCTGGCCCTTGTGCACTGGAACCGGCTCACCCATGGGTATCTCCTCTCGGATTCCGCCACTAGTTTGCCCCTTCCCGGCGCCGGGTACGCAACCCAATCATGGAGCAGATCGAGATTCTGGAGCTGGTCTCCGGGCTTGACTTCCCGGTCTCGCGCGCGGACCTCATCCGGCTGGCCCAGGAGCGCGGCGCCGGCAACGAGACGCTGGCCAAACTGCGTGCCCTGCCCGCAATTGAGTTTGCGACCCCGGACGACCTGGACCAGGCACTAGTCTTGAAAGAGTGACCGGAATGTCCGCTGATCCCGAGGTAAGGATCCCGGTTGACGGTGCCGTGCTTGACGCCACCGTCGAGGGCCCGGCCGATCCGCGCGGGGTGGTTTTGTTCGCTCACGGCAGCGGTAGCTCGCGGCACAGCCCGCGCAACCGCATGGTCGCCGAGCGGCTGCACCGCTCGGGCTACCTCACCGTCCTGCTCGACCTGCTGACGCCGGCCGAGGCCGCCGCCGACGAGCGCACCGCGCAGCTGCGCTTCGACATCGAGATGCTCGCTGTGCGCCTGATCGAGGTGATCGACTGGCTGGTACCGCGCGGCGTGCCGCTAGGGCTGTTCGGCGCGAGCACGGGCGCGGCCGCCGCCCTGATCGCGGCGGCCGAGCGCCCCAAGCAGGTCGAGGCGGTCGTCTCCCGCGGGGGCCGCCCGGATCTCGCCGGTCTGGCGCTCAAGCGGGTCTCGGTCCCGACCTTGCTGATCGTCGGCGGTGACGACGAGATAGTGATCGCGCTGAATGAGACCGCCGCCGACGTGCTCGCCGACAACGCCGAGGTGGTCATCATCCCGGGCGCCACGCATCTTTTCGCCGAGCCGGGCGCGCTCGAGCGTGTCGCCGAGCTGGCGGCGGACTGGTTCGACCGCAAGATTCCCGGATGAGCCGGATCAGGTAGCCTCGCGCGAATGGAAACGGACCGGCGTGCGGTGGCTGTGGTGGCCGCCGGCCTCTGGACATCTCCTGGCGCGATCCGGCCGATCGACGCTCCCGCCCTGCAACGTCCGGCGCGCATCCGCGAGTGGGCGGCCGCGCAGGGCCCGGCCGAGCGGCGCGAGCTGTGGGGGCGCCTCGAGACTCAGGTGCTGCTGGGCGACGTCGTGCACGTTGATGAGGTGGTCGACGGGTGGGCCAGGGTGGTCGTGCCGGCGCAGCCTTCCCGCAAGGATTTTCGGGGGTACCCGGGATGGCTGCCACTGTCGCAATTGGACGCTGAGCCCGAGTCGGGCGACGGCCACGTCGTCGTCACCGTCCCGATCACCGACCTCTACTCCGCTCCCGGGGGCCAAAGGATCCTCACCGACGTCGGCTTCGCCACGATACTGCCGGTGCGCCAACGGGTTCCGGGCTGGATCGAGGTCAACCTGCCCGGCGGCACCACGGCCTGGGTGTCCGAAGTGGACGTCGAGGTGTACGAGCCGAGGCTTCCCAGCGCCGAGGAGATCCTCGCCGCCGGCCGCCAGTTCGTGGGGCTGATGTACCTGGCCGGGGGAGCGCACGGGCTCGGCCTCGACTGCTCCAGCCTGATCCACCTCATCTACCGCCGCTTCGGTCACGTGATCCCGCGCGACGCCGCCGACAAGATAGCCGTGGGCGAGCAGGTGGCCGTCGAGGACCTGGAGCCGGGCGACCTTCTCTTCTTCGCCAAGCCGGACACCGGGTTCGTCTATCACTGCGGGATCTGCGTCCAGATGCCGGCGATGCTGCACGTGTCGCAGACCGACTGGGCCTGCCTCGACGGGCCGATGACCGACCTGCGCCGCAGCCACCTCATCACCGGAAGGCGGCTGCGCTCCGATGGCGCCTCGGCCTCATGACCCGCCGGTCCACGTCGCCATCAGCTCGATCTGCGCCCGGCGGTTCTTGTCCACCCGCTGCGCCAGGTCGAGGGCGTTCGATGACGACCCACCGTTGATCTCCATCCTGGCCAGGGTCACGGCGGTTTGCTGGTACCCGGAGAAAATGGTTATAAAAACCTTGTCAAAATCGGCGTTCGAGGCCTCCTTGAGCACCTCTATCTCGGCGTCTCCCGGCGGGATCGCGCCGCCGTGGGCGGCGTGGGCGTCGGCCCCGGCGGTGGAGACCAGCGGCTCACCCCAGGATCGCAGCCACCCGGTCATCGTCCGGGTCTCGTCGGCCTGGGTCACCTGCACAGCCGCGGCCAGCGTCTTGATGTCCTCGCGCGTGGCGCGGGAACGGGCGAGGGTGAGCATCTCGTCGGCCGGGGAGTGATGCGCGATCATCATCTGCAGGAACATCACGTCGGTCTCATTGAAGGTGGGATTACGTTTCGCCTCACCGGCAGGGGCCGAGGTGCAGCCGGCGACGGCGAGCCCCATCGCCACCACAATCGCGAGGATCAGCCGTTTCACTCACTGTCTCCTTAGGACTGTCGCCTTTAGACGATGGCCCGTGCGGAAACCCTCTCCGCACGGGCCCCCTCCCCAAGTTTCGGGTCAGATCTGTTCCCAGAGGGCGGGTACGTTCGGCGGCTCCCAGCCCGGCAACGACGTGTGCGCCTGGCGGCAGCGGTAGGTCATACCGTTGTAGGTGACGGTGCTACCGACCGAGTAGGCGGTGTTCGGTGCCCAGGTCCCGCTGGGCGGGTTGTTCGTCGGCGACGGGGTCGGCGACGGCGGCCTGGGCGATGCGGTGGGGCTGGGAGACGGCGTCGGGCTCGGCCCGCCCGGACCCACCTGCAGGTCGACGCAGGCATAGAAGGCCATGGCGGTGTCGGCGATGTTCCACCGCGCCAGCACCTTTATCCGCCCGGTGCGCCCGCCGAGGCCGACGTTGTGCGACACGGTGGCCTGCGGTTGCCGGCCACCGTCGTCGAACACCGCGATCCTGGTGCTGCCCACGAAGTACTCCCACGTGCTCGTGGCGTGGCGGGCGGTCAGGCTCCAGGTGAACGTGACGCTGTTGCCGACGGAGGCGGCGGGCCAGGCCCTCGATTCGTCGTTGAGTACGGCGAACCGGCTGCCGTTGCCGTTACACGCCATGGAGCCCTTGGGCGCCTCGACGCTCTGTGGCTCGTAGATGATGTCCCCACAGTTGGCAACCCGCCCCTTGGCGCAGTTGTCCTGCCTACTGGGCGGGGATACGACCCAGCCGTGCGCCTGAGCGGGGGAGACGGCGACGAAGAACGACGCCAGGATCGCGGCCACCGAGAGCAGTGGCAAGGTGATCCGTCTTCGCATGAGCTACTCCTCGCTTGTCTGGCCTGCCGCGCGCTTTGTGTTGCGGCGGCTTGGCCGTCAGCGTTTCGCTCACTGTAAAGTAAATTTCCAAAACAGTAAATATAAGTAACCAAAACTAAGATTCGTTTAAGGGATGCCGTCTTTGCCGGAAAAATGCGTGTCGATTCGCTTGATCAAGTCGACCAGCTCGGCGCGGATACGCTGAACCTCTCGGGCCACGCGGCGCGAGCGCCCGCGCAGAATCGCGAGCTGGCGAGCGAGCTGTTCGGACTCGTCGGCGAGGGTGGGCGGGCGGTGGGCAGACGTCATCGAGTGCCTGCCTACCCCGCCCGGCTGATGCCTAAACCAACGGCGCCGAACATAGCGATGCCTTGCGCTTTCCGGGTTGATCTAGCATTTTCGGGGAAAATGCTGCCTCCCAACGATTTGTGACAGCATTTTCCCCGAAAATGCAAGAGGTGGGCGCCCTAAAAACAAGCAAGCGCGCTTGATTTTTTCTCGGGCGAGACTCATCGTTAGGGCATGAGCGTCACGATCGGCAACGCGTCCGGGTTTTACGGGGATCGGTTCGCCGCGGTGCGCGAGATGCTGACGGGCGGCCCGCTCGATGTGCTCACCGGCGACTACCTCGCCGAATTGACAATGATGATCCTGGGGCGCGACCGGATGAAGGATCCTCGGTCGGGCTATGCCAAGACGTTCCTGCGCCAGATGGAGGACTGCCTGGGCCTGGCCCGGGAGCGCAATGTCAAGATCGTGACGAACGCGGGCGGGCTCAACCCGGCCGGTCTCGCCGAGGCGTTGCACGATCTGGCCGGAAAGCTCGGCGTGCCAACGAAAATCGCCTACGTCACGGGTGACGACCTGATGGACCGGGCCGCATCTTTAGGACTCGGGATGCCGCTGACCGCCAACGCCTATCTGGGGGCGTGGGGGATCGCCGAGTGCTTGCGCGAGGGCGCCGACGTGATCGTCACCGGCCGTGTCACCGACGCCTCGCTCGTGGTCGGCCCGGCCGCCGCCCACTTCGGCTGGGCGCGGGACGACTTCGACGCGCTCGCCGGCGCGGTGGTCGCCGGGCACGTGCTGGAGTGCGGAGCGCAGGCGACGGGCGGCAACTTCTCGTTCTTCACCGAGATTTCTCTTGCGTACCCGGGATTCCCGCTCGCGATCGTCGAGCGCGACGGATCGTGTGTTATCACCAAGCATCCCGGCACGGGCGGGGCGGTTACCGTCGAGACCGTCACGGCACAGCTGCTCTATGAGATCGATAGCGCTCGCTACGCAGGACCCGATGTGACGGCCCGCTTCGACACCATCGAGCTGGCTCAGGACGGGCCGGACCGGGTGCGGATCAGCGGCGTCAAAGGTGAGCCGCCCCCGCCGAAGATGAAGGTGTGCCTGAACAACCTGGCCGGCTTCCGCAACGACGTGACGTTTGTATTGACCGGGCTGGACATCGAGGCCAAGGCAGAGCTGGTACGGCAACAGATGGCCGGGGAGGATCTGGAGTGGCGGCTGGCGCGCACCGACCACGTCGACGCGGATGGTGAGGCGGAGGCGAGCGCCCTGCTGCACGTCACCGCGAAGGGCAGCGACCCGCAGAAGGTGGGGCGGGCGTTCAGCAGCGCCGCGGTCGAGCTGGCCCTGGCGAGCTACCCGGGCTTCACGCTCACGGCGCCGCCCGGCGACGCGACTCCCTATGCCGTTTATACCGCTGCCTACATCGACCCGATCCCGCACACCGCCGTCCTGCACCACGGTCAGGAGATCACCATCGATCCCACAAGATCCCGCAATTTGCCGGGCAAAGTCCCGTTCGACGAAGTTCCAATGGGGCAGTTGCCAGGCAACTTCCGGGATCTTGATGGGCCGGCGGTGCGGGCGCCGCTGGGGCGGGTGGTCGGGGCCCGCAGCGGGGACAAGGGCGGCAACGCCAACATCGGGGTGTGGGCGCGAAGCGAACGTGGGTTTCATTGGCTGGCTTCGACTCTGACCGTCGCGAGGCTTAAGGAGCTGCTGCCGGAGGCGGGAGAGCTGACCGTGACCCGGCATGTGCTGCCCAACCTGCGGGCGCTCAACTTCGTGGTGGAAGGGATTCTCGGCGAGGGAGTGTCGTCCGGGACCCGGTTCGACCCGCAGGGCAAGGGACTGGGTGAGTGGTTGCGGTCGCGTTATGCCGACATTCCGGAGGAACTTCTGTGAGCACTGCTGTGACCGCCGCCTACCGGGAGGCGATGCTCGCCAAGCTCGAGGAGGTGCACGCCGAGCAGGCCAAGGCGCTGGCCGGCGGCGGCGACAAGTATGTCAAGCGCCATCACGAGCGCGGCAAACTCCTTGCGCGCGAACGCGTCGAGCTGCTCGTCGATGAAGATTCGCCATTTCTTGAGTTGTCAACGCTGGCGGGTTATGGGACGGACTTTCCGGTCGGCGGCAGTGTGGTGACGGGGATCGGGGTGGTCGAGGGGGTGGAGTGCGTCATCATCGCCAGCGATCCGACCGTCCGGGGTGGAGCGTCGAACCCGATCACGCTGCGCAAAACGTTCCGGGCCGGGGACATCGCCCTGCAGAACCGGCTACCGATGATCAACCTGATCGAGTCGGGCGGGGCCGACCTGCCGACGCAGAAGGAGATCTTCATCCCGGGTGGGCGGGTTTTCCGGGATCTGACAAGGCTTTCGGCGGCCGGCATCCCGACCATCGCGCTCGTGTTCGGCAACTCGACGGCGGGCGGGGCTTATGTACCGGGCATGTGCGACCACGTCGTGATGATCAAGGAGCGGTCCAAGGTGTTCCTGGCCGGGCCGCCACTGGTCAAGATGGCCACGGGCGAGGAGTCCGACGACGAGTCGCTGGGCGGGGCGGACATGCACGCCCGGGTCAGCGGCCTGGCCGACTACTACGCCGTGGACGAGCTCGACGCCCTGCGGCTCGGGCGGCGCATCGTGGCCCGGCTCAACTGGCGCAAGCAGGGGCCGCCACCGGACGCCGATTATGAGGAGCCGCTGGGCGATCCGGAGGACCTGCTGGGCATCGTGCCGCCGGACCTGAAGCAGCCCTTCGACCCGCGCGAGGTGGTGTCGCTGATCGTGGACGGCTCACGGTTCGACGAGTTCAAACCGCTTTACGGGTCAAGCCTTTTTTGCGGGTGGGCGCGGCTTTACGGGTACCCTGTGGGAATTCTGGCGAACACCAGGGGAATCCTCTTCTCCGAGGAGTCGCAGAAAGCGGCCCAATTCATCCAGCTCGCCAACCGGGCTGACACGCCACTTCTCTTCCTGCACAACACCACCGGTTACATGGTGGGCAAGGAGTATGAGCAGGGCGGCATCATCAAGCACGGCGCGATGATGATCAATGCGGTCTCCAACTCCACCGTGCCGCACATCTCCCTCCTGATTGGAGCGTCATACGGCGCCGGACACTATGGCATGTGCGGGCGGGCCTACGATCCGCGGTTCCTGTTCGCTTGGCCCAGCGCGAAATCGGCGGTGATGGGCGGGGCGCAGCTGGCCGGGGTGATGTCGATCGTGTCGCGGCAGTCGGCGCTCGCCGCCGGCCGGCCCTTCGACGAGGACGCCGACAGGGTGGTGCGGATGATGGTGGAGAACCAGATCGAGGCCGAGTCGGTGCCGATGGTCCTATCCGGACTGTTGTATGACGACGGTGTCATCGATCCGCGCGACACCCGGACGGTGCTCGGGATCTGCTTGTCCGCCATACACTCCGGCCCGGTGGCGGGGGCCTGCGGCTACGGCGTCTTCCGAATGTGATGGATGTGACATGAGGCTGTTTGTTGCCAATAGGGGCGAGATAGCGCGTCGCGTCTTCCGGACCTGCCGGGAGATGGGCATCTCGACCGCGGCAGCGTTTACCGAACCGGAATTGCACTGCGATGAGGCGGATGTAGCTGTCCAGGTTCCGTCGTTTTTGGACGGTCCGGCGCTGGTGCGGGCCGCGGTCGAGGCCGGGGCGGACGCGGTGCATCCCGGATACGGCTTCCTGTCGGAGAACGCGGCGTTCGCCCGGGCGGTGATCGACGCCGGCCTCACCTGGATCGGGCCGCCGCCCGACGCCATCGAGGCGATGGGCTCCAAGATCGGGGCTAAGAAGCTGATGGCCGACGCCGGCGTGCCCGTGCTGACCGCGGTGGAGGGCGAGTTTCCCTTGCTGGTCAAGGCGTCCACCGGGGGCGGGGGGCGCGGCCTGCGGGTGGTGCGGTCCGCCGATGAGTTGGACCGGGCGTTGGCGGAGGCCCGGTCGGAGGCGGAGTCCGCCTTCGGCGACCCGTCGGTGTTCACCGAGCCCTATGTCGAGGACGGGCGCCACATCGAGGTGCAGGTGCTGGCGGACGCCCACGGTCGCGTTTGGACGCTCGGCGAGCGCGAGTGCTCCGTGCAGCGGCGGCACCAGAAGGTGGTGGAGGAGGCCCCCTCGCCGATGTCCACGTTGGACCGTGCGGCGCTGTTCGCGGCGGCTGCTTCTGGAGCGAAGGCCATCGGCTATGTCGGTGCCGGGACGGTCGAGTTTCTGGTCGATCGACGCGGGCGGTTCTTCTTCCTGGAGATGAACACGCGCCTTCAGGTGGAGCACCCGGTGACCGAGCTGGTCTACGGCATCGACCTGGTGCGCCTGCAGATCGAGGTGGCGCGCGGTGCGACCTTGGGGGATCCGCCCTCGCCGTCCGGGCACGCCATCGAGGCACGGTTGTACGCGGAGGATCCGGCGGCCGGCTGGCTGCCCCAGAGCGGCACGTTGCACCGCTTCGAGTTTCCCGACGGGGTCCGGGTCGACTCCGGTGTGTCCGATGCCGCCTTCGTGGGTGTCACGTTCGATCCCATGCTGGCCAAGGTGATCGCATTTGGACAGACTCGGAACGAGGCGGCCCGAAAGCTGGCCGCGGCGTTGCCGCGGGCGAAGGTGCACGGGCTGCGCACCAACCGGGACCTGCTCGTGCGGGTGTTGCGGCATCCGGTGTTCCTGGCCGGCGAAGCCACGACGGCGTTCCTCGACGATGCCACCCTCCTCACGCCGCTCGCGGATGAGGAAACCGTCCGGCTCTCGGCGATCGCGGCGGCGCGGGCCATCGCGGCCGGGCACCGCGACAGCGGCTGGCGCAACGTGCGCTCCCAGCCGCGCCTGCGGAAATTTCTTGAAGCAGCCGTGGAATTCACGCCGGTAAAAGGGGACACGCCCACCCGGATCGTGGTGCGGGAGGGGGCGCTGCGGCGGGTCTTCGACGTGGCGATCTACGGCGATGTCGTAGAGGTCGATTCGGCGCTGGGGCCGGTGACGCTGCACCGAGTCCCGCGCTTCCCCGCTCCGGCCGTTGAAAATGCGGCCGGCTCCCTGCTGGCGCCGATGCCCGCAACGGTGGTACGCCTCGGGGTCGCGGTGGGCGACACCGTCCGGAAAGGACAGGCGGTGCTCTGGCTCGAGGCGATGAAGATGGAGCACCGCATCGACGCCCCGGCGGACGGGGTCGTCACACAGCTCAATGCGTCGGTGAACCAGCAGGTTCAGATCGGTGCCCTATTGGCGGTCGTGGAGGAGTCATGATGGTGGAAAGTGAAGAGCGGCAGGCGCTGCGGGCGGCCGTTCGCAAGCTGGGCCTGAAATACGGGCGCGAATACTATCTGGGCAAGGCGCGCACCGGCGGCAAGACCACGGAGCTTTGGCGCGAGGCCGGGCAGCTCGGGTACCTCGGAGTGCATATCCCCGAAGAATTTGGCGGGGGCGGCGGTGGGATCGGCGACCTGGCCGCGGTGTGCGAGGAGCTGGCGGCGGCGGGCTGCCCGCTCGGCCTGATCGTGGTCTCTCCGGCCATTTGCGCGACTGTCATTTATCGCTTTGGCACCGACGACCAGCGCAAGAAATGGCTTCCCGGCCTGATCGACGGCGCCCTCAAGTTCGCCTTCGCCATCACCGAACCCGAGGCCGGCTCCAACTCCCACCGGCTCAAGACAGTGGCCACACTCGAGGGCGGGGAGTGGATCCTCGACGGCCGCAAGACTTTCATCAGTTTCGTGGATGAGGCCGACGCGGTGCTCGTGGTCGCGCGGACCGCCGACGCCACCACGGGCAAGCTCAAGCCGGCGCTGTTCGTCGTGCCGGTCGACGCCCCCGGCTTCGAGAAGCAGCTCATCCCGATGGAGCTGGTCGCCCCGGACAAGCAGTTCACCCTCTTCCTTGACGGCGTAAGGCTTCCGGCCGACGCGCTGGTCGGCTCCGACGACGCCGGGCTGGCGCAACTGTTCGCCGGCCTCAACCCGGAGCGGATCACGGCGGCGGCGTTCGCCACCGGCCTGGCCCGGCAGGCCCTCGAGCGCGCGGTCGATTACGCGAAGACCCGCCAGGTGTGGGATGTGCCGATCGGCGCGCACCAGGCGATCGCGCACCCGCTCGCGGTGGCGCACATCAACGTCGAGCTGGCCCGGCTGATGACGCAGAAGGCGGCGGCGCTCTATGACAGCGGGGATGACTTCGGCGCCGGCGAGTCGGCCAACATGGCCAAGTACTCGGCGGGCGAGGCGGCAATCGCGGCGATCGACACCGCGATCCAGACCCACGGCGGCAACGGCTTGTCGACGGAGTACGGTCTGGCGTCGATGCTCGCAGGCGCGCGCCTGATCCGCCTGGCCCCGGTGAGCCGCGAGATGATCCTCAATTTCGTCGCGCAGAACACGCTGGGCCTGCCGAAGTCCTACTGATCGCGTGATCCCGCAATTTGCCGGGCAATAGCCCGGTCGAGGTGCGTTGGGAGCGCGATTTGCCAGGCAAATTGCGGGATCTTGAGGGGTGGTGAAGTGAAAGAGCCGCAGCAGGACCGCAGCCGGGCGACCAGGGCCAAGCTGCTCGACGCCGCCATCGAGTGCCTGGCCGAGCGCGGCTGGGCCGGGACGACCGTGGTGGTGGTGGCCGAGCGGGCCGGGGTGTCGCGCGGCGCAGCCCAACACCACTTCCCGACCCGCGAGTCCCTGGTGGCCCGGGCGGTCGCGCACATGAGCGAGAGGCGCGCGGGGTCGATCGAGTCGCTGCCCGGCGAGGGCGACCGCGAGACCGAGCCGGTGCTCCAGACCCTGTTCGGGCTCTACAGCGGTCCGGTTTTCCGTGCGGCGCTTCAGCTTTGGATCGCGGCCGCGGCCGACGAGGCGTTGCGGGCGCAGATCGCGCCGCTGGAGGCGGAGCTGGGGCGGCGGGCGCACCGGCTGGCGGTGGGGCTGCTGCGGGTGGACGAGAGCCGGCCCGGGGTCAGGGAGATGGTCCAGGCCACGCTGGATCTGGTGCGCGGCCTGGGGTTGGCGGATCTGCTGTCCGACGACAGCCTCCGCCGGGACCGGGTGCTGCGGCAGTGGGCGTGGACCCTGGACTCCCTCCTCAAACCCGAGCCATGACCTCCTCGGCGAAGCGCCGGATGGCGTCCGGTTTGGACATTCCCCGGTAGAAGACCCACGGGGCGACGATGGCGTCGGTCACGCCGATGTCGCGCTGCTCCCGGTATCCATCGACGCCGAAGCGGTCGATGCAGACCGCTTGGTACTCAAAGGGTCTGTCGCCGACCTCGGGCCTGAGGCGGTCGATGTTCCGCTTGAGCTCATCGAGCGTCATCATCGCCGACGTCCAGCCGTCCCCGATCCGGGACGCACGCCGCAGCGCCGCGTCGGTATGGCCGCCGACATAGAAGGGGATGGGCTCCGTCGGGGGCGGGCTCATCGTCAACTTGTCGAAATCAAAGAATTTTCCATGGTACTCAACCATGCCGCCGGAAAGGACAAGCTTCAGGACATCGATGGCCTCGTCCATGCGCGCGCCGCGATGGGTGAAAGGCGCGCCGCACCACTCGGACTCCTCCGGGCTCCAGCCGATCCCGACACCGAGGCCGAAGCGGTTGCCCGTCAGGTGGGCGACCGTGCCGACCTGCCGGGCGAGCAGGAGCGGATTGCGCGGGCCGAGCTTGAGGACCTGAGTGTAAAAGCGGAGCGTGGTCGTCACCTGGGCCATCGCCGTGGCGGCGATGAGCGGGTCGAACCAGGGCGTCCGGTCGGTCCAGAACCGGCTACCGTCCGGTGTGTACGGATAGGCAGCCGCCACCTTCTCGGAATAGAAGATGGAGTCGGGCAGGGCGATGGCGGCGTAGCCGCACTCCTGCGCCGTCCGCGCGAGTTCGGTCAGCTGAGCGGGGCGGCACATCGCCACCGAGAGCGTGAACTTCACGCCCGAAATTGTAACGTGTTCTAGTTATCTCGAAAACATCGGCCGGGCCGGCGGCCCGAAAACCGACCCGGCCGATGGCACCGGGGTCATGTCCTTGTGGCCAGGGGGACAGGACGCAGGGGTTCGGGTGTATCGGTCATGGCACTTCCCGGAAAGTTGGAAGACTCTAGTGAGAAGTGCTCGATCGCATGGCGCAGATACTCGCGGCGGCCAGATTGGCACGGGTCAGCCCGCGCCGAAGCAGACGAAGCTCGCCACATTGCCGGCCACGTCGTCGGCGATCAGGCCGCCAGCGTCGGCCAGGGCCACCGGCGAAGGCCGACCGGCGCGGATGCCCTTGTGATAGGCGCTCATCACCGCCATCGCGGTCTCGTCGCCGATCCGGCTTACGCTGGCGACCACGGTGGACGACCCGATGCTGAGCAATGCGGTGACCATCCCGAGGGTCTCATCCCCGGGCCGTACATCGCTGAGGCCGAGGTCGCAGGAGGAGAGAACCACGATCGCCGGTGTGCTGCCGAGGCGTTGCAAGTCGTACCCCATGAGCGGGCCGCCGCTGAGTTCAAGGGCGGAGAACAGCGCGTTGTCCGCCTCGTGCCGGCCGTGGGCGGCGATATGCGCGATGGTGACATTTTCCAGAGCGGCCAGGGTTGCGGCGGGCGTCGCGGAGGGGCCGCTGAGCGTGGTGCTGTTGGACCGCAGCGCGGCGATCTCGCGCAGCTCGGCTTCGCCGCGATCGTTGCCCGGCCCCGCGACGATCAGCGTGGCCGCCGACGCCGACCGGTAATCGATGGTGCGCAACCGGTTTCGTGCCGCCCACCACGCCGTCGCCGAGGGCGCGACGGTGACCGGGCGCTGCGCGCAGCCCGGCAGGACCGCCCAAGGCACGGTGACCAGGATGCCGGTCGGGACCACGACCAGCTCCCGATCGCCGACCAGACCGAGGATCGGCCCGAGGATCGCCCTGGCCAGCATGACGGCGTCGTGTCTGGTAGCCGCGGCGACAGCCATGGCCAGCCGCTGCGGCATCGCCCGGCCGGCGCTGGCGTCGAGGTCACCGCGCAGGCGCAGCAGGGCGTTTTCGGCCTCGGCGTAGGGGCCGAGATCGATCAGCTTGGCGCCGCCGCCGAGCACGACCAACGCGCGCAGCCGGGCGGCGTCCGGTAGATAGATAATCATCGCAGCATCGATGAGTTCCGCCTTGACCGCGGCGAACGGCGCATACCGGGCGACGGTGACTGTCCCGGTCGCGGCCCACGAGTGCTCCCGAAGCTTGCGCTGCAACGCATCCGACCGGGTCCGCAGGGCGCCGGCGGGTGTGCCGGACAGCTCGGCCTGGCGCAACTCGTGGCGAGTCTGGCGCAGGCTCTCGAGCATGGCGGCGGTGTCCGGTTCGTCGGGCGGGCGGACGGCGGGAAGCAACAACGTCTGCGCGCGGGCACGCTCGGCCCACCGGTACACGTCGGCGGTTTTGCCGCGGGAGAGCGCGGCGCTCAGCCCGACCTGGGCGAGGTCCCACCCGTGCACCGCCGTGCCGGTCTGCAGGTCCAGCGAGCCCAGTTGGCCGCGGTGCCGGTGCAGCTCGGCCAGGCCGGTGGTGAGGCGGCGCGATGCCTCGGCGGGCCGGCCGAGCGCGCCGGCCACCTCGGCCTGGGCCAGGCGCCAGAACAGGCGGATGTCCAGCCGGCCGCCCTTGCGTGGCCGCCCGATATGGGCCAGCTCATCGGCGGCGGAGGCCGCCTGTCCGATCGCGACCATCGCCCGCACCGCCACCAGGCTGGAAAGGCGGGCGTCGTCGACGAGCCCGGCTTCGCGCAGGGCGTCTGCCAGCGCAATCGCGCGGCCCGGAAGGGTACGAGGCCATGCGGTCGAGGAAA
>Ga0075418_10001750_pt1 | contig 24686 bp, 25 predicted proteins | sample SoiMetdeltSBSDD2_FD_81776 | JGI IMG/M metagenome (GOLD analysis project Ga0075418, IMG submission 81776) | Bulk soil microbial communities from a Populus tree surrounding site in Tennessee, USA - Soil MetaG P. deltoides SBSDD2 | ecosystem: Environmental > Terrestrial > Soil > Tree plantation...
CGGCGGCGACAACCTGCATCGGAACATCATCTACCGCGACAACAAGGACAAGGCCGACCAGGTGCTGCCGTACACCACGTTCCAGAGCGAGAACCCCGAGGACCTCTGGAAGTGGATGACCGAGTGGGAGAAGACGACCGGCGGCAAGATCCTCGCGATCCCGCACAACGGCAATCTCTCGAACGGCCGGATGTTCGCGCTGACGACCTTCAGCGGCGACCCGCTCACGAAGGCCTGGGCCGACGCGCGGCAGCGGTGGGAGCCGCTGTTCGAAGCGATTCAGATGAAGGGGCAGAGCGAGTCGCATCCGTCGCTGTCGACGACCGACGACTTCGCCGCGTACGAGCTGTGGGACCGCGGCAACCTGACCCAGACGCCGAAGAAGCCCGGCATGATCGCGGGCGAATACGCGCGCGAAGCGCTCAAGAACGGTCTGAAGGTGGAACAGGATCTGGGAACCAACCCCTTCAAGTTCGGGATGGCAGGCGGAACCGACACCCATAACGGCCTCGTGGCCGCCGAAGAGGATAACTTCTTCGCCAAGTTCCCGAGTGCCGAGCCCCGCCCGGATCGGTGGGATGAGGACGCGATGAACTTCGGCCCCAACCGCATCGTGAAAGGCTGGGAGATGACGGCGGCCGGATACACCGCCGTGTGGGCCACTGGCAACACGCGTGCGGAGCTGTGGGACGCGATGATGCGCCGCGAGACCTATGCGACGAGCGGTCCCCGCATGACTGTCCGGTTTTTCGGCGGCTACGACTTCACGCCTGCCGACGCCACTCGCACGCCCGCGGTGGCCGGTTACGCGAAAGGTGTGCCTATGGGCGGCGATCTTCCCGCGGCGCCCGCCGGCAAGGCGCCGACGTTCCTCGTCGCCGCGCTCAAAGACAGGTTCAGTGGCAACCTCGATCGCATCCAGATCATCAAGGGATGGCTGGGCAAGGACGGCAAGCCGCAGGAGAAGATCTACGACGTGGTCTGGGGCAACAAGGACCGGCGCCGGATCGTCAACGGCAAGCTGACCCCGGTTGGGAACACCGTGGACGTCGCCACCGCAACGTGGACCAACACCATCGGGGATCCGGAGCTCGTCACCGTCTGGAAGGACCCGGACTTCGATCCGTCGGTTCGGGCGGTCTACTACGCGCGCGTCCTCGAGATCCCGACGCCGCGCTGGACCGCATACGACACGGCGTACTTCAAGATCAAGATCACCGACCCGAAGGTGCCGATGACGACGCAGGAGCGGGCGTTCACGTCGCCAATCTGGTATTCGCCGAAGTAGGTGCGTATGCGCATTCGAACGCTTCTCGGCGAACCGATGCTGCACTTCCTGCTGATCGGCATCGCGCTGTTCGGCGCCTATCGATGGATGGCCCCCGGCGATTCCGACGGGCGCCGCATCGTCATCACCCAGGGAGTGGTGGACGACCTCGTCACCCAGCACGTGGCAGCGAAGGGGCGCGAACCCTCCGGCACCGAGCTGAATCATTTGATCGAGTCGTACGTACACGAGGAGATCCTGTACCGGGAAGGTGTGAAGCTCGGGCTCGAGCGTGACGACATCGTCGTGAAGCGTCGAGTCCGTCAGAAGATCGAAGTGATCGCGGAGGAGGACGCCTCGACACAGCCACCGACCGACGCGGATCTGTCCGCGTACCTGGAGGCGAACCTGGCGCGCTTCAGGCAGCCAGCCATCCTCACCTTCGAGCAGGTGTTTCTCGGACCATCCACCTCCGGCCCTGAAGTGGTGCAGGCCGTGGCCGTTACGAGTGCGGCTCTGCGGAACGGTAGCAACCCCGAGGAGCTTGGCAAGCCAACGCTGCTGCCGCTTCGGTTGACCGAGACGCCTGCCGACTTGGTGGCGCGCGATTTCGGTGACTCCTTTGCCGCGGCACTCGAGAAGGTCACGGTCGGCGAGTGGGCTGGGCCGATCGACTCGAGCTTCGGCGCGCACTACGTGCGCGTGTCGGAACGCACGCCGGCCGTAGTACCACAGCTTGCCGCCGTGCGCGACCACGTCGTGCGCGAGTGGGAGAACGAGCGCCGCCAGCGGGCGCGCAACGACGCCTACGCCAGGATGCGCGACGGATATGAGGTCAGCATCGAGGCAACGGCGCCGACGGAACAGCCGTGAGAACGCTCTTTCTCCTGCTCGTGGCTGTGGCGCTGCTGCTCGCGGCGGTGGTTCCAACTCGCGCGGACGAGTTCAAGCCGGGCTACCTGCAGCTCACCCAGCTGGACCACGAGACGTACGACGTCCTCTGGAAGATCCCCGCGATCGACGAGTCCACCACGCTCAAGGTGAGACCGCAGTTCCCCGAAGGAACCGAGGCGCTGACGCCGGTGCGCAGCACGTTCTCGCGAGGTATCACCGTGCAGCGCTGGCGCATCCGTGTGCCGCAAGGACTGGACGGGAATGCCGTCTTTTTCTCGCAGCTCTCGGAAACCCGGATCGACGTGCTTGCGCGGCTCGTGCGCCTGGACGGCACCGTGCAACTTGAGCGCATCCTGCCGGTGAACCCCAGCTTCGTCGGCAGGGCCAGCCCGGGCCCACTGGAAGTCGTCACGACCTACACGATCCTCGGGATCGAACACATCCTGTCCGGGTTCGATCACCTGCTGTTCGTGCTCGCTCTGGTGCTCCTGGTGCAGGGAACGCGACGACTGCTCGTCACCATCACGGCGTTCACCGCGGCACACAGCCTGACGCTTGCCGGGGCAACACTCGGCTGGGTGCAAGTACCCGGGCCGCCAGTTGAAGCCTCGATTGCGCTGAGCATCGTCTTCGTCGCGTCGGAGATCGTCCACGCGCGGCAAGGCCGCTACAGCGTGACGCAGCACTATCCGTGGGTCGTGGCGTTCACGTTCGGTCTGCTGCACGGATTCGGTTTTGCCGGCGCGCTGGCGGAGGTCGGCTTGCCGCAGTCGTCGATCCCGATCGCCTTGCTGTTCTTCAATGTCGGCGTGGAGATTGGGCAGTTGCTGTTCGTCGGAGCAGTGTTGGCAGTGATCGCAGCCGGCTGCCGCGCGGGACACCGGCTTCGATTGTCGCAACCCGCCTGGATCTGGCGCGTCGCGCCGTATGCCGTTGGTGGCCTCGCGAGCTTCTGGCTCGTCGAACGAATCGCCGCGTTCTGACCACAGGGTGCGCCCGTTCGCGTGATCGATGAGTCTCGAAGTGGTGTACCGGATCATACGGCTCGCATACAGCGCGCCGCCGCTACAACGAGCTAAGAAGGACCGACCCACTAGAGCCTCAGCGATTGGCGGTCCAGCTAATGGCTGCTAAAGCTGCTGATCGTGACTGCGTTAGTCGAGACGGCGACGGGCTTGATGCTGCTGGTGTCACCAGCGTTGGTCGTCGCGTTCTTGCTCGGCGCATCGGTCGACGCGCCGCCAGCGCTCGTCGTGGCCCGTATGGCCGGCGCTGCCTTGCTCTCGTTGGGCTGCGCCTGCTGGCTGGGGCGCAATGACGGCCCAAATCGCGCCGTGTCCGGGTTGGTCGCGGCGATGCTGCTGTATAACAGCGTTGCGGTCGCGGTTCTCGTAAGACTTGGCATTCTGAGTCTCGAGCTGCTCGATGCCGGTTTCAGTGCGGCCGTGGTCGTGGACTCGTCTGCGTATCTCGCAGCTGCCTCAGAGGAAGCAGCCCGGCGTGGGCGGTCGGAGTCGACACAATTCGTACATGGTGATTTTGTGGACGTCGCCGGCGACTTGGCTCCGGCGGACGCAGTCACCCTGGATCGCGTCGTGTGCTGCTACCCGTCTTACGATCGACTCCTCGAACAGGCTCTTCGGCTCGCAGAGCATGCATTCGCGTTCTCGTATCCCAGGGACCGTTGGTTCGTGAGGCTCGGGATCTGGCTCGAGAACACGCTCCGTCGTCGCCGTGGGAACCCGTTTCGAGCGTTCGTCCATCCGCCTGCTGAAATGACTCGGATAATCGAGCGTGCCGGGTTCACGGTCGTGAGCAGCCGTCGCACGTTGTCCTGGTCATGCGACGTGTTCGTGAGCCGAGCATGACAAATCGTGCAGGCGCCCCACGGCGCTCACCCTAAACCGCGCTGGAGGATGAGACGACGTAATCAGGTCGTCCCATCCTCGACACGCGCAACCCCGCACTAGTTGCGTAACGACCTGAAGCCCGCTCGAATCTCTTCGCTGAGGAACTTCGGCTGCTCCCAGGCGGCGAAGTGTCCACCCTTGGGAAGCGTGTTGTAGTGAATGAGCTGGGGATATGCCCGTTCCGCCCAGCTCCGCGGGGCTGGATAGAGTTCGTCAGGAAAGACGCTCACGGCCACTGGCACGCCGACGCCTTTGACGCTGAAGAACGACGTCCCCCAGTTCTCCCAGTAGAGACGGCCGCCAGAAACCCCCGTGTTCGTCAGCCACGCGATCGTGATGTTGTCGAGGACGTCGTCACGCGTGAGGCCCTCAGACTGTCCGTCGAAGACGCGCGCGATGAGCTCCAGGCTGCGCGCGTCGTGATCGAGGAAATACGCCGCCAGGCCGATGGGGGAATCCGCGATGCCATACAGCGTCTGCGGTCGAAGCCCCATCTGGAAACCGTAGCCGATGCCCTTTGCATAGACGAAGCTCAGTCGCTCGTAAGCGAGCTTCTCGTCGGCTGAGAGACCTGCTGGCGCCGGTGCGCCCGAGAAAGCCGCCTGGTCGATGTCGGCTGGAATCACGTTCGCCATGTTGGTGTGAATCCCCAGCAATCCCGGCGGTGCCTGCGCGCCCATGACTTCGGTGACGATCGCACCCCAGTCGCCGCCCTGTGCCACGTACTTCGTGTACCCGAGGCGTTTCATCAGCTCGTTCCAGGCGCGCGCGATTCGTTGGGTTCCCCAGCCGGTGCTGGTGGGCCTGCCTGAGAAACCGTAGCCGGGCATGGACGGGATCACCACGTCGAAGGCGTCGGCCGCGGTTCCACCATGCGCCGTAGGATTCGTCAGCGGATCGATGAGCTTCAGCTGCTCGATGATCGAGCCCGGCCAGCCGTGGGTCACGATGACGGGCAAGGCATTTTCGTGCTTTGAGCGAACGTGGATGAAATGGATGTCGAGACCGTCGATCTCGGTGATGAAGTTCGGCACCGAGTTGAGGCGCGCTTCAACCTGGTGCCAGTCGTATTCCGTGGCCCAGTAACGCGCAAGTTTCTGGACGGTGTCGAGCGGCACGCCCTGCGAGAAGTCTGCGACGGTTTCCTTCTCGGGTAACCGCGTCGCGTTGATGCGCCTACGCAATTCAGTCAGCTCAGCTTCAGGAACGTTGACCTGGAACGGGCGAATCTCAGTCTTGGCAGCGGTCTGATCGCTGCGTCGTTCGGTAACAGTGGCTGGTGTCATGCTGCCCTCCCCTTCTGGCGCATGAAACCAGACGAGCGATTTGCGATCTATCAGACGAAGGTATCGACGATACTTTGGTATCGATACCAAAGTCTGACTGACGAATTGCGCTTGGAAACGACCATCCTGCGCGTTCGGTCGAGATCTTGTTCTCAAGCCCCCGGTGATTCCCTTGAGCGGAATATCAGAATCTCGAGTGGTGGGCGCGGACGCGCCGATTACCCCGTCGAGCTGACGCACCCGTAGCGCGTCGCCGCATCGACGTTGCAGGTTTCGCGATCGTCCCTCGCCGCGCGCGAATAGTGCGCTGCCCGGATGCCGGCGCCTCCTCCGTCGACATCACGTCACCTTCACTGTCGTTCTGCTTCTCGAGGTCGGCGATCACGCTTTGCAGAAACATGATCATGCGCTTGCGCTGCGTCTTCGGAGTAGCGCTCCATTTCTCGCTGTCCGCCCGTTTGTGTGCGATTTTGAACTTGAGGCCAGTGAGGGACGTGGAGTAGTCGTTCGCGGTTTGCTTGGCGACATTTTGATGTGCCAGCACGTACCAGTGGTACTCGGTGCCGACCGGCACACCCGATCCTTCCGGTGCGCGTCCGGCGCGTCGCTTCGAGACGGCATAGCTGATCTGCCACAAGTCGGGCGTGATTTTGGTTTCCTTCCATTCGCCCTGGTCGTAACGCCACTTGTGACTTCGTCCGATCTTCATGCCGGTGTAGCGCTGACCTTCGTACTCCTTGAATTCGTTGTATGAAACGGCCGGATTGCTTTTGGCCTCGTCCGTCGATCGTTTCGCCGAGCTGGGTTTTACCGCCATAGTCACTCCTGGGTTTGCCCTGACTCAAGTGCAAAGCGGAGACCGACACAGTGGCTCCCGTTCAGTTGCAAAGAATGCAGCCGTATTCCGCTACCGCGACGGCTGCTCGACGGCTGCTCAAGCGCGTGACGAGTTACTCGCCGCACGCGCTCAGCGACGACGCCGTACTCCTGGCTCGCCTTTTTTCAGTCGTCTCTCGTCTGACACGCGTGGGTCCACGCGCGTTAAAACGCACAGGTCAGCCGGCCGAAGGTTCCCGGCTGTGACTTTCCGCCGCCTTCGCCAACGACATAGATGGTTCTCTCGTCGCCGAACGCGATTCCTTCGCCTTGCGGCTCACCGATGGCCTCGATCGACACACGGCTCGCCTCTTTCCAGTTGCCGGACAAGAAGTCATCAGAGCGGTACAGCAGGACGACGCTGTTCGTCCTCAACGCCACCCAGGCTCCGCTCGGCGAGACAGCACCATCCGTGATGCGGTCATCGGCGGCCACCTTGCCGGATTGACGAGGCTTGCCGATCGGCTGGAGCATCGCTGTGCCGCCCGGCTTCGCGTCCTCTGGAACGCGGTACAGCGCCACTGGACCAGTGTCACCCTTGGTTACGATGAGCACCTCTCCTTTGGGTGTGACGAGGAGCGCTTCCGCATCATGCGCTCCGTCTGGATAGGTCATGCGCAGTAGATCAGCGACCGCAACGGAGCCAGGGGACTCGGCAGGTTCCGGGATGCGATAGATCACGATATTGGCGCGCTTGGCTTCGTTGTCGCCGATGTCACCGACGTAGATGCACGTGCCGGCAGGACACGGCCCGACCGCTACTGCCTCCCAGTCTTCAACCTTTGTTCCAGACACGCGGACGTGACCGACCACGGCCCCTTTCGAGTCGAGTGCGACCAGCACCGGTTCATGCGAATCGTTAAGCGCCCATAGACGATCGGGAGTCCTTTTGCTCACCGCGACCCCGCTGCCCTCGGGAAGGTCAGCCACCTTGATCAGAGATCCGGTGAGCTCACAGCTTGGTGAATTCGATGCGTTCTGCTGCGCGGCCGCCATTGCCACGACGACAAAGATGAGGAGTGCACACGACACCGCGTGTGTGCTGAAGCCGATGACCTGCCGCAACATGCCAGTGCCTGACGGCTTTCCTAGCAAGTTGGGCACCATCGGAGGAACAGTCGGGTCGCATTCCGCTGGCATTCTCTGCCTTAAACGCGGACGAGCCGACACCGAACTCTGAGCAAGTCCTTGTCGGGCCAGACTTCATGGTCTTCTCCCTGGCGACGCTCAGTGAGAATCAGAGTGAGATCCACCCTTGCCGACGGTGAACATCACTGTCTTGGACTGTCCGGGAAAGACCTCATGGTTGGCGTTTACCAATTCGATTCGGATCTTGTGCGGGCCCGGCGGCATCCCGGCCAGGTCGATCGTGTTGATGTCACTCGCGTCTGCCCACCACCAGGGCACGTCGTCGACGTGGACGTGCAGATGGCCGACTCGCGGGGATGCATTGAGGGCTCCCTTCCCGAATACCGGGACGATGTGCACGTTCTCTGCCCGCCACTGGATCCAGACGACGCCTCGATCCAAGAGATCGGGAAGCGGTTGGTCCACGATGAGCTTGGGAGCCGGCTCGTTCGTGATTTCGAGGTAGGGCGTGGCGCCGCGGACCTCCTTGGCGCTCAGAGCGACGGCCTTGACATCAGTACCGGTTGATGCTTGAGCGCCGCCGTTCTTTTCCGCGGCCGCGGGGGCCGCTGCGTACATGAGAGGTCCCGCGCGGCGCGCGGATGCTGACGAAAGCACCAGAACCATCATCGCGGCAAATACGATGATTCCAGCTCGGGAGGCAACGCGGCGAGTCGGTCGTTCGAGTGGCTTCATGCTCTTCTCCTGGAGCGCATGAAACCAGACACGCGTCGATCGATCTATCAGACGATGGTATCGACGATACCTTCGTATCAAGGCTCCTGACCGAAACCGATACCAAGGTCTGATAGACGACAGCACTTCGCGCGCGCATGCTTCGTAGCGCTTCGCCGTCGCTGGTGGTCACGGAGGTACGGAGATGACGCAGGAGTTTGACGTCGTGTGTCTCGGTGGTGGCGTTGCCGGCGAAGCGATCGCCGAGGGTCTTCGCGAGAGCGGCATGACGCTCGCCGTGGTCGAGCGGGAACTGGTCGGTGGCGAATGCCCGTACTGGGGATGCGTCCCGTCGAAGACCTTGCTTCGCTCGGGCGAGACCTTGAGCGAAGCCGATCGCGCTCGCTTCTCGCTGCTTCACGCGTCGAATGGACGGTCGACTTCCCCAAGGTCTCTACACGCGTGCTGTGGATGGCACGCAACCTCGATGACAGCAGGCCGGCTGCCGCGCTCGAAGCAACCGGAGCCAGGCTCTTTCGAGGTGAAGGGAAACTCGACGGTCTGCGCACGGTCATCGTTGGACGCGAGCAGCTCAACGCGCGTCGGGCCGTCGTGATCGCCACCGGCAGCACCGCGACGATCCCGCCGATTCCCGGCCTGGACACCGTTGATTTCTGGACCAATCGCCAGGCGGCGATTCCGAGGGAGCTGCCGGCATCGCTCGCAATCCTCGGCGGGGGCGCTATTGGCGTAGAGCTGGGGCAAGCATTCGCACGCCTCGGTTCGAAGGTGATCGTGATCGAAGCCGGACCGAGGTTCCTTGGTTTCGAGGATCCAGAGGCTGGAGCCGCGCTCCGGCCGCACCTGGAAGCGGACGGCATCACGCTGACGATCGGGGACCCGTGTGTCGCCGTGGAAAAACAATCCGATGGGCCATCGCACCAAGGCTCAGCGGTCGTACTCCACTTGAAGTCCGGAACCGTGGTCTCGGCCGACCGGTTGCTCGTCGCGACGGGTCGCCGCCCCAACGTCGAGGCATGGCGCGCCGCTGGGCTCGCTCAGACGGAGCGCGGCTGGTTGAAGGTGGACCCCGCGACGCTCGAAGCGCAACCCGGCGTGTTCGGAGCCGGCGACGTCACGGGGCTTGGTGGATTCACCCACCTCGCTCACTACCACGGTCGGGTGATCGCGCAGCGATTGCGGGGCATGGACGTCACGGCCGACCACGCTGCCGTTCCGCGCGTGACCTACACCGATCCGGAAGTCGCGTCGGTGGGACTGTCTGAGGCCGCCGCGCGCGCGAGCGGCATTGATGTCGTCGTCGCCACGGCCGATCCCAGCGAGACGGCGCGAGGCTACATCCACGACTTCCGCGGCGGTGTGCTGAAGCTGGTTGCCGACCGCGGCCACGGAGTGCTGGTCGGCGCGACCCTGGTCACTCCACGTGCGGGCGAGATCGTGGGCGAGCTCGTGCTCGCGATCAAGTTGCGAACGCCACTGAAGGCGCTCGCCGACATCATTCATCCCTTCCCGGCCTTCAACCGCGTGCTTGGCGCAAGCCTCGACGAGCTCGCCACGAAAGCGGCTTTGCAACACGCGGCGCAATCCTGATCCATCCATCACCAGACACGGAGGTCACAATGAGCACTCAGACAATCACTGAACACGCGATTCAGAACCGCACCGCTGCAGCCGTTGATCTGAAACTCGAGGTCGTCGTCATCCCGGTAGCCGACGTCGGACCGTAACAGTTGAGATTTCAACAGACCGAAATGGACACACGCAAACGCTCACAGGTGTCGATCGTCGACGACGACGAGTCCATTCGCGAGTCGCTGCCTGACTTGCTGCGGCTGTTGGGCTTCGCCGCCCAGGCGTTCTCATCGGCGGAAGCATTCCTCGCCTCGGAGGTTGTGGGCGAGACACGCTGCCTGATTCTCGACATCGCAATGCCTGGCATGTCGGGCCCTGATCTTCAACAGGAGTTGATGCGCCGCCGGCAGGAGATCCCGATTGTCTTCATCACCGCTAACGGAGATCGAACTGTCCGTCCGCGCCTGATCGCACAGGGCGCCGTGGAGTGTCTGTTCAAGCCGTTCAGCGAGACCGCCCTGCTCGACGCGCTCAACGCCGCACTTCGGACGAGGTAGGCAGGACAATGACCAGCACGCGAAATGTTACACGCGCGTCTGTCTCGAGCAGCCTCGAACAACCATATACTGGGACTTCGGCGATCGCTTTCCGTGCGCTCGAGGCCCTCAGCATGCCGGACGTAAAGTCGATTGTCTTCGTCGTCGACGACGACGTCTCGGTACGCGAATCGTTGGAGCTGCTGATCAAAGGCGCAGGCTGGCAGTCCAGGACGTTTGCGTCGGCGCGGGAATTCTTATCCAACCCCCAACCCACGGTTCCATGTTGCCTGGTGCTCGATGTCACGCTACCGGGGCTCAACGGCCTCGAGTTGCAGCAGCGGCTCGCCGGCCGCCGGGACATGCCGATCATCTTCATCACCGGATACGGGGACGTGCCCATGAGCGTGCGCGCGATGAAGGCGGGAGCGGTCGAGTTCCTGACGAAACCGTACAACGACGATGTGCTGTTGGACGCCATCCGCGGCGCCATCGAGCGGAGTCGCGCCGCTTTGCGTCACGATTCGGAGATGCAGGTGCTGCGTGATTGTTACGCGTCACTGACACCGCGCGAACGCGACGTAATGGCTTTGGTCGTGTCCGGGCTGTTGAACAAGCAGGTCGGTGGACAACTCGGTATCAGCGAGATCACGGTCAAGGCACACCGAGGCCAGGTCATGCGCAAGATGAAGGCGGACTCGCTTCCTGACCTGGTGACGATGGCCGCGCGTCTCGGGCTCCGGTCTTTACCGAGTCACTGATAGAGCCGACTCCCCCGCATTATTTCGACCCGTCACGCTGGCGCGCCTCCAAGTCGTTGCGCGGCAACGCTGAGCACCCCGCAAACCCTGGCGACTAAGACCGCGACCCTGTGACGTAGAATCCCGGCAGTTTCTTTATGCCCGGCGCCTCTGACATGCCTCGGTCCGCCGCTTCAGACGATCGCCCAGAGCCTGAACGTCCGTGACATTTTCGCGCGCATTTCCGAAGAGGCACGCCCCATTGTTCCGCACGACTTTCTCTATTTTGGCCGGCTGCTGGACGAACAACGTCAGCGCATTCGTCTGATCGCGCTCTCAGGCGCCCTACCCGATGGCCTCGGTGAACTGTGCTCGAACGAGCACGGAAAGGTAGAGAGACCTTTCGATCTCAGGTCCTCTCGTCGATCACACATCGACCGAGTACGTAGGGAATCAGCACGGTGAGATCGTCGAGAAGCAGCCGCATGACGTTCGTGGCCGCAGACTCGAAACCGGCGAGCGATCCGATCATCTCTCCCGTCTGCGTGTTTACCAGATCCGATATTGCCCTGATGATGATGAGCCGGACGCTTCGTCGATGCGCCACCCAGGCGATCGCGCTGGACTCCCAATCGGCCGCTACGGCGTCGAAGCGGTCAACCAGTTCGGACACCTGCGACGGAACGAGATCGCGATCGCCAGAGACCAGCAGGGCTCTCCTCACCTCGATGGGGAAGGAGTCATCCAGCCACGTGAGATCGATATCTGTCGTGTACCAGTCGATCGCTTGGGAAGAATCGCCTATCGCCTCGTGAACGTCGTACGTGACTGCACGCGTGACGAGCAGCTTCTCCCCGCGTTGCGCGCGTCCTTCGATTCCGCCGCAGGTCCCGAGGTTGATCAGGATTTCGGGATGCCATCGATTGACGACGTACTCCGTTGAGGCCGCCGCGGCGATCTTTCCCCAGCCGCCGTGGAAGAACAGGATTTCTTGATTGCCAATGGCGTGCGTCAAGCACTCACCGTACGGAGTACGCTCGACGCGTGCCGGTTTCAACAATTCCTTGACCGGAACCCACTCGGCGTTGGCGGAAACCAGGACAACGATCGGATGACCGACCTCGGTCGTGCTCATGCCGGCTCCAGCGTTCTTTCCAGGCCAAAGATCTTTACACGACCTCGTATCCTTAGTGCGGTTGCGTGCGTATAGTTCTTGAGAGCGAATGAAGGACGACCTCGCACGTGACGGACAAGTCGAGGCGCGGTATCTCGCGTTTCTCGAGACGATTACCCACCTTCGGCCGAGTTTGCACCGCTACTGCGCGCGCATGACGGGCTCCGTGCTGGACGGAGAGGATGTCGTTCAGGAGGCACTCTTCCAGGCGTATCGGAAACTCGAGACGTTCGACGAAGGGCGACCTCTGACGCCGTGGTTGTTTCGTATCGCCCACAATCGGTGCATCGACTTTCTCCGCCGCAGGAGTATTCGTGAGCAGGCGGAGGTGGAAGCCGCCGATGGCGAAGAACCTTCCACCGCGCCCATCGAGCCGATCGGCCCGGCACTCGGGAAGGCTGTCGAGCATCTCGTGGTCATGCTGCCGCCCAAAGAGCGGGCGTGTGTGCTCCTGAAGGATGTGTTCGACTACTCGCTCGAAGAGATTGCAGATCTCGTGGACTCGACTGTCGGAGGCGTCAAGGCCGCGCTCAATCGAGGCCGATCGAAATTGGTCCACCGACCGGCAGGTCTTCCGTCAGCTCGTGCTCAAACGGGCAACGACGCGGAACTCCTTCGGCTGTACGTCGAGCGATTCAACCAACGCGACTGGGACGGGCTTCGCGAACTGATTTCGGCCGACGCTCGCCTGCTGCTGGCGGACCGGTTCCGCGGACGTCTCGCCGATGCACCGTACTTTGTCACCTACGAGCGTATGGAGGTCTCGTGGCGCCTGGCGGTTGCCGAAGTCGATCGGGAAGCCGTGATCGTCATTCAACAGGAAGACCGCGAGGGTCGGATCACACAATCCCTCGTGCGCCTGCATGTGTCAGCCCGTCGAATCGCTGGCATCACTGATTACTGGTACTGCCCGTGGATGCTTCCAGCCGCCGCGACCGTTCTCATCAACTAAGACTCCGTATCCTCGCGGCGCTCGCCTCCGTAATAGCAGCAAGAGATTCAACGCAGGAGCGATTCCATGCTGCTGGAAAACAAGATTGCCGTGATCTACGGCGCCGGAGGTGCGATCGGGAGCGCCGTCGCACGCGCCTTCGCGCGCGAAGGCGCCAGGCTTTTTCTCGCCGGGCGGCACGGCGCCTCGGTCGAAGCGGTGGCGCGGGATGTCATCGCCGCCGGAGGATCAGCCGAGGCGGCGGAAGTCGATGCTCTCGACGAGCAGGACGTGGACGGGCATCTGCAATCCGTGATCGACAAGTCTGGGCGCATCGACGTCTCGTTCAACGCCGTCGGCATGCCGAATACGAAGATTTTGGGTGTGCCGCTGGTCGCCCTCGATGTCGAGCAGTTCCTTCTACCGATTGCAATCTACGCGAGGTCGTACCTTCTGACCGCCCGACTGGCGGCGCGGCGGATGGTCGCGAACAGATCGGGAGTGATCATGACCGTTACCGCGCTCCACTCGCGCATGGGCATCCCGTTGGTCGGAGGCTACGGTCCCGCGATGGCCGCCAAGGAGGCACTCACTCGAGATCTGTCTGCCGAGCTCGCACCTCATGGCATTCGCGTGGTTGGTCTGCGCCCGCAGGCCATGCCGGAGACACCCACGATCGAAGACGCGTTCGAGCCTCGCGCCAGGGCAGCGGGAATGACGTGGGAACAGTGGCAAGAATTCCTCGCAAGCAGAACCCACGCTCGACGACTCATGGGCGTCGAAGAGCTGGCAAACATGGCGGTATTCGTGGCTTCCAATCGGGCAAGCGGGATGACCGGAACCATCGTCAACTTGACCATGGGGAGCCTGGATGACTAAGGCCTTTCTCCGTTCCAGCGCGGCTTAACGATTCTGGTTGGTCCGCTGGGCGGGCTCGAAGAGCTCGATCGGATTGCCGTCGGGATCTTCCACCTGGATCTGCCGTCCGCCCGGACCGGCCTCCATTTGATTGCGAAACTTCACTCCGCCTTTCTTTAGTACGTCTATCAGCGCCGGAAGATCGATCACGCGCAGGACCACTCGATTCCACCCACCAGGCTCCTGGGTCTGACCATCAGGCAGCGGCCGGGATCCCGATGCTCCTGGCCCACTGAGGAGCAGCGTTACCCCTCCAAGCGATACGCTGGCGAATGCGGGGAGCTGCTGATGTTCCAGCGTGAATCCGAGATGGCTCGTGTAGAAGGCGGCCGCGCGGGCAACATCCTTCACCTGGTAGCGCACGCCGTGCACCGTGACGATGCCATGTGTGCTCGCATGCTCGACGTCACTCGTCACTGCTGACATTCCTTTGTGCGTCTCGCTCATCACAACCTCCTGAGGTCATGCGTCATCCACAATCCTCGCCAACTTCCTCCATCAACCCGAAGCTCGTGTGAACAAACAGCTCACCTGCGGGGGCGTGCCGGCGACTCGAGGATCTCAGCTTGCATCTGGCGCGGCGCAGACGTGTTGCTCAGTCTCTACCGCGAATGTTGGCACGAGCCGAGAGGAGGTTGGCGTCAGCCGAACGTGAAGGCGTACGCCTCGACACCAGCATCCAGAAATTCGATTGCGAAGGTTCGATCGACGATCGGCCGTTGTTGTCGGAGCAGCTGATAGAGCCGCTGTTCAACTGCCGTTCCGTTGCCGGCCTCGTCGACGTCCAAGCCATGGGCTGCGCCCGGCGGTTGACCATCGATGGTCACACGAAAACGGACTGGGTTCCCCGGCCGTGGCGGACCCATGACGAGATGGAGGTCGCGCGCGTGAAAGCGGTTCACGATCTGACCGGACGCTTTGTTCAAGACCGCCGCCTGCGAGCCCATCGTCCATTCGCCCGCGAGCGCCCATTCGTAGAGCGACAATCGCGTCGGTGCCGAATAGACCCGGCGTCGATCCGTGTCTGCCCCACCACGCGACGCGAAGTTCGCCGTCCGCTCGTACCCGAGATAATTTTCGGGAGACCGTAAGTTTTCCCAGTCAGCCGCCGCTTCGAAGCCGCTGCCAGCGACTGACACGGTGCCGTCGCCGATACCAGTGACGCCGGCGTCCGCCAGCAATCGTTGAATGACCCTCTCGGACTTTTCGTACTCCCCTTCGCCGAAATGGTGCTCGCGAATGCGGCCTCGCGCGTCGAGGAAGTACAGGGCCGGCCAATACTGGTTCCTGAACGCGCGCCAGATTGCGTAGTCGTTGTCGATGACGATCGGATACTCGATCCTCATCGGCTGTATGGCACGGCGGACGCTATCGACGTTCTTTTCGAAGGGGAACTCGGGTGTGTGCACGCCAATCACGAGAAGCCCTTGCGTGTACTTCTGCGCCCACGCGCGAACGTATGGCAGCGTGCGCAGCCAGTTGATGCACGTATAGGTGCAGAAGTCGACAACGACGACCTTCCCGAGCAAGCTCTCCGCCGACAGGCGTGGCGAATTGAGCCATTCCGTCGCTCGGCCGATGGCAGCCAGCTCACGTGGCAGGCGATTCTGAGCCTCCGCCGCGAATATGCCGAGGTGCGCGGCTGCCATCGTTATCGTCACGCTGCCCAGAAAACGCCGGCGCTCATGGTCAACGCCCTCGGCCATGTCATCGCGCTTCATCGCTACCGCTGATCTCCTAGACCAGATGAAACCAGAGGGGCGACGCCGGATCTATCAGACGAAGGTATCGATCGCAACTTCGTACGGTCGGGCTCCCGCCTGATCAACCATGGCCAAGACCGACACGTCCTGAGGATATCGTGATAGACAAGCGTGGTAACCATCACGAGGGGGGACACTTGGGCCAGGAATTCGACGTCGTATGTCTCGGTGGCGGCGTCGCCACAGAGGCGATCGCGGCTGGCCTTCGGGACAGCGGGTTGACGCTCGCGGTCGTCGAGCGAGAGCTGGTCGGGGGCGAGTGTGCGTACTGGGGGTGCATGCCTTCCAAGACGTTGCTTCGCTCGGGCGAAACGTTGAGCGAGGCCGATCGCGCGCGCACGTTGGCTGCCTCTCGCGTGGACTGGACCGTCGACTTCCCCAAGATCTCCAAGCGTGTGCTCTGGATGTCACGCGATCTCGACGACAGCCGTCCCGCTGCTGCGCTGGAGAAAACCGGGGCCAGGCTCTTTCGGGGCGACGGGACACTGACGGACCTGCGTACGGTTGTGGTCCGCCTGCCATCGACCTCACTCGGGTCAGGGAGGGCGGACACGACAAACCTTAGGACCGAACAGCTCGTTGCGCGACGCGCAGTGGTAATCGCTAACGGCAGCACCGCGGCGATCCCTCCCATCCCGGGCTTGGACGCCGTCGAGTTCTGGACCAACCGCGAGGCGACGATACCAAAAGAACTGCCGGCCTCGCTCGCAATCCTTGGCGGCGGTGCGATTGGCGTCGAACTAGGCCAGGCGTTTGCGCGGCTCGGCTCAAGGGTCACTGTGATCGAAGCCGCACCGACGTTCCTTGGTCACGAGGAGCCAGAAGCCGGTGCCGTGCTTCGGTCACACCTCGAGACGGACGGCATCAGGTTGATGATCGGGGATCCCGCCGTCGGCGTCGGAAAGGCATCCGGGGACTCATCGCGTCCCCTCTCGGCCGTCGACATCCACTTGAAGTCGGGAGGTGTCGTCTCGGCCGATCGCTTGCTGATTGCCACGGGCCGCCGCCCCAACGCGGAGGCGTGGCGCGCGACCGGGCTCGCACAGGCGGACCACGGTTGGTTGAAGGTCGATCCCGCGACGCTCGAAGCGCAAGCCGGGGTGTTTGGCGCGGGTGACATTACCGGACTTGGTGGGTTCACCCACCTCGCCCACTATCACGGTGAGGTGATCGCGCGGAGACTGCGCGGCATTGACGCACGAGCCGATCACACGGCTGTCCCTCGTGTGACCTTCACCGATCCCGAGATCGCGTCGGTCGGGCTGTCGGAGTCAGCCGCCCGCGCAAAAGGCATTGACGTCATCGTCGCCAATGCCGATCCGGGCGAGAGCGCCCGCGGCTACATCCATGACTTTCACAAAGGCGCGATCAAGCTTGTCGGTGACCGGGCGCGCGGGGTGCTGATCGGCGCGACGCTGGTGACGCCGCGTGCGGGTGAGATCGTGGGCGAGCTCGTGCTCGCGATCAAGTTCGCCACGGCGCTGCAGGCGCTTGCCGACGTCATCCATCCATTCCCGGCTTTCAATCGCGTGCTTGGCGCAAGCCTCAACGAGCTCGCCGCGAAGGTGGACTGAACAAAGCCGGCAGCCTTGACGTATAAGTAATTACTTATTAGAATCCGCAGTCGCATGAGAGCGTCTGCAGCCACTGCCGCTCCGCCGGTCGATGTCTTCCGCGCCGTCGCCGATCCCACTCGCCGCGCCATTCTCGATCGGCTTCGCGCCACCGAGTTGTCGGTCAACGATCTTGCCGGACCGTTCGACATGTCGCAGCCGGCCATCTCGCAGCACCTGCGCATGCTGCTCGATGCGGGCCTGGTCGAAGCGGAGCAGATTGGACGGCAGCGGCTCTACCGGCTGAACGCGCAGCCGCTGCGCGAAGTGTTTCAGTGGTCGGCTCTCTACCGGCATCTGTTCATCGATCCGGCCGGACACGCCTGGCGCATCTCCCCACGGGCGCGTCCGACGCGGAAACAGACTCGCAAGAAGTAATCGACCCAGTCGAGATCAGGAGGAGTGATGGCAATCAAAGGCGCACGTGCGGAAGACGGCCGCGTTACCCCGCATCTGATGGTTCGCGGTGGAAAAAAGGCAGTGGCGTTCTACACACGCGCGTTCGGCGCGACAGTTCTGTACGAATCGGCCATGCCCTACGGCGACGGCATCCATGCGCATCTGCAGGTCGGAAAGACCATGATCATGATCACCGACGAGCAGCCGCCCTCGCCCGACGGCATCATGCTCGGCGTGGCGGCGCCCGAAACGCTCGGGGCAACGACGACGATCCTCGAATACTACGTCGACGACGTGGATGTCGCGATCCAACGCGCGATCGACGCCGGCGCCAAACCGATGATGCCGGCGACCGACGGGTTCTTCGGCGACAGGTTCGGATGGGTGATGGATCCGTTTGGTCATCTCTGGGCGCTCGGGACGGTCAAAGAAGAACTCACGCCGGAACAGGTTCACGAACGCATGACCGCATACAAGCGGTCTTAACGAGACGCATAGACGCTCAAACACCCCTTCACGTTTCTGTGCTGTTTTCCCATCGCCCTGTTCCCATCGGGGGAGCAGTCCGGTGACGTTTGTTTCGGGCTCAGTTATGCCGACATCAAATGCCCTCCTCGCCTCGCGAGCCGGGAGTAGGAGCCGGTGTCACCTCATGCGGGATGCGGCCTGAATAGAGGTTGACTAACAACCAGGGCTTCGCCTTCAGCAAGGCGACGATGGGCGGCGGCGGGAGATCCCTGGACGCGTTTCGCGCGCGGGCGGGCGACTCCGGCCACACGAACGGGAGCTCGATGTAGGCGTCGGGCCCTTGCGCGGTGGCCAGGATGTCGAGCGTAGCGCGCAAGACGGCGCGCTGACCATCCGCGTCGTGCGGCTGGCCGAGCGGCCGGCCCATCGGATGACTGATGCCGGCCAGGCGGGGCACACCGACAGCACGGGTCAGTTCGGGAATCATCGAAAGGGCCACTGTCGAAAAGCCGCTCACTTCGAAGATGTTTTGTACCAGTCCCACGGACCGGCAACAGAAAGGTCACGCAGGCACCAGCACAACCGCGTCGACGTCATCGGCATGCATTCGATCGGCGAGCGCCGGCGCGGTTTCTTTGACGAGCACCGCCGGGTCCAGGATGTATCCCATGAGCGAATAGTGTCTGGGCGCCGCCTGGCCCACGAGGCCCTCGCTGGCAAGCTCGATGAGCCGACGCATGGGGAGCACGACATCGAGATCCGCCTCCCCAAAGCGCGGATCGATGTGCATGTGGTACAGCCTCACGTCCTGCTCTGTCGTGCCGAGCGGGATCACACGAAAACTCGGATCGCCCCACCACGGATCGCGTCTCTCGCGTTTCTGGTCAAATGGCTGGTCATCGTTGCGCGCGATGCCGGCAGTCGAGACGAGGGCGATGGTGCACTCGCGCAGCGGTTTTGCGAGCGGCGTGAAGGGGATGACGCCACGCTGCTGACGAGCGGCCCACGCCTTCATCACCTGACGTGTCCCAAAATCCAGGAAGCGATACGAGTCGATGCTCATCGTTCTGCCTCACGGCGGAGCGCCTGGCCTCGGATTTACACGGGCAGTCCGCCAGCGAGTTTGAGGATCCATCGCATGCACTTGTGACCCAGGTCGACGTTCGCGCCGTACATCATCGGGCAGGCACCAGCGATCACGCTGATGTCGTGACGGCGGCAGTAGTCGACGGCTTTGGGCGAGACGCTCGTACCCTTTCCCACCGATTGGTGCATCCACACGCGGCGGACTCCGGCGTCGCGGCAGTCGTGCACGATCCGCTCGGTGAGCTCGGGTCTGGTGAGGATCACCACGCCATCGACGCCGCCCGCGATTGATTGCACGTCGGGGTAACAGCGAACGCCCTCGAAGCTCCGCATGTGCGGATTTACCGGAAACACATCGTGCCCGCTCTTCTTCAACCGGCGATAGATCAGAGTGCCGGCAGGATGATGTTTCTTGTCGCGCGAGACGCCCGCAATCGCGATGCGCTTCTGAGCGAGGAAGTCGTCGACCCTGGCTTCAAGAGTTGTTGGCGTCACGGGTTCCTCCCTCCTCTTGCAAATCTCTTACTTACCGAGACAGGGAATCTGTCTGCCTGATCTCGACGGCGGTCGAACAACCGGCTCTGTGTCCGAGGAATAGTTCGCGCCGCCGGGAAAGATTCAGCGATCCGGTTCGAAGCGGGAACGGGAGTTGCTATTCCTTCCGGAGCTGAGATCGTGGTTGTGAGCGCTTTGTCAGGCGCAAACGACTGAGTCGCAAGGGACTGTTTGACCTCGTTTGACGCGCGTGGACTCGACGTGTTGAAGAGTCCCACGGCATTTCGCGATCAGAGTGTCAGCGAGTGGGGACTACACCGTCCTGTTCGACTCCATCTACCTGGGGCGCGTTACGCTTCTTCTGGCCTTCGTGGCGTTCGGCCAGCGATCTGGCGACGAACGTCAATTTCGGACGGCCCTGGTGATCAAGTTCTAACGAGATTCACCCCCCAGGATCTCGGCGTTCGACTGTTCCGCAACCTGTCTTACCCACGCCATCTGCAACTCTTGCCGCGCTGTGATGAAGACGGCGTACCGATCTCGGGGACGTGAGTTCTTGAACTCCACAATCGGGACCGACGCGCTTTGAATTCCCGGCTGCCCGCGCATGGCTTGAGCAAATGCGAACGCCCGGTCATGTGGGCCTTTGATATCGAACCTGTACTCGAATGTCGGAGCAACCCGATCTTGAGACGGTGGCGCCGCAGCGCTGACGACTGTCTTTGAGCCGCCGGGCACATGAAGATGTTTGACCAGATCTTGACTGCGCCAGGTGCTCGATCGCCTGGCACTCTCATGCGCACCGTACCAAAGCGGGAGGACGTGCTCTCGTATTTGTTGATGGGAAAACCGCTGGTCGCCGCGATCCGCCATGATGACGAGATCCCACCTGACTCGAAAGGACACGACGTCGCTGACCTTGGAGAAATCCGGCTGGTACAAGCCCCAGTGCACGGGACAGCTCAGGAGGACGAGTTGGCGAATCTTGACGTGATGGCTCGCCAGCATCGCGACGTTGGCGCCGTGACTGTGCGCGATGAGATCGAGCTCGGACTGGCCATGAGCGCGCATCCACGCCGAGAGGTTTTGCACGGCTTCTGACCGTGCGAAATCGTTCCAGCCACCAGACCATCGGTAGTAGTCGGGTCCGCTGTACACGTTGGGCCGCGGGCCCTTTCTCAAATACTCATGGAAGTCGCCGGTCCCCGGCTTCCACCATTCCTCGAGGTGTCTTCCGACCGGCACGAACAGTGTGCCGTGAACGATGCAGGTCACGTCGTCGGTGGATCTCACTCGCGTCACCGCAGGGACGTCTCGCGATTGCCAGAAACGCGCGGTCGCCTCCCGGACACGTTGATGTACTTGCCACACGAGCCATCGCCAGGTGCGTAAGCTGTGGTCGTTGCGCATCAACCCCGTCGTGGCGATCGCACGAACCAGCGCGGATGGACTACGCATCGCCGCTGTGACGAGCGTCCACGTCGCGGCGTACGATGTATCAACCAGATCCAAGGTTGAAACCGCCGCGGCCACGCGCACGAGTTCGTCCGGACCGACAAGCGATGCAGCGAGCAGACGCAGCGCTCCGTCTGCGTTGCCATACTCAGCGGGACGCCGATAGAGATCTTCAGCAGCTCTCCACTGCAGTTCATCCGCCCCAGCTTCCAGAGCCTGACGCCGCGCTTCCTCGAGCACACGATCGAAGCGTGCTTCGGGGACCGGCTCCTCCACGGGCCGCAGCTCCGGCAGTGGAAACGGCGCCGGGTCCCGCAGCGTCTGGAGAAGCCCCGCGTACTTCGGTTTGAGGGCAATGCCGAGGGCCAGCAACAACGCCGCTTGCGAGTACGACGCTGACTCACCGCCCTCTCGAAACGCATCCGGACACGGAATCGGGTCGACGATGTCCTCGTCGTGCATCGATCAGCACTCCGCTTCGTTTATCCAGCTCGCACGATTGTCCGTCGATCGACCTTCGCCGCAAAATTCCCGGCGCGTAACAGCCTGGGCGACACCTCGCCATTCCGAAGGACGGCGAAGAAATCCTCGAGCCGATGTCGATTCTCGGCGGCGCTGCAAGCGTCTCAGATCACGGCCGCTGTCCGTCTGCCCGTGCCGCCCACCGTGTCCAAGGAATCCGCCAACAAGAATCGCGTCGTCGCTTCCGCGTACGACTCCGGCGCGGTCGTCATTCCCTCATGGGCCTGCCCGGCGAGCGTGTCGATGTGGACGTTCGGCAGAACTGCAGCGAGCGCATCGGTCACGTAGAGATCTCGCGGGCTCTCGGATCCGACTTGCAGCATCACCGGCACACCGAGCGCAGCGAACAGGCGCGGATCGAAACGGTACGCGCACAACGCACGCAGATCGTGCAGCGTCGCGGGCGCGTCGGCAATGATCGGTAACCAGAGGTCGGAGGCGCGAACGGCTTCGAGTTCCTGAGTCGGCACGTGCAGCGTATTCGCGAAGAATGCAAAGGCAAACTGATCCCACGCGCCGGCGGCCGCGAGCGTTTCGAGCGCCGCGAGCGCATCTGGCTTGATCGCGTGAGGCCAGATCGGCTCGTAGAGCACGAGCTTATCGATCCGATCGGGCAGGTGCGCCGCCGCAAGCAACGCGCAATGGGCGCCGTACGAGTGTCCAAGTAAACGGACCGGAACGCCAATCGAGCGAATGACGTCGGCCACGTCCCGCGCCTCGTCTTCCAGCGTGTGGCGTTCGGTCACATCCGTGGCGCCACGCCCTCGCCGCGCGATCGCATAGACGGTGAACTGCCGCTGGAACAACGGTGAGACGAACGACCAATTGGTTTCGTGATCGCTGAACCCGCCGTGCACGAGCACGAGCGGCGGGCCGCTCCCCGCGACTGAGTACGACACCGTGGTACCCGCAGAGCCTGTGATAGTCTTCATTGCGCCCTCCCGAACGGAGCGGAGGCGCCTACCAGCTTGTCATCCAGCGGCTTTCTCCCCCGTTCACAGTACGGGCGTGAGGGAGCGCCTCCCGATGTGAGGACCGAGCGGAGGGGACGTGGCTGCCGCAACCATCGCGTTTGCGCCATTCGACAATCTCTCAGGCGATTCGACCCATGACTACTTCGCGCGGGGATTCGTCGAGGACATCGCGACCGAGCTCGCGAGATTTGGGGCCGTCGAGATCCTTCATCCGAATACGGTCTGGGCATCCCTCATGCGTGGCGGCACTGCTGACCGGCACGTTCCCGCCGACCACATCGTTCACGGGAGTGTTCGACGCGCCGGACAAGCCGTGCGGGTCAGCGTGCAACTCGTGGAAGTGGCGAACGGCCGGCAAATCTGGGCCGATCGCTACGACGCCACCGCTGCGGACTTGCACGCCGTGCAGGACGCCATCGCCGCACGAATCGCGCGCACCCTCGCCGTCGAGGTCGAAGAGGCTCGGCTGAGCATCGCGCGGCGTGCGCCGCTCGCCAGTCTCGACATCTACGATTGCTGGCTGCGCGGGCTCGAGTGTGTCCGGAACGGAACCGTCGAAGGCGATGCGGAGGCGCGATGCTACTTCGAGCGGGCGCTCGAGATCGATCCCGCCTACGCTCGCGCCTACGCCGGCCTGTCACTGACCCACTTCAACGAGTGGAGTTGCCAGGCGTGGGAAAAATGGGACGAGAAGGAGCGCCTCGCCCACGATTACGCGCAGCGTGCGGTCGCCCTCGACAAGAACGACGCGATGGTGCAGGTCGTGCTCGGTCGAATCCTGGTCTATCGCCGCCGATACGACGAGGCCGCGCACCATCTCGAACGTGCCCTGATGCTCAATCCCAACGACACCGACGTGCTCGTGCACGCCGGCCTCTTGCAGGCCTACTTGGGCGATCCGGAGGCGGCCCTGGCGATTGCGAACAAGGCGATGCGTCTGAATCCGGCGTACCCGCCGTGGTACGCGGCGCCTGCCGGGCTCGCCCTCTTCATGCTCGGCCGCGACCGCGAATGCCTCGAGATCATCGCGAGGGCGCCGACCCGGATGTTCGTCGACGTTGCGGCGTTCGCCGCCGCCTCTTCGGCTCTGAACGGGGATATCGCGGGTGGGAAGCGTTACCTTCAGGAGTTTCTCGAGGATTTTCAGGCGCGAATCGGGTTCGGCCGCCCCGCCGAGGCGGGCGAACCGATGCGATGGCTGCTGCACGTCAACCCGTTCAGGCGGAGCGAGGACGGAGAGCGCCTGGCTCGTGGCCTGGCGCTCGCCGGGCTCGAGGCCGATCCGGACGAAGGACGCGCTGACGCCATCCCCGTTCCGGTGACGCCCGATCTCGCTCGAGCGACATTTCGCAAGGACGGGGCATTATGGACGTTGGCGTTCGGCGGGTCGTCGGTCAAACTCACGCACCAGAAGGGCTTTCGCGATCTCGCGCAACTACTGGCGCGGCCTGGAACGGAGCTGCATTGCCTGGAGCTGGCAGACCGCCCCGCCGAAACTGGTGGCGACGTTCCGGTGCTCGACGAGCGCGCACGCCGGGAGCTCAAAGCACGGGTGCGCGAACTCCAACAGGAGATCGACGAAGCCGATGCCGCGCATGACGTTGGCCGTGCCGAGCGCGCTCGCGAAGAGCTCGATCAGCTCGTGGAGCATCTCTCAGGAGCGCTCGGCCTCGGCGGGCGTGCGCGGCCGCTCGGCAGCGCCGCCGAGCGCGCCCGATCGGCCGTGACCTGGCGCATTCGAAACTCCATCAAGAAAATCACGTCCGCACACTCCCGCCTGGGTCGTCATCTGGAGAACAGCGTACGCACCGGGACGTTCTGCGTATACGAACCGGAAACACCGACAAGTTGGGTGCTCTAAACCAGTAACGGCCTTCCCTTGCCCCTTCCAATGTAAGTCCACCACCTTACGCCCATGGGATGAAGTCTGAACGTTACCTAACGGACCACGTTCAGAAGTCTGAACGTTACCTAACGGACCAC
>Ga0075418_10001754_pt1 | contig 24663 bp, 17 predicted proteins | sample SoiMetdeltSBSDD2_FD_81776 | JGI IMG/M metagenome (GOLD analysis project Ga0075418, IMG submission 81776) | Bulk soil microbial communities from a Populus tree surrounding site in Tennessee, USA - Soil MetaG P. deltoides SBSDD2 | ecosystem: Environmental > Terrestrial > Soil > Tree plantation...
AAACCTGGGAGACGACGAGGACGGCGGCGCCAGAGAGCGCGGCGCGCCACACCGGTGCCTGCGGCGCGGGGCGAAGGGTCGGAGCTTCACCCGTCCGGCCCGTGCCAGCGCCACCCAAGGGACGAACGTGCTCGGGGGTTCGTGCGCCGACAGAGCCACGACGGCACCGGGAGGGAGCGACAGGCTCTCCGCCAGCGTCAGCATCGCCTCGGTGGCGTCGTGCATGAGAGCGATCTCCGCCGCGTCGGCGCCGAAGAAACGGGCCACCGTGGTGCGCGCCGCCTCGACCGGATCCACGCTCCGCGTGACCGCATGGGCGGCGAGGTCGGTGGCGGTGCGCTGCATCTGCTCCAGCGTCTGCAGCGGCGTGATGCCGTGGTCGGCATGGTCGAAATAGCGTTCGCCCGGCTCGAGCGGGAAATCTTCCAGGAGGTCCTTCCAGAAGCGATGCGCCAGGTTGCCGCGGGCCTCTTTGGGTGCCAGAGGCGCTTCGGTGAACTGCCCGTGGGCGACGCGGGCGAGCAGCGCTCCTGCCGGCAAAGCGGCGCCGAGGGCGAGGATCTGGCGGCGGGACAGTCGCGACGGCTTCGCTCGCTCCGGGCCTTGGCCAGACTCCACGTTGCCTCCGGGGAGAGTCGACAAGCCGCTGGCGCTCCCGCGCCTGCGAGCGGCTCGGTGGCGGGCCCCTAGAATGGGGCCAAGGCGGGCATTCGTCCAGAGGCAATGCAAGCGCGTCCCAGCGCCAGCGCTTCAGTGCGCGTGGCGTGGCGCGGCCGCAGCAGCGAAGGCGTGCGGGAACCGTTGCTGCAGGGCGACGACGATGGTACGCGCCGCCACCTCGACCCCCATGCGGTCCAGGTGGACGCAGAGGTCGTAGCCGAGAGGGTCGTCCACCTGACGGTGGAAGCTGCGCCAGACGAACTCACTCCTCCATCGATCCAGACGGCGGAGGCCGCGGCGGGAAGCGACGGCGCTCGCCGGCGGCAGCTCTTCGCGCCAGCGCTGCAGTCTGGACTCGAAATCGCGCCCCACCAGGACGGCCAGACGGTGTTGCTGGGGAATGACGAAGCTGGCGCCGCGGCCGACGAAGATGCCGCGCCCCTCCATGGCGAGGGAGAAGAGCAGACGCGACAGGCGCTGTACGTAGCCGGCGCTCGACATGTGATCGGGCACGAGGAGATGGTAGATCCAGTCTTCCCGGTAGCCGAGCAGGCGCTCGTCGAGGGACTCGAGAACGCTCTTGCCCAGCTCGTCGTTCTCGTGCAGCGCCGCGCGGATCTGGCGGTCGAAGACTTGCCAGCCGATCGTGGCAGCGATGCGCTCGGCGAGCTCGCCGGCTCCAGAGCCCGGGGGCTGCGCGAGCGCGAGGTTGGCGCGGGGCGTGCTCTCTGGAACGGGCGGGTGCGGCTGCTCGCTCTGCCAGAGTCGGGCCTGGCGGTCCAGGAGACGCTCGATCTGACCAACGCGGACGGCCTTCATGGCGGACCTCCTGGGGTCCGGGGAGCACGCCCGCTAAGAGTCCGCGGCGCGCGGCATCCCAGCCTCCTCGAATCTACGGCGCCCGCAGCGCCTGGGGTAGGATGCACGGCGCAGCCGGCGGGGGCGCGCCGGGAGCAGGGCTCGGCGTGAGTCGCCTCGGCTCGGAGCCTCGTCCGCGGGAGGACAGCGTTGGCGCGGTGGCTTGCCCTCGGTTTGGCCTTGGCGATGGGCCTCGCCCTCCTCGCCAGTCGGTCGGAGCAGGAATGGCGCCCTTGCGCCCATCTCGGCAAGGAGCTGAAGGAGTGCTCCGGCATCGTCGCCAGTCGCCAGTTCCCGGGCGTGCTGTGGGCCCACAACGACTCGGGCGATCTGCCGAGGCTCTTCGCCTTGGAGCGCTCTGGGCGCATCCTGCGCGAGGTGCACGTGCTGGGCGCGCGCAACGTCGACTGGGAAGACCTGACCATCGACGATGCCGGGCGCTTGTACATCGGCGACTTCGGCAACAACAAGAACGAGAGGCGCGACCTCGTCGTCTACGTGATCCGGGAGCCCGACCCGCGCGCTCCCGGCCCCGAGATCCAGAGCGTGCCCGCGCTGCAGCAGATCCCGTTCTCCTTCCCGGAGCAGAAGGCTTTCCCCGATCCGGAGCACCTCGACTTCGATTGCGAAGCCTTGTTCTGGGACCACGGCCGTCTCTACGTGCTGACCAAGCATCGCAGTGATACCCGCACGGTTCTCTATCGCCTGCCGGCCGCGGGGGAGCCGCCGTTGGCTCAGGCGCTGGGAACCGCCGAGATCGGCAGCCAGGTGACCGCGGCGGCCTTATTCCCCGATGGCCGCCGGCTGTTGGTGCTCTCGTACCAGTACATCCATGTCTTCTACCGTGCCCCGGGGACAGAGAACTTCCTCGGCGCTCTCGAGCATCGGGTCGTCATCGAAGGCAGGCAGTGCGAGGGCCTCTGTTTCTTCGACGACGAAGTCCTGTTCGCCAACGAGCAGCGCGAGATGTATTGCCTCGGCCTCGAGCAAGTACTGCAGGCGGACACCTATCTGCCGGCGCCGCCGCGGCTGCGACTGCGCCACGCCGAGCCGGGACCGGGTAGCGGCACCGACTGGGCGGCGCAAACGGCGCTGCCGCTGCACTCGGAGTTCCCGGCAGGAGAGGCGAGCGGTGCGGCGCCGCAGATTCGCCTCGGGTGGTGCGAGCGCGGCTTGCTGCTTCGCGCCCGCTGGTCACTGCCACAGGGGACCGTTCACGCCGGCGAGGCGGGCGAGACGCTCCTCTACCTCATGTGCGGGCCGCCCGAGGCGGCGACACCCAAGCTGCAAAGCGGCCAGCAGGTCTGGGAGGCACGTCGGGTGGATGACGACATCGAGCTGCGCCCGCTGCTGCCGGAGCCGGGGGCCGCGCTGCCGGGCTCCGTCGTGCAGCGCTCGGAGAGCACCCTCGTCCTCGAGGCGCTCGTGCCGCTCGCGCTCGGCGCCGGCACCAACCTGGCGCTCAACGTCATCCTGCTGCAACCGGCGGCACCAGAAGCGCACGAGTGGTCGTGGGCAGGCGGCAGCTCCACCCAGCCCTTGGAGAACCCGCTGCTCTGGGGGCGCGTGGAGCTCGTGCCGTGACCGCAGTCGCGACGGCGATCTTCGCCTGGGTGACGATTCCCAGCTCCGATGCTGGCGCTGGCGGCGGGATCTGTTAAGCTGTCGGCGATGTTCATCGCCCTCGAATCCACGGCTCGATGCATGTCGGAGGCAAGCAGTTGAAGGAGACGAGCACGCGCGGGGAGATGCGTTCCTGGACGCTCCGAGACTCGGCGGAGCTCTACAACATCGAGGGTTGGGGCGGAGGCTTCTTCCGCATCGGCGAGACCGGGCACATCGAGGTGACCCCGGACGGCCCCGGCGGCCGGCATCTGGACCTCTTCGACCTCGTCGGTGACCTGCAGCGGCGCGGCCTCGGAATGCCCCTCCTCATCCGCTTCTCCGACATCTTGCACAGCCGCGTGCGCACGCTGGTCGGCTGCTTCGACAACGCCATCCGCGACTACGGCTACCAGGGCCGGTACCGCGGCGTCTATCCCATCAAGGTGAACCAGCAGCGCCAGGTGGTGGAAGAACTGGTGCGCTTCGGCAAGCCCTACCACCTGGGGCTGGAAGTGGGATCCAAACCGGAGCTCTTGGCGGCGCTGCCGCTCCTCGACGGCACCGAGTCGCTCCTCGTCCTCAACGGTTACAAGGACGTGGAGTACATGGAGACGGCGCTCCTGGCGCAGAAGCTCGGGCGTCATCCCGTCATCGTCATCGATCGCTACCGGGAGCTCGACCGCCTGCTGGCCATCGCCGCCCGCCTGGGCGTGCGGCCCAAGATCGGCGTGCGCGCCAAGCTCACCACCCGCGGTGCGGGCAAGTGGATGGAGTCCACCGGCGACCGCTCCAAGTTCGGCCTCACGGCGACGGAGATGGTCATGCTGGTCGACCGCCTGCGCGACGGCGGCATGCTCGACTGCCTGGAGCTCCTGCACTTCCACATCGGCTCGCAGATCTCCGCGGTGCGGGCCATCAAGGACGCGATGAAGGAAGCTTGCCGCATCTTCGTGGAGCTCGTGCGGGCCGGCGCCGGCATGCGCTATCTCGACGTGGGGGGCGGGCTCGGCGTGGACTACGACGGTTCCTCCACCAGCTGGACCTCGTCGGTCAACTACACCATGCAGGAGTACGCCAACGACGTCGTCGCCGCCATCCAGCAGGCCTGCGACGAATACCAGGTGGCGCACCCGGACATCGTGAGCGAGTCGGGGCGGGCGCTGGTGGCGCACCACTCGGTCCTCGTCTTCGACATCCTGGATGTGGATTGTCTGCTCCCCGGGCAGGGGGCGCCGCGGGAAGCGGAAACGCGGCAAGAGCACAGCGTCATCCAGAGCTTGGCGGAAACCTGGCGGTCCGTGTCGCGCAAGAACTTCCAGGAGGCGTACCACGACGCGCTGCAGCTCAAAGAGGAGGCCACCGGTCTGTTCAACATGGGACTCCTGGATCTGCGCGAGCGCGCCCGGGTGGAACAGCTCTTCTGGGGCACCTGCGAGTCCATTCTCAAGATCATCCGCGAGCTGGACTACGTGCCCGACGACCTCGAGGGCTTGGAGAAGGGCCTCGCCGACACCTATTATGGCAACTTCTCGATTTTCCAGTCGGCTCCGGACCACTGGGCGGTGAAGCAGCTGTTCCCCACCATCCCCATCCACCGGTTGCACGAGCGGCCGTCGCGGCGCGGCGTCATCGCCGACCTCACCTGCGATTCCGACGGCAAGATGGACCAGTTCATCGATCTCCGGGACGTGAAGAACTGCCTGGAGCTGCACCCGAGCAACGGCGAGCGCTACTACCTGGGGACCTTCCTCATCGGCGCCTATCAGGAGATCCTGGGGGACCTGCACAACCTCTTCGGCGACACCAACACCGTGCACGTGGCGCTCGACGACAGCGGTTACCGGGTGGATCACGTGGTGGAAGGGGACACGGTGACCGACGTGCTCGGCTACGTCGAGTTCCGCCGCCACGAGCTGGTGGAGAAGATGCGCCAGGCCACCGAGCAGGCGCTGCGCGAGGGGCGGATCTCGTTGGAGGATTCGGCGCTCCTCATCAGCCGTTACGACCAGGGGCTGCGCGGCTACACCTACCTGCGGGAGATGCAGGACGACGAGTTCCAGAACGCCCTCGCCACCCTCCGCCCGGTGGCCGCGGCTTCCCAGGCGGCGTCGAACGGCCGCTCCGGCGCGCCCCGTGCCGCCGCCGAAGGCGAAAGCAGCTCCGCCCGCGGCGAGACGCCGCGCGCGGCGGAGAACGGCGAGGCGGCGGCGACCCGCGCCGTCGGCAAGAACGGAACTTGAACATGTCTCGTGCTGCGCTCGCCTTCGCGGCCGCCGCGGCATTGCTCTTACCCGGGCAGGCGCGCAGCGGCAATCGGCCGGTGCACACCTATTCCATCGTCGCCCGCGACTCCGTCACCGGTGATCTCGGTGTCGCCGTGCAGTCCCACTGGTTCTCCGTCGGTCCCGTGGTGCCGTGGGCCGAAGCGGGGGTCGGGGTGGTGGCGACACAATCGCTCGTGGACGTGTCCTATGGTCCGCTCGGCCTGGAAATGCTGCGGGCCGGCAAGTCGGCGGAGGAAGCGCTGCAAGGTCTGCTCGCCGCCGACGAAGGGCGCGAGCTGCGCCAGGTGGCGATCGTCGACGCCGAGGGACACGTGGCAGCGCACACCGGCAAGCGGTGCATCGCCCAGGCCGGGCACGTGACCGGAGCGGGATTCTCGGCGCAGGCGAACCTGATGCTGCGCGACACGGTGTGGGGTGCCATGGCGAAGGCCTACACCACCACGAAGGGCGACCTGGCGGCGCGGCTGCTGGCGGCATTGGAGGCGGCCCAGGCCGAGGGCGGCGACATCCGTGGCAAGCAGTCGGCGGCGCTCGTGGTGGTACGGGCTCATTCCACCGGCCGCCTCTGGGAGGACCGGCTGGTCGATCTGCGCATCGACGATCATCCCGATCCGGTGGCGGAGATGAAGCGCCTGCTGCAGCTGCAGCGCGCCTACGCCCACATGAATGCGGGCGACCTGGCGATGGAGAAGAACGACGTGGAAGGCGCGGTGCGAGAGTACGGCGCCGCCGAAGCGCTGGCGCCGGGCAATGCCGAGATGCTCTTCTGGCACGCCGTCACCCTCGCCGGCGCCGGCAAGGTCGAGGCTGCCAAGCCGATCCTGGCCCGCGTCTACGGCATGGATGCGAACTGGCGCACGCTGGTGGAGAGGTTGCCTCGGTCGGGACTCCTGCCCGACGACGCGGCACTCGTCCGCACCCTCACCGCCGTGACGCCGGTCGGCGCCACGGCGCCCAAGAGTCCATGAGCACGGCGGCGGATCGCGATGCCAGCCTCGGCCGCGTGCTCATGGTGGCGCCGCCCGACGACTGGTTGCAGCAGGGCTCGGAATGGTTCGACGCCTTCCGCCCGGCGGGTGTGATCCTCTTCCGCCGGCACCTCCCCGACAGGCTCGAGGCGGCGCGCGCCGCCATCGCGCGTCTCCACGCCTGGGCGGCGGCGCAAGGGCGGAAGCTGCTCGTCGCTGCCGACGAAGAGGGCGGCTTTGTTTCCCAGGTGCGCCACCTGTTCCCGGTGCCGCCGAGCGCTCGCGCCCTGGCCTGGGCGGCCCCGCCCGCCGAGGTGCGCCGGGTCACGGCACGTTACGCCGCGCGGCTTCGTGCTCTCGGCCTCGGCTGGAGCTTCGCCCCCGTCTGCGACGTGAACGACAACCCGCGCAATCCGGTGATTGGAGTCCGCGCCTTCGGCACGGCTCCCGAGCAGGTACGCGAGCATGCGGCGGCGGCGCAAGCCGGACTGCACGATGCGGGGCTCCACTCTTGCCTCAAGCACTTCCCCGGGCATGGCGACACCGATCTCGACTCGCACCTGACGCTCCCCGTGCTCGCCCACGGACGGGAGCGCCTCGACCGGGTCGAGCTCGTCCCTTTCCGCGCCCTGCTCGCCGGCGCACCAGCAGTCATGGTGGCGCACCTGGCTTGCCCCGAGCTCGGTGACGGCGAGCTCCCGGCGACGCTGTCACCGCGGGTGAGCACGGAGCTGCTGCGCCGCGAGCTCGGTTTTTCCGGCGTCGCGGTGACCGATGCCATGGAGATGGAAGGCGTGGCCGGGGTGTTCGGTGTCGGCGAGGCGGCGTGGCGCGCCCTCGCGGCGGGCTGCGACCTCTTGCTCTACTGCTTCGCTCTCTCCCGTGTCGAGGAGGCGCGCGACGGTCTGGCGGCGGCGCTCGCTGCGGGGCGCTTGAGCGCCGCCCGTCTCGAAGAGGCGGCGGCACGGGTCGAACGTCTGGCGGCGATGGCACGACCTCCCGCGCCTGAGCTTCCCCCTCCGGCGGAGGACGCGCGCTGGTACAAAGCGCTCTGCGGCCAGGCGCTGCGCCTCGAGGCGCCTTCAGCGTGGAAAAGATTCTGGCAGGCGGGGGAAGGCCAGACCTTGCGCCTCGCCGGCTGGAACGAGGAGGTGCTGCTGGCCTTGTCGCAGCGTTTCGAAGGCCTGGGCATCCCCACGCAGTGCGCTGCCCCCGAGGTTCTCGCCGACTACACCGCACCCACGCTCGCTGTTCTCGCCGAGCGCCGTCCGCTCGGCGCCAGCGCCAGCGCCGCCCTGCGCCGTCTCGCCGGGGGCTCGGGCCCCGTGGCCCTGGCAAATCTCCTCACGCCCGAGGTAGATGCGCCGGTGGCGGCGGCGTTCCCGGCTCGCCTGCAGAGCGCCGACCGCAGCGACCTCATGCTCGACACCGTCGTCGAGCGTTGCCTCGCTCTCCGCCACTCGTCCTGAGCCAGGGCAGGGGAAGCCGGCGGCGGTGAGGCGCCGCCCGCGAGCGCTGCCTCGTCCGCGCCTCACACCCGGCGCAGGGAGCGCAAGAGCATGCAGGTGATGCCCACCACGAGCAGCAGGCACGCGATCCGGATCTGACCGCCCAGCGCTGCGATCACCGCGCCCAAGAGGGCCAGCCGGCCCAGCCAAATCCACCAGCGGCGCCGCACACGCATGACGACTCCTTGCGTTCGGGTCGAGCCCGAGAGGTGGTGACGATACGAGACAGCATAGGAGCAGTGAGGCGGACTGCGCTACCCTCGCTTCCCGGACGGCCCCGGCGGGCGCCGCCTCCGGCGGGCGCGGAGGGACCGCGTCCGACGCTCGGTGCAGAAACGCGGAGGTGCGTGTGTGGCTCTGGCTCGAGCCGGTGCTCGAGCACTGGCTCGCTGCGGCGTGTTCGGGCTGGCTGGGGTACTTCTCGACCTCGATCATCTGCCGGTCCTGGTTTTCCGCGGCCTCCCTCTCACCGCCGAGAACCTCGCTCGCGAAGCAGGTAGACCGCTGCATTGGCCGGCTCTCGTGGGCTGCGGGCTTTACCTCGGCACTTGCCTCGCATCTCTTTATCGACTACGTCGTCGGGCACGGCTGGCTGCGCTGAGCGAGGCGCCATGCCGGAGCGAGCCTCGATGACAGCGTCCACGAGCTGCCTGGCGCGCGCGGTCGTGGCACGCAACTCGGCGTCGATCGCCAGCTGCGACTGGAGGTCGGCCACACCATCGGCTGGGCTGGTGCTAGAATCGCTTTGCAGCTGGTGCTAGAATCGCTTTGCAGCTGGTGCTAGAACCGCTTCGCGGGAGGTACCATCATGAAGCTCGCCGCGCTCTGGTTCGCTCTGCTCGCGCTCGCCGCCACCACGGCCTCGGCACAGGTCGCGCACTGCAATTGCAACGAAATGGACGTCTGCGAAGGGATCGTGGCGGATGTCGACCTCCACTTCGGTCGCGTTTTCGAGGGTGCTTACCGCCCAGGCGAGCCGTACGACGTCTTGACCATCGACCCCGCAGGTACCGGCGAGACCTTCGAGGAGATGGACATCTCGTTGCGCGTGCGCCTGCGCTGCGAAGTGAGCGGCCTTTTCCTCGTCGGGCTACCGGCGGAAAGCATCATCCTGTACAGCACGCAGCTATGCATGTGCAGCGGTTGGAAGCCCGCCGATGCACCCACGGACGAGAACGGTTGGACGAGCTTCAGCGGTACGATTCGTGGCGGCGGATGCGCGACGCATCTGAGCTTGTTCGCGGACGGGATCGGCGTCACGCAGATCCCGATTCGGATCAACAGCCCCGACACCGCGACCGGCTCCCCGTGCCACGTGGATGCGTCGGACCTCGCGGCGCTCGCCGAGCGGCTCGGGCGGCCGGAGTCGTACAGCATTTGTTTCGATTACAACGAGAGCGGCCCACCGACGATTGACGCCAGTGACCTGACTTTCTTCGCCTCGACCCTGGGAAGCCAGTGCACCGTGGGCCCGAACCACTGAGCGGATCGACTCGGTGGGCGGGATTGCCAGAGCGAGGGCGGTGGAGCTGGGTCGCGCTCAGACGGTCCAGGTGTCGCCGCTGTGCAGCAGCGCTTCGAGGTTGCCCGGGCCCTTGCGGGCGACGACCTCGTTCACCTGTTCGTGCATGCTCTGATCGAGCACCGGACGTTCGACGCTGCGCAGAATACCGATGGGCGTCGGGAGCTCCGGCGGCCCGAGGCGGGAGAGCAGGAAGGCGAGGGTCGGATCCTCGGCGTGGGCGTCGTGCACGAGGACGTCGTCGAGGCCGGTCTCCTGCACGTTGACCACCTCGACGCCGGTGCCGCGCAGGCGCAGGCCCTTCTCCAGCTGCTTGCCGAACAGGATCGGCTTGCCGTGCTGCAGGTCGAGGGTGTTCTCGTCCCGCACTTCCTTGCCGCGCATGAAATCGAAGGCGCCGTCGTTGAAGATGTTGCAGTTCTGGTAGACCTCGACGAAGGCAGCACCGCGGTGCGCCGCCGCCGCCTCGAGGACGGCCAGCAGGTGCTGGGTGAACACGTCCACCGTGCGCGCCACGAAGGTCGCCTCCGCACCCAGCGCCACCGACAGCGGGTTGAACGGGTTTTCCGCCGACCCAAAGGGAGTGGACTTGGTCTTCTTGCCCTGCTCCGACGTCGGCGAGTACTGCCCCTTGGTGAGGCCGTAGATGCGGTTGTTGAACAGCACGATCTTGACGTCCACGTTGCGGCGCAGGACGTGGATGAGATGATTGCCGCCGATGGAGAGGCCGTCCCCGTCGCCGGTGGCGATCCACACCGACAACCCCGGATTGGCCACCTTGATGCCCGTGGCCACTGCCGGGGCGCGGCCGTGGATGGTGTGGAAGCCGTAGGTGTCCACGTAGTAGGGCAGGCGGCTGGAGCAGCCGATGCCGGAAACGACAACGATCTGCTCGCGCGGGATCCCCAGCTTGGCGAACATCACGTGGAAGGCACGCAGGATGGCGTAGTCCCCGCAGCCCGGGCACCAGCGCACTTCCTGGTCGCTTTCGAAGTCCTTGCGCGTCAGCTGTACGGCGGTGCCGCCGTTCGGCGTTCCCTGCTCCCTGCCGTTGTCCTTGCCGTCGTCGTCGTGGTTCATCGTCAGCTCTCCAGCACCTTGCGGATGCGTTCCATGATCTCGCGGCGCTTGAAGGGTTGGCCTTGCACCTTGCTGTAGGAGATCGCGTCCACGAGGAAGCGGCCGCGGAGCAACAGCGCCAGCTGCCCCGAATTGAGCTCGGGCACGAGCACGCGCCGGAAGCGGTGCAGCACCTCGCCCAGGTTCTTCGGCAACGGGTTCATGTGCCGCAGGTGCGTCTGGCTCACCACGATGCCCTCGGCAGCCAGGTCGGCGACGGCACTGGTGATGGCGCCATAGGTGCTGCCCCAGCCGAGGACGAGCAAGTCTCCCGACTGCGGGCCTTGCACCTGCAGGGGGGCGATGTCGTGGGCGATGCGCGCCACCTTCTCGGCGCGGACGTGCACCATGTGCTCGTGGTTTTCCGGGTCGTAGCTGACGTTACCCGAGCCGTCCCACTTCTCCAGACCGCCGATGCGATGCTGCATGCCCGGCGTTCCCGGCCGCACCCAAGGCCGGGCCAAGGTGGCGGGATCGCGCATGTAGGGCTCGAAGCCCTGCGGATCGGTGCGGAAGCCCGGGACGATCCGCGGCAGGTCGGACACCTTCGGCAGCAGCCAGGGGTCGCTGCCGTTGGCCAGGTAGCCGTCGGAGAGCAAGATCACCGGCACCATGTGCGTGATGGCGAGGCGCGCGGCTTCGAAGGCCATCCAGAAGCAGTCGGCCGGCGTGCAGGCGGCGAGGACGACCACGGGAGATTCGCCGTGGCGGCCGAAGAGCGCCTGCAGCAAGTCGGCTTGCTCGGTTTTCGTCGGCATGCCGGTGGACGGCCCGGCGCGCTGGATATCCACCACCACGAGGGGCAGCTCGGCCATGACCGCGAGCCCGATGGTCTCGCTCTTCAAGGCCAGGCCCGGACCACTGGTGGTGCAGATGCCGAGGGAGCCGGCGAAGGAGGCGCCGAGGGCGGCGCCGGCGGCGGCGATCTCGTCTTCGGCCTGGAAGGTGAAGACGTTGAAATTCTTGTAACCCGAGAGCTCGTGGAGGACGTCGCTCGCCGGCGTGATCGGGTAGCTGCCGAGGAAGAGCGGCAGGCCCGCCTGCTGCGCCGCGGCCACGAAGCCCAGGGAGAGGGCGCTGTTGCCGTTGATGTTGCGGTACTTGCCCGGGGGCAGCTTCGCCGGCGGCACCTCGTAGGTGACCTGGAAGATCTCGGTCGCCTCGCCGAAGGTGTAGCCCGCCTTGAGCGCCAGCGTGTTGGCCTCGATGAACGCCGGCTTGTCCTTGAACTTGCGCCCCAACCAGGTGACGGTGTTGTCCAGCGGCCGGTTGTACAGGTAATACATGAGACCGAGGGCGAAGAAGTTCTTGCAGCGCTCCTTCTCCTTCGCGGTCAGCTTGGTCTCCTTGAGCGCTTCCTTGGTCAGCTTTTCGATCTCGACCGGGAGGATGCGGTAGGCGTCGAGGCTGTGGTCTTCCAGCGGGTTGGTCTCGTAGCCGGCCTTCTCCAGATCCTTGGGGCCGAAGGCATCGGCGTTGACGATGAGCCAACCGTTGGGCTTGAGGTCGCGGATGTTGACCTTGAGCGCCGCGGGGTTCATGGCCACGAGCACGTCCGGCTCGTCCCCGGGCGTGCTGATGTCTTCGCTGCTGAAGTGGATCTGGAAAGCGCTGACCCCGGGCAGAGTGCCTGCGGGCGCACGGATTTCCGCCGGGAAATCGGGGAGCGTGCTCAGATCGTTGCCGATGGCTGCGGCGGTGGCGGTGAAGCGGTCACCGGTGATCTGCATGCCGTCGCCGGAATCGCCGGCGAAGCGCACCACCACCCGGCTCAGGCGCTCGACACGGGGTCCCGACGCCGGCTTCGGGGTGATTTGCTTCGTGGTCATGCTCTCCTCGAGACTCGATCCGGAAGGGGCGCTCGGGGCGCGGCGGCGCCTGCGGGCCGGCGCGCTCGCTCGCAGCGTTGCCGGTAGGAGAGTCCCAGAAGCGCCGCTCGCAAAGGTCGCGCCGTCGCCGCTCGTCGAGTCCAAACGGTCGGCGCACGACGCCTCCGAAAGCTCTCCATACCTTAAGACTTGGGGAACAGTCGGTCAAGCGAAGGGGGGGACACGCCAGGAGCGGAGGTGCTTCCGCTCCGGCGGTGGCGCATGCAGCCTCAATGGTCCTCCGGCAGGTCGGTCATGTGCAGGAGCACCGGGCCACCGGCAGGCACGGCGGCGACGGCCGCCGGCACCAAGGCCAGAGCATTGGCGCGCGCCATCGAGGAGAGGATGCCCGAGCCTTGCGGCCCGGTGCTGCTGGCCCAGAGCGCGCCGTCCCGTTCCTCCGCCTGCACGCGCACGAAGTGCAAGCGACCGTCGGCGCGGCCCTTGTCGTAGCCGTTCGCGAGCCGCGCCCGGCGCACGGGACGATGCAGGTGCCGGAAGCCCGACAACTGCCGCAACAGGGGCCGCACGTACTCTTCGAGGCACACCATGACCGAAACGGGGTTCCCCGGCGAACCGACGATGAGCTTGTCCTGCCGCGTCCAGAAGGCGAGGGGGCTGCCGGGCTTCTGTTCCACTCCCCAGAACACCAAGTGCGCGCCGAGCTCCTGGACCATGGCCTTGATGTGATCGTGTGTGCCGACGGAAACGCCGCCGTTGGTGATCAAGACGTCGGCGCTCGCGAGTGCCGCGGCGAGGGTGTCGCGGACCGCCTGCTCCCGATCGGGGACGCGCGGGAAGAGGAGCGCCGTGCCGCCGAAGGTGCGCACTTGGGCCGCCATGGAATGGATGTTGGCGTCCCGGATCTGTCCCGGTCCCGGCTGCTCGGACACCGCCACGAGCTCGTCGCCGGTGGTGACGAGGGCCACGCGAGGCGAAGGGTGGACGAGCACTTGGGCACGACCCAGCGCGGCGAGCAGGCCGATCTCCGCCGGACGGAGCGGTGTCCCCGCCACCAACACGCGCTCGCCTTGCCGGACGTCCTCACCGGCCTGACGCACATGGGCGCCTTGAGGCGGCGCCCGCAGCACTTCGACCCAGGGTTCGCTCAGGCGGGTGAGTTCGACGGGCACCACCGTATCGGCGCCGTCGGGCACCGGTGCACCGGTCATCACTCGGATGGCCGTTCCCGGGTGGACGGCGACCGAGGCAGTGCGCCCCGCCGGGACGTCGTCGACGACGCGCAGACGCCGCACCGCCTCCGGCGCCGCGCCCTCCACGTCGGCGGCGCGGACGGCATAACCGTCCATGGCAGAGTTGACGAAGGGGGGCACGTTCGCTGCGGCCACCACGTCCTCGGCGAGAACGCGGCCGAGAGCGGACTCGAGGTCCGCGCGGACCGGCGTGAGCGGTGCGGCGTGCTCCAGGAGCAGGCGCAACGCTTCTTCCGGGCTCTGCCTGCCCATGCTTTCAGCCCTCGCCGGCGCGCAGCACCTTGAAGAACTCCCGGAGCGGCTGTCCGGTCTCGGCGATGCTGCCCTGCTGCACGTGGAAGACGGCGCGTTTCCCTGCTTCCAGGATCAGCTCGTTGCCGCTCTTCTTCAGGAAGAGGATCACCTGCTCGTCGCGGACGAAGCGCGGCGAGCGGGGGAAGGCGCCATAGTCGAGCTTCAAGCTGTCGGGCTGGGAGCCTTTGATCATCTCGATGGGCTCGAACTCCACGTACACCCGGACCTCCACGGAGATGCCCTCGATGACCCGGTGGCGCTTGTCCACGGCCGCCACGCGGGCGTGCACCACGACATCGCTCCGACCGTAGAGCTCCGCGGGCAACAAGGTGTACTCGAGCTCCTGGAACTCCTTCTTGAGCTCGCTGCGCTTGATCTCCTCGGGAAAGGCGCTACTGCCCTTCAGGCGCAGCTTGCCTTGCTGCAGCGGCCAGGCGTACTGCGGAAAGGGCAGGAGATAGCCGCTCAGGGAATCCGGACCGATGCGGGCACCCGTGGCATCGCCGTAACGCTCCCGCGCCGTGTCGAGATAGGCGTCGGTGGCGCCGTTCAGCCGGTCCCAGAGCATGAGCAGGGTTTCGTCTCCCGGCTTGGCGTTGATGCCGCGGGGAGCCTTGAAGAGCAGGCGCCCCGGCGCCGGCGTGCCCAGCCACACCTCGCGCACCGTGGCGGCGTGGTAGGCCGCGCCCAGGCTGGAATCGACGCCCGCATAGATCCCGAGCACTACGGCGTCCACCGACAACCAGGCGTCGCGCAACTGGGCTCTGGTGCCGAGAACCTCGCCGCTCGGCGCCGCCGCCCGGGCCGGGGCGAGCGCTGTGAGGGCGGCGGTGGCGACCGCCGCGAGCGCCGTCCGCCGCTGGCGATGGGTGGTGGCGACGCGCGTTCTCACTGGTTGGCGAAGAGTCCGCACTTCTGGAACTGCCCGCGCCCGGGACGGCCCTTCCAATGCTCGCCGTCCACGATCAGCTCACCGCGGGAGAAGACCTTGACGATCTTGCCGCGCACCTTCATGCCCTCGTAGGGATTGTAGTCGCAGTTCATGTGGTGCGTCTCGACACTGATGCGGTGCTCACCGGCGGGATCGAAGAGCACGATGTCGGCGTCCGCCTGCGGGGCGATGGTGCCCTTGCGCGGGAAGAGGCCGAAGATCTTGGCCGGTGCGGTGGCGGTGATGGAGACGAAACGGTGCAGGTCGAAGCGCTTGCCAAGGACGCCGCCGTGATAGAGGAGCTGCATGCGGTTCTCCACCCCCGGGGCGCCGTTGGGGATCTTGGCGAAGTTGCCCCGCCCCAGCTCCTTCTGCTCCTTCATGCAGAACGGGCAGTGGTCCGTGGCCACCACCGAAAGCTGGTCGGTCTGCAGGGCGCGCCACAGGCGCTCGCCGTGCTCGCGGGGACGCAGTGGCGGCGACATGACGTACTTGGCGCCGTCGAAGTCGGGCTCCTTGTAGCGCTCCTGGTCGAGGAAGAGATACTGCGGGCAGGTTTCCCCGAACACCGGCAGACCTCGGGCACGAGCGGCGGCCACGGCGTCCGCCGCTTCCGCCGCCGTCATGTGCACGATGTAGATCGGCGCGCCGGCGATCTCGGCCAGGGCGATGGCGCGATGGGTGGCCTCGCCTTCGGCGAGGCTGGGCCGGGTGAGGGCATGATAGAGGGGCGCGGTCTTGCCGGCCGCCAGGGCCTGTTGCACCAGCACGTCGATGACGCTGCCGTTCTCGGCGTGCATCTGGATGAGGGCGCCGATCCCGGCGGCCCGCTGCAGGGCCTGGAAGATCTCGCCATCCGTGGAGAGGAAGACGCCGGGGTAGGCCATGAAGAGCTTGAAGCTGGTGATGCCCTCGTCGGCCAGGCCGCGCATCTCGTCCAGCGTGCTCGGGTTCACCTCGCCCATGATCATGTGGAAGGCATAGTCGCTGGTGGCCCGGCCTTCAGCGCGCGCATGCCAATGGTCGAGGCCCTGGCGCAGCGACTCGCCCTTGTACTGCACCGCGAAGTCGATGCAGGTGGTGGTGCCGCCGAAAGCGGCGGCGCGGGTGCCGCTTTCGAAGTCGTCGGAGGAAACGGTGCCGCCGAAGGGGAGGGCGAAATGGGTGTGCGCGTCGACACCGCCGGGAAGGAGCAGCAAGCCGCGGGCGTCGACTTTTTCTTCGCTGCTGTCGGCCACACCGTGGCCGATGGCCGCGATGCGCCCGTTCTCGATGCGCAGGTCGGCGGCGTAGCGGTCGGTGGCGGTGACGACGGTGCCGTTGACGATTCCCAGGCTCATGCGGCGACCTCCGTGGGAGCGTGCCGGGAAGCGCCGCTCAGCTGAGTTCGTCGAGCAGTTCGTGTTGCAGTTTCTGCAGCGACAGGAGCAACGTGGCAGGATCGGGGCCGTCCACACCGGCGCTCTCTGGCAAGGTGCGGCGCACCCGCACCGACAGGTGCAGATCGCCGGGGTTCTCGTCGAGGCGCACCAGCGCCACGGGTCCGACCACCAGCGCGGCACGGCGCAGGCGCGCCAGAGCCTGGGCGACCTCGCGGGCGCCGCCGGTTCCCGTCACTTGCAGCGGTGCCTCCGGGGTGGCCCCGGCCGCTGCGGGCGCGCTCGCGGCCCGTAGCGCCTGCTCCACTCGTTGCAAGCGCTCCCGCAACTTCGGGTACGGCAGGGGCTCGCGGCAACGGAAGATGGGACGCAACGCCCCCGAGCGGTCGGCGCGCTCGGCCCGCGTCTCCAGGTCGAACCCCATACCGCGCAGGAAGTTCTCCGCCGCCTGTTCGGTCTCCTCCAGGTCCTCCCGCGGCCCCTCGGCGTAGGACTTGAGCAGCGCCGGTAACAGATAGTGGCGCGGCGGGCCCACCGGACCGGACATGTGCACCTTGGCGTTCAGGATCACACCCTCGTGAATGCGGATCTGCGGCGCCACCACCTCGCCGGAGACGACGGCGCCGGGCTTGATCTCGATGCGCTGCTGCGCATGCAGGCTGCCCTGCGTTTGGCCGAGAACGAGGATGCGCTCCGCTTGCACTTCGCCCTGGAGTCTCCCTTCGGGCATGATGCGCAGCGCCCGATCCACTCGGAGCCGGCCCTCGAAGCTACCTACCAGCACCAGATCATCCGACGAGTGCAACTCACCCACGGCTCGTGTTCCGGCCGAGAGCACCGTCGCCACTGCGACCTGGGGCGTTGCTTCTTCCTTCGGGCTCATGTTCCTCCGCTCCGATCGCATGGGATCCCTGTCTGGAAAGATCTGCAGCGAGTCAAGGCAGGATAGCTTGCGCCGGCAGGCATCGCCAGGGGGGGCACCACCGGAGCGGCGCTCACGCGGCCGCGGCGCCCTGGGAGTCGGCCTCCTGGGCGGCGCGCCGCCCCTCCTCCACGTCGACCCGGGAGAGGAGGAAGCCGCCGATGACGAAGAAGACGACGATGGAGAGCACCGCGGCGCGGCTCGAGCCGGTGAGGGCGATGAGCAGGGCGAAGACCGCCGGGCCCAGGATGCCGGCGAACTTCTCCGCCACGGCGAAGAAGGCGAAGAACTCCGAGGACTTCGACTTCGGGATCATGCTGGCGAAGAGCGAGCGCGACAGCGCCTGCGTGCCGCCGAGCACCATGGAGACCAGCAGGGCGAGGAGGTAGAACTCCCATGCCGTGGACAGGCGGAAGCCCAGATAGCCGATGCCGACGAAGAGCACCAGGGCGCCCTGGATCGACTTCTTCGGCCCGATCCAGCCGGCGAGGGTGCCGAAGAAGAAGGCGCAGGGGACGCCGACGAAGTTCACCAGCAGGATGGCGAGGAGGAGCTGGTCCCGCGGCAGGCCGATCTCCTTGCCGTAGATCGTGGCCATGCGGACGATGGTGAGCACGCCATCGTTGTAGACGAGGAAAGCGAGCAAGAGCAGCCCCGCCTGCCGGTAGTGCCGCAACGCCAGCACGGTGTCGCGCAGCTGCCGCACCGTGCCGCGGAGCGCCCCCTCCGCCGCCGGCGCCCGGCCCGAGGGCGGTTCGCGGACGCGGCGGAAGAGCGGCAGCGCGAAGAGCAGCCACCACACCGCCACGGAGACGAAGGCGAGGCGCACCGGCAGCGTCGCGCCGGCCCCGCTTTGGGGCAGGCCGAAGGCGCCGGGGAAGCGGATCCACGCCAGGTTGAGGGCGAGCAGCAGTCCGCCGCCCAGATAGCCGAGGGCGTAGCCCGCGGTGGAGACCCGGTCCGCCTCGTCGGGTCGCGCCACGTGGGGCAAGAGCGAGTCGTAGAAGACGAAGCTGCCCGAAGCACCGATGTTGGCGAGGGCGAAGAGCGCCGCGCCGAGCAGCCAGTCGCCGTCGCCGACCACGGCCATGCCGGCGCAGGCGAGGACGCCGAGGCTCATGAAGGTGCCGAGGAAGCGTTTCTTCAGCGGCCGCGTGTCCGCGAGGGCACCGAGGCCCGGGGCGAGGAGGGCGACGACGATGAGCGCCAGCGTGGTCGCCAGCGCGTGCCGTTGCGTCGCCACCGCGGGCGGCAGACCGCGGCAGGCGACCTCGAGGTAGTAGACCGGGAAGATCGCGGTCACGATGGTGGCGGAGAAGGCGGAGTTGGCCCAGTCGTAGAGCGCCCAGGCGCGCAGCTCGGGCCGGTCGAGGCCGAGGCGGCCGAACAGACCGCCGCTCATGACGCCCTGGCGCTGGCGGCCAGCGGTTCGATGTGGAAAGCGAGGTCGCCGTTTTCGAGGTCGATGCGCACGGTGGCGCCGTCGGGCACCTGGCCGGCGACGAGGGCGCGGCCGAGACGCGTCTCGATCTGGCGCTGCAGGGTGCGCTTGAGCGGCCGGGCGCCGTAGACCGGGTCGTAGCCGGCGCGCGCCACGTGCTCCCGCGCCGCGTCGGAGAGCTGCAGGTCGATCCTTCGCTCCAGCAGCCGGCGGCGCAAATCGCGCAGCAAGAGCTCGACGATGGACTGGATCTCCTCGAAGGTGAGCGGTTTGAACAACACCACCTCGTCGACGCGGTTCAAGAACTCCGGCCGAAAGTGGGCGCGCAGCTCGCGCAGCACCGCTTCGCGGGCCGCCGGGCGGATCTCGCCCGTGGCGGTCAGGCCCTCGAGGAGGAGCGGCGAGCCGACGTTCGAGGTCATGATGATGACGGTGTTCTTGAAGTCCACGGTGCGCCCCTGGGCATCGGTGGCGCGCCCGTCGTCGAGAATTTGCAGCAGCACGTTAAACACATCATGGTGTGCCTTCTCGATCTCGTCGAAGAGCACGATGGTGTAGGGCTTGCGCCGCACCGCCTCGGTGAGCTGGCCGCCCTCCTCGTAGCCGACGTAGCCCGGCGGGGCGCCGAGGAGCCGGGAGACGGTGTGCTTCTCCATGTACTCGCTCATGTCGATGCGCACCAAGTTGTCCTCGCTGTCGAAGAGGGCCTGCGCCAGCGCCTTGGCCAGCTCGGTCTTCCCCACCCCAGTGGGGCCGAGGAAGATGAACGAACCGATGGGGCGGCGTGGATCCTTGATCCCCGAGCGTGCCCGGAGTACGGCGTCCGCCACCAGCTGCACCGCTTCGTCCTGGCCGACGACGCGTTCATGCAGGATCTGGTCGAGCCGCAGGAGCTTGTCCCGCTCGCCCTCCACGAGGCGGGTGACCGGGATGCCGGTCCAGCGTGAGACGATCTCGGCGATCTCGCCCTCGGTGACCTCTTCCTGCAGCAGCCGCTTACCGGAAGGGTCGGAGAGGGCGGCCTCGCCGGCTTTCAGCTGCCGTTCCAGCTCCGGCAAGCGGCCGTGCTTGAGCTCGGCGGCGCGGTTGAGGTCGTACTTGCGCTCCGCCTCCGCCATCTCCCGCCGCACCTGCTCGATCTGCTCGCGCAACGCCCGCACCGCGGCGATGGCTTCCTTCTCCTTCTGCCACTGGGCACGCATGCTGGCGGCTTGCGTCTGCAGATCCGCGAGCTCCGCCCGCAACGCCTGCAAGCGCTCCCGGCTCTGGGCGTCCTTCTCCTTCTTGAGGGCGGCCTCCTCGATCTCGAGCTGCATCACCCGTCGGGTCACCGCGTCCAGCTCCGCCGGCATGGAGTCGATCTCGGTGCGGATGGTGGCGCAGGCCTCGTCCATCAGATCGATGGCCTTGTCGGGGAGGAAGCGGTCAGAGATGTAGCGGTTGGAGAGCACCGCGGCGGCGACGAGGGCGGCGTCCTGGATGCGGACGCCGTGGTGCACCTCGAAGCGCTCGCGCAGGCCGCGGAGAATCGAGATCGTGTCCTCCACGCTCGGCGGCTCCACCATGATGGGCTGGAAGCGCCGCTCCAGCGCCGCATCCTTCTCCACGTGCTTACGGTACTCGTCGAGGGTGGTGGCGCCGATGCAGTGCAGCTCGCCGCGGGCCAGCATGGGCTTGAGCAGGTTGCCCGCGTCGGGCGAACCCTCGGTGCGCCCGGCACCGACGATGTTGTGCAGCTCGTCGATGAACATGAGGATGCGGCCCTGGCTCTGGCGCACCTCCTGGAGCACGGCCTTGATGCGTTCCTCGAACTCGCCGCGGAACTTGGCGCCGGCGAGCAGTGACCCCATGTCGAGGGCGAAGAGGCTGCGGTCTTGCAGCCACTCCGGCACGTCGCCGCGGACGATGCGCTGCGCCAGGCCTTCGACGATGGCGGTCTTGCCCACCCCGGGTTCGCCGATGAGCACCGGGTTGTTCTTCGTCTTCCGCGACAGGATGCGAACGACGCGGCGGATCTCCTCGTCCCGCCCGATGACCGGGTCGAGCTTGCCTTGCCGAGCCTGCTCGACGAGGTCGATGCCGTACTTGCTCAGCACCTCGTAGGTGCCTTCGGGGGTGGCGCTGGTGACGCGCTGGTTGCCGCGCACCGCCGAGAGCGCCTTGAGGAAAGCGTCGCGGCCGACATGGAACTGCTTCCACAGGCGGCCGAGAGGCGTGGAAGGATCTTCGTCGAGGAGCGCCAGCGCCAGGTGCTCCACCGAGACATAGTCGTCCCGCAGGCGCTTGGCCTCGTCCTCGGCCTTGACGAAGAGGCGCTGGAAGCGCTGCGTCACCAGGATGCGGCCCGGCTCGGCACCGGGACCGGAAATGCGGGGGCGTTTGTCGAGCTCGCTTTCGAGCGCCGCCGCCAGGGGCTGCACTGGCACCTGCAGGCGCTCGAGGAGCCGCGGCAGCAGGCCGTCCCCCTGCCGTAGCAGCGCCAGCGCCAGGTGCTCCGCGTCGACTTCCTGATGCCCGTAGCGGACCGCGGTGTTCTGCGCTTCGAGCACCGCCTCCTGCGACTTCTGTGTCAGCCGATTGAGATCCATCTTCATTTTCTCCCGGCGGCGCGTCCGCCCGAACCAACCCCTGCGGTCAAGCCTCCGACCGAGCTCTGCTAAACGGTGTGGCGTGGTGAGTTCTGCCGCCGGCCAGAGGCCGCGGCGTCGTCGAAGATAAACCGGTGAGGCGGGCGCGTCCAGAGCGACAAGGCGGGCAGGGCGAGAAGGTCCGCAGCGACGGAGCGCGCCGGGGTGCGAGGCGCGCCGGCAGGATCAGAAAGTACGGAGCGCGCCGGGCAAGCAGCGCAGCTCCAGCAAGCGCACGTCGAGGGCGACGAACTCGCCGTCCACGTGCACCGGGATTCCCTGCGGGGCCTCGATGCGGAGCTGGGGGGTCTGCAGCGCGCGCACATGGGGCGAGCGCAGGTGTGCGCCGCTGAAGGTGCGGGGCAGGAGCGCCAGGATGCGCCAGAGATCGAGGTCGCGGACGAAGCAGAGGTCGAACAAGCCGTCGTCGTTGCGTGCCTGCGGTGCCAGGCGGAAAGCGCCGCCGACGCGCCGGCCGATACAGACGGAGGCCATGAACACCTCGCCTTCCCAGCTGCCGCCGTCCCACTCGAAGCGGAGCGGTGCGGGGGTCCGCTGCGCCAGCGTGCGGGCCACGGCGGCGAGGTAGACCGCCGGGCCGCGCAAGCGCCGGATGCGGTGGCTCTCGTAGTTGACCCGGCCCTCGAAGCCGAGGCCGATGCTGTTGTGGAAGCGCCGCCCGTTCCAGGCGCCGAGATCGACGCGCCGCTCCCGCGCCGCGGCGACGCGCTCGACGCAAGCTTCCACTTGGGAAGGCCAGCCGTTCATCCAGGCGAAGTCGTTCCCCGTCCCGGCGGGGACGACGCCGAGGATGTGCCTTTCCAGGTCGAGGGACTGCAGGACCTCGTGGATGGTGCCATCACCGCCGCAGACGACGACGGCGTCGAAGGCGCTGCCGTGTTCCGCCACCAGGGAGGCAGCCTCCCCGGCCCGCGTCGTCCGCACCATCTCGAAGGGCAGAGCGTGGCGGCGCAGGGCTGCCTCCAGCGCCTCGGGCGTGCCGGCGCGGCCGCCGCGGCAGGCGGCGGGATTGACGACGACGAAGCAGCGCATTCCTACCCCGATGCAGCGCATTCCTACTTCCAGGGTCGACCCGGGTCCGTTTCCCTCCGTATCATGGCCGATCGTGCGACCTCCCGACGAGACCCAGGTGCAGGTGGCCGCGGCAGCGGCGCCGGCAGCCGCGGTGCGCTTCCGCCACGCTCTCCTCCTCCTCTGCCTCGGGAGCGGCTTTGCTCTCGCCTTCGAGGTAGCACTCACCCGTGTGTGCAGCGCCGTGCTGCAGTACCACGTGAGCTTCGCCGTCGTCTCCCTCGCCGTCCTCGGTCTGGGTCTCGGCGGTTTCCTGGCCTATCTGGTGACGCGTCGCCAAGCGACGCGTGGGGCCGCCACGCTCACGGTCGCCTTGCTCCTCGTTTCCCCCGGGATCCTGCTCACACTGGTGGCGCTTCTCCGCTTGCCCTTCGCGGCGCACTGGACCTCCTTGCTCTTCTTGATGCTGCCGCCCTTCATCGCCGTGGGAGCTCTGCAAGCCCTGTTGTTGCGCGCCTTCGCCCACCGCGCCGGGGCTCTCTACGCCGCCGATCTGCTCGGCGGCGCCACGGGCGCCGCGCTGGCACGGCCCGGCATCGACCTCCTCGGCGGCCCGGTGCACCTGGCGCTCCTCCTCGCTCTCTTCGCCGCCCTCCTCGCGCTCTGGTGGTGTATGAGCGCGGCATCGGCACGCGGGCGGTTCCGCCTCGCAGCTCTTCTTCTCGCCGGCGTCGCGCTCGCCGCCGTGCTGTTGCAGGGGCGCACCGGTTTCCTCGACGTGCGCTACGAGCTCGCGCCGCGCAAGCTGGTGGCGCAGATGCTGCAGCGGACACCGCTCGGCTCGCCGCGCCTGCTCCCGGAGCTGCAGCGCTGGGACGCCACGAGCCGCGTCGACGTGCTCGAGCTGCGCTCGCCACGCAACGTGGAGCGCCTCGTCTTCATCGACGGCGAGACGCCGACAGCGATGCTGGCACCGGGCTCTCCCGCTCCGGGCGCGGCGGCAGACCTCGACGTGCGCGCCTCGCTCCCGGCGCTGCCGCATCGCCTGCTGCACCCGGAGCGCGTCCTCGCCATCGGTTCCGGCGGCGGTTACGACGTCGTCGTGGCCCGCGCCTTCGGGGCCACCCTGATCGACGCCGTCGAGTTGAACGGCGCGGTGTTGCAGGTGGTCGAGCGGGCCCGCGACTTCACCGGCGATGTCTACCGGCAGCCGGGGGTCCGCCTGCACCAGGCGGAGGGCCGGCAGTTCGCCGAGGCGTCGGCGCCGGCGAGCTACGATCTCGTCATCTTGGTGCTGGCTCAGTCGCTGGCGGGCAACCTGCGCGAGTACGCTCTCTCGGAGAACTACCTTTATACGAGCGAAGCCTTCGCGGCCTACCTCGCCGCGCTGCGGCCGGGCGGCGGCCTGGCGCTACTGGTGAACGATGACAGGCTGCTGCGCCGTTTGTTCACCACCGCCTGGGATGCGCTCGCGGCGCGCGGCCGGGACCCGGGCGCTTGCCTCGTGGCGGTGACGAGCCGGCGCGAATCCCCCTACGATCGACTCCTCCTGGTCCGCGAACGGCCGTTCGAGGGCGAAACGCTCGCCCGTCTCGCCGCCGAGGTCGGGGAGCGCGGCTACGAAGTGCTGCACCTGCCACCGGGGACGCCGCTCGCAGGGGCCGCGAGCCTGCAGCGGCCGCAGGAGCCCGAGCTGCAGCCGGCGACGGACGACCGTCCCTTCGTCTTCGACCTGGGCGGCGGCTTGCCGCCGGCGCTCGGCCTCCTGCTCGGCACCTCGGCGCTGCTCCTCGCCATCGCCTGGGCGGCGCTCGGCGCGGCGGCGCGGTCGGTGCGCCCGGCGGCGGCATGGTTGCCTGCCTCCTGCTTCGTCCTCCTCGGTCTCGGTTTCCTCATGGTCGAGGTGTTGGTGCTGCAGAAGAGCCTTCTCGTCATCGGCACGCCAACTCTCAATTTGTCCCTCGTTCTCTGCACCTTCCTGCTCGGCGCCGGCGCGGGAAGCGCGGCGAGCGCACGCTTCGCTGCGCGACAGCGACTGCGCTGGTGGTTGCTCGCCCTCGTTCCCGCTCTCTGCCTCCTCGTCCGTAGTTTGGACCTCCTGCATGCGCAGGCTGCGGGTTGGCCCACCCTGTCACGCTGCCTCGGTGTGGCGGGCGTCGTGGCTCCTTGCGCTTTCCTCATGGGCATGCCCTTCCCGCTCGCGCTTCGCGCCTTACCCGACCGTTTACGTCCTTGGATCCCCTGGTTCTGGGGTTTGAATGGCGTCGCCTCCATCCTCGGCTCGGCGCTCATCGTCGCCTGCGTGCTCCAGTGGGGCTTCCGCCTGGCGACGGCGCTGCCCGCAGCCGCTTATCTCCTCGCCCTGCTGGCCCTGCTGCGCCTCGACGCGCCACCGCGGCCTTAGTGCCTCCGACTTCTCTCGCCGCCACC
>Ga0075418_10001755_pt1 | contig 24661 bp, 24 predicted proteins | sample SoiMetdeltSBSDD2_FD_81776 | JGI IMG/M metagenome (GOLD analysis project Ga0075418, IMG submission 81776) | Bulk soil microbial communities from a Populus tree surrounding site in Tennessee, USA - Soil MetaG P. deltoides SBSDD2 | ecosystem: Environmental > Terrestrial > Soil > Tree plantation...
GCACCGTTGGCTTCGGAGCAGAGCCGCCAGCGCGGCCTCAAACGGATCGATCGGATCATGCGCGCCGATCTTGAAGCGATGGCGGCACAGGAAGCGAAGCCGCGGCGCGGTCGGAGTGCAAGGACTGCGCGCCGGCCCGCTCATCCTGCCGCGCCAAGAGACGCTCCGCGAAATCGAGCCGCTCCTGCACTTCGTACAGCTGATGACGCAGATCCTCGACTTCGCCCTTGAGATCCTGCAGCTCGCGATCGCCGGCGTCGTGCCGCGCGCCAATGCGCTCGCCGATGGCGCGGCCGAGCGGCCCGCGCAGGACAAAGATCGCCGCGAGCGACATGAACAGAACGATTATGGGGAGTTCCGGACCGTTTAACACGGGTGCCTCCTCGCTGCGTCCAACCTATGGCCTAGTCCCCGGCCTGCAACACCTTCCTCAAGAACTGGCCCGTGTGTGACTCCTTGGACTGGACGACTCGCTCGGGCGGCCCTGCCGCCACCACCTGGCCGCCCAACTCGCCGCCTTCAGGGCCGAGATCGATCACCCAATCAGCCGTTTTCACGACGTCGAGATTGTGCTCGATGACGACCACCGTGTTGCCCTTGTCCACCAGCCGATGCAGCACCTCCAGGAGCAACCGCACGTCCTCGAAGTGCAACCCCGTGGTCGGCTCGTCGAGGATGTACAGCGTATGCCCCGTATCGCGCTTGGCGAGCTCGGTGGCGAGTTTGACGCGTTGCGCCTCGCCCCCCGAGAGCGTCGTCGCCGATTGGCCGAGGTGGATGTATCCGAGACCTACGTCATTGAGCAACTCCAGTTTCGTCCTGATACGCGGCTGGTGTTCGAAGAAATCGAGGGCATCGGCTACGGTCAGGTCGAGCACGTCCGCAATCGACTTTCCTTTATATCGGACCTCCAGCGTCTCGCGGTTGTAGCGCCGTCCCTTACAGACCTCGCACGGGACATAGACATCGGGCAGGAAGTGCATCTCGACTTTCACGAGCCCGTCGCCCTGACAGGCCTCGCAACGGCCGCCCTTCACGTTGAATGAGAAACGGCCGGGTCCGTACCCGCGCAACTTGGACTCGGGCAGGTATGTGAAAAGCTCGCGAATGGGCGTGAACAGGCCGGTATAGGTCGCGGGGTTGGATCGTGGCGTGCGGCCAATGGGACTCTGGTCGATGTCGATCACCTTGTCGATGTGATCGAGTCCTTCAATCCGCTCGTGCGCTCCCGCCACCACTTTGGCACGATAGAAATGTCGCGCTAACGCCTGGTACAGAATGTCCGTAACGAGCGTCGACTTCCCCGAGCCGGAGACGCCGGTCACGGCAACGAACACGCCGAGCGGGAAGTCGACCGTGAGATCCTTGAGATTGTGATGGCGAGCGCCGGCGACGCGCAGGACGCGGTCTGCAGCCGCGATGCGGCGACGGGGCGGAACCGGGATGCGCAGCTCGCCGCGCAGATAGCGCGCGGTCAGTGAGTCACGGTGCCGCAGCACTTCCTCGAGTGGTCCGGCCGCGACGACTTCGCCACCGTGCCGGCCCGCGCGCGGCCCGAGGTCCACGACGTAGTCGGCCGCGCGAATCGTCTCTTCGTCGTGTTCAACGACCAGGACGGTATTGCCGAGGTCGCGCAGCTCCTTCAGCGTGGCCAGGAGCCGCGCGTTGTCGCGCTGGTGCAGACCGATCGACGGCTCGTCGAGGATGTACAGTACGCCCACGAGGCGGCTGCCGATTTGCGTCGCCAAGCGGATTCGCTGCGCCTCACCGCCCGATAACGTGGCCGCCGAGCGATTCAAGGTGAGGTAATCGAGTCCCACATCGACCAGAAACCGGAGCCGGTCGGTCACCTCTTTGAGGATGGGCTGCGCGATCTCGGGATCGAGACCTGCGCGGCCGTTGCCGCGTAAAGGAATACGCGAGAAGAACTCCAGCGCCTCCCGCACTGGCAGCGCCACCACGTCGCCGATGTTCTTGCCGGCCACGAGCACGGACAGACTCTCCGGCCTGAGGCGCCGGCCACCACACGCGGGACAGGGCTGTTCCACCTGATACTGCTCGAGCTGCTCGCGCACGGCGTCGGACGCGGTTTCGCGGTAGCGCTTGTCGACGTGGTCGAGCACGCCTTTCCAGCCGGACTCGTAGGACCCGTGCCACCGATCGCTGTCGTACTGATAGGTGATCGTCTTGCCGGGCGCGCCTCGGAGCAGAACTTTCTGCACGGCCGGTGGCAGTTCCCGCCACGGCGTATTGAGATCGAACTTGTACACGCGCGCGAGAGCCGGCAGCACCACCTTGCGCAGGTACCCGCTGGGCTCACCCCAGGGTAGCACGACCCCCTCGAGAATCGAGAGGCCTTGATCGCCGAGCACGAGGTCCGCGTTGACCTCCCGTCGCGTTCCAAGTCCCGAGCAATCCGGACACGCCCCGTACGGTGAATTGAAGGAGAACTGTCGCGGCTCGAGCTCGGGCAGCGACAACCCGCACTTGGGACAGGCGTACCGCTCCGAAAACAACCGGGAGCGCGGACTCCCGCTCAGTCGCACCACTTCGACAACGCCCTCGGCGGCTTTGAGCGCCGTTTCGATCGAGTCCGCGAGCCGGCTACGATCCGCGGGACGGACGACGAGCCGGTCAACGACGACGGCAATGTCGTGATTCTGGCGCCGGTTCAGCTTCGGCACATTGGACAGATCGTACGTCTCGCCATTGATGCGCGCGCGCACGAAGCCCTGCTTGCGCATCGCTTCGAACACGTCGCGGAACTCGCCTTTCCGGCCTCGCACGAGGGGCGCGAGGACCTCGATCTTGGTGCCCTCGGGCCACTCCAGCACCAGATCCGTGATCTGCGACGCAGACTGGCGTTCGACCGGCGTTCCATCGTTGGGGCAATGAGGGGTCCCGGTGCGCGCCCACAACAGGCGCAAATAGTCATAGATCTCGGTGATCGTGCCCACCGTCGATCGTGGGTTCGCGCCGGCGGTTTTCTGCTCGATCGAAATCGCCGGGGAAAGTCCCTCGATCGCGTCCACATCGGGTTTGTCCATGAGCCCGAGGAACTGGCGTGCGTAGGCGGACAACGACTCGACGTAGCGACGCTGCCCCTCGGCATAGATCGTATCGAAGGCCAGCGACGATTTGCCCGACCCGGAGAGCCCCGTTATCACGACGAGCGCGTTTCGGGGAAGCTCGACATCGATGTTCTTGAGGTTGTGTTCGCGTGCGCCGCGAACGACGAGGGCGTCACCGGGCATAGACTCGTAGCCTAGACAGGTCAACGGCTTGCGGTCAACTCTCCACTTTCCTACGTTAGCATCCCTCATATGGCGACCGACGCGCTGCTCGTCCTCACGACGCTTGGCTCTTCCGGCGACGCGCGGGTGCTGGTCCGTGGCCTGGTCGAGGACCGTCTGATCGCCTGTGGAACCATGGTCCCGGCGGCTTCGATTTATCGGTGGGAAGGCGCCGTGCACGAGGAAGAGGAGGTTGTCGTCTTGCTGAAAACCGAAGCCTCCAAGTGGAACGCGTTGTCCGCGGCGGTTCGGGACCGCCATCCCTACGATGTGCCCGAGCTCCTCGCCTTTCCGGTGGAGGAGGGCTCCCGCGCGTACCTCTCCTGGTTGAAAGCCGAGGTCGCGCCATGAATCGGGGCGGCGACCGAAGCGGAGGTCTGGGCGGACCAGGGGGCCCCAAGCGCGAGCGACGCTGGCAGACATCCCAGGAGCGCGCGCGCGTGGCCGCCGAGCTGATCGAAGAGGCTGAATCGCTGACCCAGACCGGCGCCATCGCAAGTCCGAACGATGTCGCGCGCGATCAGCTGCCGCCGCCAATTCGCGTGCAGCCGCTGGCAACTCCCCCGCCTGAGGCGCCTCACGCGACACTGGATTCAACTGAGTCCCCCAAAGCTCCGGAGGAGGCAGCAGCGCCACCAACGGCGCCGCCTGCGGGTCCCATCTCCGACGATCCCCTGTATGTCGCGGCGCGGGAGGCGAGTGAGCGCGGGGAGATCGACCGGGCCGCCGCATCGTATCGAGACCTGCTGGCGCGCGACCCGAAACACGTGAAAGCCCGCAACAACCTGGCGCTGATCCTGGATTCGCGCGGCGACCGGGACGGTGCCCTTGTCGAGCTCGATCGCGCGCTGGAAACCGAGCCGGACAACGCGGCGCTGCTGCTGAATCGCGCCGCCGTGCTCGGAGCGTCGCTGCGCTACGCGGCTGCCCAGCGCGATCTGCAGCGCGTGCTCCGCGCCGACCCAACCAGTGTCGAAGCGCTGTTCAATCTCGGCATCGTGCTGACCCGGCGGGGCATGTGGCGCGAAGGGATCGACCAGCTGCGTCGCGCTGTCGAGCTGGACCCGGCACGGGCGCCGGCGTGGTTCTATCTGGGCGAAGCGCTCAATCACGTGGACGACCTCACCGGGGCGCTGGCGGCGTATGAGCGCGCCGTTGAGGTCCAGCCGGCGAATCCCAAGGCCCTGTACGGTATCGGCAAGGTACTCGACCGCCTGAACCGCCCCGACGAAGCAACGGCCATGTACCGCCGCTCCCGGGAAATGTCCGGGAGGTGATTCGCGTTGTGGTGGACGATTTGGCGTCGCTTACCGCCGATGCGATCGTCCGTCCCGCCACGACTCGACTCGACCCCACCGCAGCAGCGCTGCGCCGGTTAGAGATTCTCGGTGGCGAGGAGTTCCAGAACAGAATCCGCTTGAGTCGTGAGCTCGCGGTCGGCGCGGCGGTCGTGACAGCCGCCGGCGGCGACCTGCCCGCGGAGTTCGTCATTCACGCGGTGATCCGCAGCGAGGACGAGCCCGTCACGCGCGGCAATGTCGCGCGGGCGTGGCAATCGGCGCTGCATCAGGCGCAGGAGTGGGGGTTCGGCCACGTCAGTGTGCCGCCGCTCGGAACGGGCGCTGGCAATCTCACGCTCGAGGATGCGGCCGAGATCATGGCGACGGGCCTGCACGCGCATCGCACCAGAAGTGGTGGGGGAAGTGGTGATGCCACGCTTCCCACTGACGTGTCGTTCGTAGTGGAGCGACCGGAGGATCAGCAGGTGTTCGAGGCAGCGATCCAGCGGCGGGGACCCGCCGCGTGACACGTAAGCGGTGGATGGTTGCGATCCTCGCGATTTGGGCGCTCTCCCTCGGATGGCTGGTGAAGCGCGAGGTGTTCCGCACCACCGGCGCGCGCCTGGCCGAAGCGGCTCTCGCCATTCCCCCTGGCGCGTTGTTCTACCGGCTCGAGGTCGGAGATCAGCAAGTCGGCTACTCCTCGACCACGATCGACACCGTCGCAAGCGGCAGCGTGATCCGCGTGGAGAACGTCTTCGTGCTCGACGTCCCGGCGCTCGGCAAGCTCCACCGCACGGCCGCGCGGAGCACGACCATGCTGTCGCGCGCCCTCCGCGTGGAGAGCGTCTTCGCGACCTTCGACGGCGATGTCGGCCAGTTTGCGGCGCGTGGCCGGGTGGTCGGGGATACGATTCTAGTGGTGACCATCCTTACCGCCGAGGACTCACAAGTCACGCACATCCCGCTCGACGGACCGATCACGCTGCCGGCGTTACTGCCGCTGCGGCTCGCGTTCGGCGGCGAGCTCAAGTCGGGGCGCGCGTACCGCGCGCGTCTCTTCGATCCCCTGCTGCTCACCGGTCGTGATGTGACGGCGCGGATTGCCGCCGAGTCGACCTTCGTCGTATCGGACAGCGCAGACCTCGACTCGACGACCATGAGGTGGCTGCCGGAGCATTTCGACACGGTGCGCGCCTTCGGCATCGATCACGACGCGAACGGCGTACCGACGCGCAGCTGGATCGACGCTCAGGGACGTCTGGTGTCGGCCGCCACAGAGCCCGGCTTCGGCACAGAGCGCGGGGCGTTCGAAATCGTCTATGAGAACTTCAGGAATCGTGACACGGCGCGGGTGGCGCGGGCCAGCGCCTTTCCCAAGTTGGGCGACATCGTCCCGCTCACGGCCTTGGCCGCCGGCGTGACGACCAACCCTCGCCCGCGCGCGCGACTGCGCGTGAGAATGAACGGCCGCGACACGCTCGAAATCCACCAACCGGCCGCGCTGCAGGCCCATGCGGCGCCCTACCGGTTGCCTGCGAGCGACACCGCGCTGGCGCGCTGGCTCACCCCGGAGCCGCTGATCGAGAGCAATGACCCGCGGATCGCGGCGCAGACACGACAGATCATCCGGCGCGAGCGTGGGCCGGCGCGCGCGGCTGCGCTGCTCATGCACTGGGTGCACAGCTCAGTGCAGCGGACGACGCCTGCCGGCGGCCGTGCACCGAGCGCAGTGAAGGTGCTCGAGCAAAGGAGCGGCGACTGCAATGAATTCACGACGCTGTTCGTGGCGCTGGCGCGCGCGGCAGGACTGCCGGCCCGCACCGTCTCCGGACTGCTCTACCACAGGGGCCGGTTCTACTATCACGCCTGGGCCGAGATCTATCTGAACGATTGGATCCCAGTGGACCCGACATTCGACCAATTCCCAGCCGATGCTGCGCACCTGCGTATCGCGATCGGCGGACTCGCTCGGCAGGTCGAGCTCATTCCGCGGATCGGCCGGCTCAAGCTCGAGGTCCTATGATTCGCTTGGAAAACCTCACGAAGCTGTACGGCAGCTTTGTCGCGGTGGACGACATCAGCCTGCACGTGCCGCGCGGCGTGCTCTACGGCTGTCTCGGCCCAAACGGAGCCGGCAAGACGACCACGCTGCGCATGATCGCCGGCATTCTGCGTCCCAGCCAAGGACGCGTGCTGCTGGGCGGCGATGACGTGCACGTAAATCCGCTGTCGGCCAAAATGCGGCTGGGATTCATCCCCGACCGGCCGTTCGTATACGACAAACTCACCGGCGCGGAGTTTCTGCGGTTCGTCGCGGGACTGTACGGTCAGGAAGGCGACGTCGTCGAGCGGCGGATCGCGGAGCTGCTCGAAGTGTTCGAGCTGACGAGCTGGAAGGACGAGCTGGTCGAAGCGTACAGCCACGGCATGCGCCAGAAGCTCATCATCTCGAGCGCGCTGATTCACCGACCCGAATGCATCGTGGTCGACGAGCCGATGGTCGGGCTTGATCCCAAAGCCGCGCGGCTGCTCAAGGACATCTTCCGGCAGTTTGTCGATCGCGGCGGCACCGTGCTCATGAGCACCCATACGCTCGAGGTGGCCGAAGCGATGTGCGATCAAATCGCGATCATCCAGCACGGCAAGATCGTCGCCGCCGGCACAGTCAGCGATGTGCGCCGCCAGCACAAGGCGGGCGACGCCAGCCTCGAAGAGTTGTTCCTGAAGCTGACGGGCGGCGCCCAGATGCGTGAGCTCGCGGAGGTGCTGGGAGGGCTCCGGTGAAGCAACCCTCGCTCGTCCACGTGCTGCAGCCAAAGTGGCGTTCAGCCCTGCAGCGGCTGCGCGAAGAGCGCGCGAGCGGCGGCACCGGCAAGCTCGTCCTCTTGATCATCGTGGGCGGCGCGTTCTGGGCGGGTGTGTTCGGCGTGTTGTTCATGATCCTGCGGTTTCTGCGCAAGGTAGAAGAGCTGGGACCGCTCATCCCGGGCAAGATCCTCGGGTTGATCCTGCTGTCGTTCATCTTCATCCTCGTCCTCTCGAATGTCATCACGGCCCTGTCGAGTTTTTTCCTCGCCAAGGATCTCGATCTGCTCGTCTCGGCGCCCGTCGACTGGCTGCGGCTGTACATCGCCAAATTGAGCGAGACGCTGCTGCACTCCTCGTGGATGGTGGCGCTGATGATCGTGCCGATTCTCGCGGCCTACGGCGTCGTGTACAAAGGCGGCGTGCTGTTCGTCCCGTATGCAATTCTCGCCGTCCTTCCGATGCTGATTCTCCCCGCAGTCGTCGGAAGCGCCGTAACGCTGGTGTTGGTCAACGTCTTTCCGGCGCGCCGCACACGCGATCTGCTGTCGATCATCGCGCTGGGCGCGGCGGGCGGCGTGATTTTGCTGTTCCGCGTGATTCGGCCCGAGCAGCTCGCCCGGCCCGAAGGATTTCGCAACCTGCTCGACTTCGTGATTCTGCTCGGCGGCCCGACATCTCCCTTCTTGCCGAGCGAATGGGCATCACAGGCCATCATGGGCTATCTGCGAAATCAGATCGACCTGTTGCCGCTCGTCCTGTTGTGGACCACTGCCGCCGCTTTCGTGGCGCTCGGCGCGGCGCTGCACGGCGCGCTCTACGCCCAGGGATTCACCAAGGCGCAGGAAGGCGCGGAGCGATTCATCCGGGGCACACTCTGGCGTTGGACCATAGGCTGGGCGCTCCGGTGGCTGCCGGTCGCCAGGCGCGAATTCGTGATCAAGGACGTCAAGCTGTTCTTCCGTGACACCACGCAATGGAGCCAGCTGATCCTGCTCGCGGTCCTCGTCGTCGTCTATCTATTCAACATTCAGGTCTTGCCGCTGCGACGCGGCGAGCCGGTGGGATTCTTCTACGTCAATCTGGTGTCTTTCCTGAACCTCGGGCTTGCGGGGTTCGTCCTCGCCTCCATCGCAGCCCGCTTCATTTTCCCAGCCGTCTCGCTCGAGGGGCGCCAGATGTGGCTGCTCCGCTCGTCGCCACTCGATCTGAAGGCGTTGTTGTGGTCCAAGTATTGGGTTGGCACCCTGCCGCTGCTCGTCCTGGGATTGCTGCTGACGGGACTGACCAACGCGCTGCTCGAGGTCACGCCGTTCATGATGATCATGGGCCTGACGACGATGGCCGCATTGACACTCGCGATTGCCGCGCAGGCGCTCGCGTTCGGCACGGTATACCCGCAATTCGAGACGGAAAACGCGGCACAGATCCCGACGTCGTTCGGAGGACTCGCGTTCATGATGACGACGATCGCGCTCCTGGCCGGCGTGATCGTCTCGCTCTGGCAGGCGGTCTATCAGTACGTCCGGGCGGCCTACGAAGGCCGGCCGGTCGTCATCGACTCGTGGATGCTTCTCTGGTTCGCCGTTGCCGGCGCGCTGTGTGTAACGGCCACGATCGTGCCGCTGCGCATTGCCCGCAAGAAGCTGGAGACGTTCGAGTTCTAGCTCAGCGCCAACTGATTCCCCCCACCAGCTGGAACAACGTGTTGTCGCCGAGAATGAATTTCGCCTCGATGTACGGACGCATCGTCCCGTGCCGGTCTTCGAGTCCCGTCAACAGATTCAAATGCGAATCGGTCCCGCCCGCCCCGTGCAGCAGATTGAGTCCACCGCCGAGATACCAGATGCGATAGCGCGTCTGCGGCCGAAACTTGAGGTCGAAGTTCACGGCCCAGACCGAGCTGGAGCCGTCCACGAAGTAGTAGTCGAAGCTGGGGTAGAAATCGAGCTGCGTCGCGATCGGCAAGGAGAGCTGCGCGCCGACCAACATGTCATCGTGGTCGAAGCTGTAGCCGAGGTGCCCGCCGTACCGCGGCCCCGGTGACGTCGCGATGGCGCGTCGCCGCGATCGCCGCTGCGCGTCCGCAGTCGACGCCATCAATGCGACCAACAGCAGTACGACCAGCAGTCGCGGGGCCAGCCCCCATCGGTTCACACCGGCTCCTCAGATTTTGGGATGGAGACTGATAGGAAACGACCACTCGAAATGCAAGAGGCTAGGCAGCCACACGCGCACCGCAGCGGTTGCAGTAGCGTGCGTCGACCTCGAGTTCTGTGCCGCAACGCACACAGTAGCCGGGAGCCTGTCCGAGCCGCCGGCCGCATTCAGAGCAGAACTGGGCGTCTTTTTCCAGGCGAGGGCCGTGCTCGGGACAAACCGGAGCAGGGAGCACGGAGCGGGGAGCAGGAGAAGATGGCGCCTTCTGCTCCCTGCTTCCTGCTCCCTGCTCCCTACGCATTGCGGCCAGTGCTTCGGCCGTATACTTCGCTTTCAATTGCTCGTAGTCGGTGTCGGAGAGCTTCCCCGTCGCGCGATCGAACTCGATCTCCTTGAGCGCGCGCAGCGCAACGGCCTGCGAACTCAGGTCATCGTCTGGGTCGTCGCCTTCGTCGACGTTGGGATCGGCCGCGGTCTCGACCGGCGGACGCAAGATCGGGAGCAACACGAAGTAGACCGCTCCCGCCGCCACCAGGACTCCGAGGATCAGCTCGAGGATTTGAAGAATTGGCCTAGCGGGGAAGGCGGTCGAGCTCGTCGCGTAACCGCTGGAGCTCGGCGGGTGACGCATCCGGGACCTGCGGAGCCGGGGAGGTCTCCCCTGCAGTCGAGTGCGCGACCTGCGCCTCCCTCGTCCAGCGGCGTAGCGCACGGACCAGGAACACGGCCGCCACGACGATCGCAATCGAGGGCACGAAGTAGCCGGCGAGATTGAAGCCCCGCCGGGGTGGCGCCATCAGGACCGCTTCGCCGTACTGCGCCACGAACTCATCGATGATCTGTTGATCGCTTTTCCCCCGCTCGACGAGCCCCACCACTTCCTTGTGCAGCGCAGGGCTATAGGTGCAGGTGAAGTCGGTGGTCCGGCAGGTGTAGATGTCCAGCCCGCAACCACAGCTGCACTTGAGCCGTTTCTCGATCGCTTGAATCGCGGCGTCGTTGTCGGCGGCCGTGGTCACCTCGCGCGGGCGGCCCGCGCGGCCCGGATCGTAAACTCGCGCAACACTGTCGGGCTGTTGGACACCCTGCCCGGAGCGCAGCGAAGCAGTCTGGGTGACGGACAGAAAACCAGCGCCGACGGCACCAAGAAACTCGCGACGGCTAGGCATGGTCGCGCCGTCCCACCGTCAGACCGTCCGACTGTCCGACGCGTTCCGGTTCCAGCTTCACAGCATAGCCGGCTTGGCGAGGTCCCTTTACAGCGACCGGCGCGCCGCCCGGCCAGAGGACGATGAGTCCGCCGAGCACCAGCACGAATCCACCGAACCACACCCACCAGACCAGCGGGTTGATCGTGAACCGGAACACCGCTTGTTCGGTCCCGTCCACGAGGCCGGCGAGCACTCCATAGAGATCGAGGCGCGGGCCACTGATGATCCCAACCTCGGTGGAAGGCTCGAACGTGGGCTGGCCCAGCCCGTCCACGTGCTGACGCTTCTCGGTGCGCATGCGGCCGATCGGCAAGCCGTCGCGCCGGACGTCGACCAGCGCGGCGGTGACCTGGCGATTCAGCGCGTTGTACTGCGAGATGCCGAGATGAGTGAACGCGTACACATGTCCGTCGGGGCCCGCAAGCGTCGCGGTTTCGCCCGGACGCAGCGTGGCCTGCGTCTCGGTCTTGAATGCCATGCCCGCGAACGCGCCAAAGAGCAGGACGATCGCGACATGCACGATGTAGCCGCCGTAGCGACGGCGATTCCGAGACAGCAGGTTCACGAGCGCGACCGGCAGAGACTCGTTGTACTGGCGATGGCGCGCCCGCGTCCCGCGGGCGAACTCCTGCACCACCGTGCCCAGGACGAAACCACCGACGCCGAACGTCAACAGCGCGCCGACGTCCCCCATTCCCGCCACGAGCAGGATCAACAGCACGAAGACTCCCGTGGTTGCCGGCACCGCGAACTGACGCTGCAGATTCGGCACGGACGCGCGCCGCCACGCAATCAGCGGACCGATGCCCGTTAGGAGGAGCAGCGCGAGTCCGAGCGGAATGTTCACCTGATTAAAGAAGGGCGGACCCACCGTGATCTTGGTGCCCCGAATCGCCTCGGAGAGGATGGGAAACAGCGTCCCCCACAGCACAGAAAAGGCGAGCCCGATGAACAGCAGATTATTGAAAAGGAAGCTCGCCTCGCGACTCACCATCGACTCGAGCCTCGCGTCCGCCTCGAGCAGCGGCAGGCGCGTCACATACAGGGTGGCGCTCGAGACCGCGATCAACACGAGAAAGACGAGGAAGAAGTAGCCCACGTTCGACTGGGTAAACGAGTGCACGCTCGCGATGACGCCCGAGCGTGTGATGAACGTCCCGAAGATCGAAAGGACGAACGCGCCGAGGATGAGCGCGAGGTTCCACTTCTTCAGCATCCCGCGCTTCTCCTGCACCATGACCGAATGCAGGAACGCCGTCAGCACGAGCCACGGCAGCAGCGCGGCGTTCTCGACGGGATCCCAGGACCAGTAGCCGCCCCAGCCGAGCTCGACGTAGGCCCACCACATGCCGATCAGCAGCCCGACGCTCAAAAACAGCCACGACACGATCGTCCATTTTCGAACAGCCACCAGCCATTCGGTATCGAGCTTCTTCGACAACAGCGCGGCGATCGCGAACGCAAACGGAATGGTGATCGAGATGTAGCCGAGGTACAGCATCGGCGGGTGGAAGACCATCCCAGGGTTCTGGAGCTGCGGGTTCATCCCCTGGCCGTCGAGCGGCGTGAACGGCAACCGCTGGAACGGATTGGCCGCGAACAGCATCACGGTGACGAAGAAGGTCGCGACCAGACTGGTGACCGCGGCGACGTATGGGAGGTACACGCGATGCCGCCGTCCGGTGAGGACCTGGACCAGCGCGCCGAAGATGCTGAGGACCGTCGCCCAGAACAGCAGGCTTCCCTCCTGCCCCGAATACAGCGCCGACCAGAGATAGAACGTCGGCAGATTGCGACTGGTGCGGCCGGCGACGTACGCCACACCGAAATCGTGGCGGAAAATGGCGACTTCGAGGGCGATCACTGCGAGTATCAGCGCGACACAGAGCGCGAAGGTCGCGTGGCGGGCGCTCTGCTGGAGATCCGCGCGCCGCTGCGCGCTGCCCGCGAATCCGGTAATGGCTCCCCACAGGCCCACGAGGAACGCGAGCCAGAGCGAGAGATGTCCGAGCAGCGTCATTTAGGCCTTGGGAACTGCTTCGTATCGCGACCCGCACTTGGCGAGCACATCGGTCGCGTGGATGATGCCGTCCTTTTGGAGCCGACCTTCGACCACGACTTCAACGGAGTCGGTGAACGTATCGGGAGCGAGGCCGCGAAACACGACGGGATAACTGACGGTGCCGTCGGTGATGTGAAAGCGCAGCGTCTGAGTCGCGGTTTCCTTGACGACCGTGCCGGGAACCACGCGCGCGCCGACCTTCATACCCAGGTCGTAAAACGACGGGTCAGTGGACACGCGCTGCGCGAGCTCGCTAGGTGTCAGGAAGTATTGGCCGGTCTCGCGGATACCTGAGGCCATCAGGTAGCCAACGGAACCGACGATCAGAATCGCGCCGATAGCGAACTTCGTTCCCGCTCTCATGACGTAATTATACCACCAGCTTCTTGCGCGCGCTCCAGCGCCCACGCGACGGCTTCTTCAGCGCTCGATGCGCGCGGCATGTCGATCGCGTTCCTGAAAGAATCATGAAGACCGATTACCGGTCTCTCCGTACGCTGCGCCATCGCGATCTCCGATAGCGTCCCGATCCCTCCGCCGATCGCGATGAGCGCTTGCGCGACGCGCACGATCAGCAGGTTCCGCATTTCGCCGAGTCCCGTCGCCAGCGGCACATCGATGTACTCATTCGCGGCGGCTGCGTCGGTACCCGGTAAGATGCCGACGGTCACACCGCCGTTTGACTTCGCGCCTTTGGCCGCTGCCTCCATCACGCCGCCGAGCCCGCCGCATACGACGATGGCACCGCGTGCTGCGAGAAGTCGACCCGTTTCCTGCGCGAGTGTCAATTCGTCTTTGGTGGCTGTCCCGCCGCCGATCACGGCAATGATGGGCTTCATCAACCGTCTGCAAACGGTGGCTGCACGATGCCGCGGTCGGTAATGAACCCGGTCACGTAGCGCGCCGGCGTGACGTCGAACGCTGGATTCAGCGCGTCTGTGCCGGCGGGGGCAATGGACCGACCGGCGAGCATGGTGACTTCACCCGGCGCGCGCTGCTCGATGGGAATGAGATCTCCCTCCGCCAGCGTCGCGTCGACCGTGGACCACGGTGCGGCGCAATAGAACGGCACTCCGTGGTGGCGTGCGAGGACCGCGAGCCCGTACGTCCCGATCTTGTTCGCGAAGTCGCCATTGGCGCAAATCCGGTCCGCGCCAACGAGTACCGCGTCGACCTTGGCCTGGCGCATGAGCGAGGCCGCGGTCGCGTCCGTGATCAGGGTGTGCGAAATCCCCGCGTGTAGCAGCTCCCACGCCGTGAGCCGCGATCCCTGCATCAACGGACGGGTCTCGTCGACGTACACATGGACGTGGCGGCCCTGCTCATGCGCCAAATAGATGGGCGCGAGCGCCGTGCCGACTCCACCCGTCGCGAGCGCTCCCGTATTACAGTGCGTCAGGACATTCGCGCCGTCAGTGAGAATGGACAGCCCGTGCTCGCCAATCCGCCGGCACATGGCTCGGTCTTCTTCCCAGATCGCCGTCGCTTCAGCGCGCAGACGCTCCCAGAGCTCTGTTCCATCCCCCGCCGTCGCGTCCGCAGTCTTGAGCATGCGGTCGAGCGCCCACCGCAGGTTCACGGCCGTCGGCCGGGCCGCACCGACCAGCGTCGCGCGCTGGTGCAAGCGACCGAGGAACGCGGGCCGCGGCAGGGGGCGGTCCTCGCGCATCGCGGCTACGAGGCCCATGGCAGCCGCGATCCCGATCAGTGGCGCACCACGCACCTGGAGCGTCCGGATCGCCTCGGCGACGGCCTCGGCGCTCTCCAAGTCGCGCGAGATCTCCGCTTCGGGGAGGGCGCGCTGGTCAATGATGCGAACGGCGCCGGTGGGCGACCACGAGATGGCTTGGATGGGCATGGTCTAGGATAATGCGACGCTGGGATGAGGCGACGCTAGGATACTGCGACGCTAGGGAACTGCGACCCGTCATTCTAGCGTCGTTTTGTCCTAACGTCGCTTCATCCTAGCGTCGCCTTATCCTAGCGTCGCCTCACCAAGTGCCGTTACCATTCTCACCATGACCTACGAAACCCTCCTGTTCGAGATCAGAAACGGCATCGCGTTCGTCACCATCAACCGTCCCGACAAGCTGAACGCGCTGAACGACCAGGTGATGCTGGAGCTCTCCCACGCGGTCGACCGCATCGCCACGGATTCCGAGATCAAGGGGGCGATTCTCACGGGCGCGGGACCGAAATCGTTCGTCGCGGGCGCGGACATCGGTGACTTGTCTCGCCAAGGTCCCTTCGACGGGAAGGCGCGCGCGCAGCGCGGGCAAGCGGTCCTGCGGCGTCTCGAGACGTGCGGCAAGCCCGTCATCGCCGCGATCAACGGCTTTGCACTCGGGGGCGGCTGCGAGCTCGCCATGGCGTGCCACATTCGGATCGCGGGCGAGAACGCGAAATTCGGGCAGCCGGAAGTGAAACTGGGGATTGCGCCGGGATACGGTGGGACGCAGCGGCTGCCGCGAATCGTGGGAAAGGGGATCGCCCTGCAGCTCATTCTCACCGCCGAGATGATCGACGCGCAGGAAGCCTATCGCATCGGCCTGGTCAACAAGGTCGTCCCAGCCGGGGACTTGCTCGCTGAGTCCGAGACGATGATGCGGGGTATCCTGGCGATGGGACCGCTCGCGGTACGACTTGCGATCGAAGCCATCGATCAGGGTATGGAGATGAGTCTCGACGAAGGACTGTTGCTCGAGGCAAACCACTTTGGACTCCTGGCCGCGACCCAGGACATGAGAGAGGGGACGACCGCATTTCTCGAAAAGCGCGCCGCCAAATTCCAGGGACGCTGATTCCGCTGCTGGTCGCTGCCTGTCTCGCCGAGCGGGACCGTCCCGCGCCGCCGCTCGTCACTTTTACCATCGACGACATCTCGGCGCTCAGCGCCACGCGCACCGACACCCTCTCGGGCACGGTGCGGGTGAGTGACCCCGATGGACTCGACTCGATCTGGGTGACGTTGGACAGCGTGGAGAAGGGCGATGATGGCGGCTTCGACCGGGCGTTCAGCTCCCGCTGGCTGTTCATCGTCACCGCTGGCCGTAACGAGGGTGAGCTTCTCCCGCTGACCTTCCGTGCCCGCGATGTCGCGGGGTTCGTGGCCGCGCGGGACACGTACGTCGTGGTCGGACCGTAACTTCCGTACTGTACTTAACTGTTGACAGGACAATGACTTCCGTGTAGATTGGTGGCCTGTGTCCGACCGTTCCGACCGCCCCAAACAGACCCGTCCTGTCCCTGTCGGGGAAGCGCTGCACGGCTATCTGAAGCGGACCGGCCTAGCTCGACGGGTGGGCCAAGCGCAAATGATTCCCGATTGGCCGCGTCTGGTCGGATCGCAAATCGCCGCGGTTACGACTCCCGAAAGCATCACGCCGGACGGCGTTTTGTTCGTGCGCGTGGCGACGAGCTCGTGGATGAACGAGCTGCAGTTGATGACGCCCGATATCATGGCCCGGATCAACGCGGGACGCGGCGCCGGCCGCATCGCGACCATACGTTGGCTTCTTTCACGTTAGGACTTTGATGCCGAAGAAGAAACCTGCTGCGCCCCCGACGGAAAAGAGCAACGGCGACTACCAGGCCGACTCGATTCAGGTCCTCAAGGGGCTCGAGGCGGTGCGGCGCCGTCCCGCGATGTACATCGGCGCCGTCTCGGCGCGCGGCTTGCACCACCTCGTCTACGAAGTCGTCGACAACTCGGTGGACGAGGCATTGGCAGGCTACTGCACCGAGATTGCCGTCACGATTCACGCCGACAATTCCGTCACTGTCGTCGACAACGGCCGCGGGATTCCGGTCGACATCCACAAGACCGAGAAGAAGCCAGGCGTCGAAGTCGCTCTCACCGTGCTGCACGCCGGCGGCAAGTTCGACAAGAACACCTACAAGGTCTCCGGTGGACTGCATGGCGTCGGCGTGTCCGTCGTCAACGCCTTGTCGGAAAAACTGGAAGTCTGGGTGGATCGCGATGGCAAGCGCTACCACATGGCGTTCGAGCGCGGCGAGACGACCAAGAAGCTCGAGGCCGAGGGCAAGGCCAAGGGCACCGGCACGATGGTCCGGTTCAAGCCCGACGACAAGATCTTCACCGAGACGCGCTTCGATTTCGCCACGATCGCCAACAGGCTGCGCGAGCTCGCGTTCCTGAACAAGGCGCTCACGATCACGCTCAAGGACGAGCGGAAGGGCTCGGTCAAGGAAGAGAAGTTCTACTACAAGGGCGGGCTGTCTGAATTCGTCAAATGGATTATCGGCAACCGCAAGACGCTGCATCCCAAGCCGATCAACTTCGAGGCCAGCCGCGAGGACGTCGAGGTCGAGGGCGCAGTACAGTACGACGATCAGTACAGCGAGAACACGTTCACCTTCGTGAACAACATCAACACGCACGAAGGCGGCACCCATCTCACCGGCTTCAAGTCGGCGCTGACCCGCACCATCAACGAATGGGCGAAGCAGGACGGCGCCCTGAAGAAGGAAGAGTTCACGCTCTCGGGTGACGACGTGCGCGAGGGATTGAACTGCGTGTTGAGCATCAAGGTAAAACAGCCGCAGTTCGAGGGGCAGACGAAGACCAAGCTGGGCAACTCCGAAGTCGAAGGCGTCGTGAAAACTGTCGTCAACGAGGCGCTGGGCGAGTTCTTCGACAAGAATCCCAGCGTGGCACGCGCCATCATCGCGAAGGCGGTCAGCGCCGCGCGCGCGCGCGAAGCCGCACGCAAAGCGCGCGAGCTGGTGCGCAAGAAGAGCGGGCTCGACGCGGGGCTCCTGCCGGGCAAGCTCGCCGACTGCTCGCTCACCGACCCCAAGCTGTGTGAGATCTACCTGGTCGAGGGCGACTCGGCCGGCGGCTCGGCAAAAATGGGACGGGACCGCAGCTATCAGGCGATCCTGCCGCTGCGCGGCAAGATCCTGAACGTCCAGAAGGCGCGCATCGACAAGATCCTCTCGAACGAAGAAATCCGCACGATGATCACGGCGATCGGCACCGGCGTCGGCGAGGACTTCAAGGTCGACGAGGCGCGCTATCACAAGATCATCATCATGACGGACGCCGACGTGGACGGCGCGCACATCCGCACGTTGCTGCTCACGTTCTTCTATAAAGAGATGAAGCAGCTCATCGACGTAGGCTACATCTACATCGCGCAGCCGCCGCTGTTTCGCGTCTCCAAGGGCAAGGAAGAGTTCTACGCCTACGACGAAAAAGAGCGCGACAGCTACGTCAAGCGGCTGACCAACGGCAGCGAGAGCAAGGCCGCGATCAACGTCAGCCGCTACAAGGGGCTCGGCGAAATGAACCCCGACCAGCTGCGCGATACCACGATGGATCCGACTAAGCGCACGCTGCTCAAGGTGACAATGGAAGACGCGCTGGAAGCGTCACAGCTGTTTGAGACGCTGATGGGCGACGAGGTGGAGCCGCGCCGCAAGTTCATCGAGGAAAACGCGAAGTTCGTCAAGAACCTCGACGTCTGATGGGCACGATCGTCGTCATTGCGGTGCTGCTGGTCGCGCTGGCGTGGTTCTTCTGGCCGAGCCGGTCGACGCCTGTGGTCATTCGCAAGGAACGGCCTGACGTGGACGAGAACGAGCTCGAGCGGGCCGAGCGCGAGGTCCAGGAGGCCGCGAACGACGAAACAGTGCGCGATTGGGGCCCGGGGACCGGGCAAAAGCCGCTTCCCTAGGCCAAGCCCTCCACCCCCGCCCGCGTCACGCGGTGCGACACCAGCTTCAGTGGTTTCTGCGTCAGCTTGTCCCCAATGACGATCGCCTGACCGAGCGCATCAAAGCCCGTCCGGATGCCGTCCGCATCCTTGGCGAACACGGACGCGATCGGCTCACCTTCCAGGACCTTGTCGCCCGGCTTGGCTGTGATCACGAAGCCTACGGTCGGGTCGATCGTGTCGTCGACGGTGCGGCGACCCCCGCCGAGCGCGACGATCGCGCGGCCGATCGGGCGTGGCTCCACGCGCTGGACGACGCCGGTGCGGGTCGCGGCGAACACCTCGACCGCCTGCGCCTGCGGCAGCACGGACGGGTCTTCGACGCACTTGGGGTTCCCGCCCTGCGCCTCGATGATCTGCTCGAACTTCTCGGCCGCGAGGCCGGACTCGATGGCGGTTTCCAGTTTCTTGCGCGCTTTCTTCGTGTTCTTCTCGATGCCACCCTGGAGCAGCATCTCCACTCCAAGCGCGTAGGTCACCTCGAGCAGATCAGGCGGCCCTTCGCCGCGCAGCGCGAGAATCGCCTCTTCGGTCTCGAGCACGTTGCCGCACGCGCGCCCCAGCGGGCGGTCCATCGCCGTGATGAGCGCGATCGTGGGACAGCCCCGGTCCTCACCGAGCGCGATCATCGTCTTGGCCAGCTCGAGACCGCGCTCGACCTCAGGGAGAAACGCCCCGCTGCCGTTCTTCACGTCGAGGACGAGCCCGTTCAAGCCCTCCGCAAGCTTCTTGGACATGATGCTGGCGGCAATCAGCGGAATCGATTCGACCGTAGCCGTGACGTCGCGCAACGCGTACAGCTTCCGATCGGCGGGCGCGATCTCGGCGGTCTGGCCGATCAGCGCGCAGCCCAACCGCTCGACCTGCGCCCTGGCTTCCGCGAGCGAAAGATTGGTGCGGAAGCCGGGAATCGCCTCGAGCTTGTCGAGCGTGCCGCCGGTGTGGCCCAGCCCCCGGCCCGACATCATGGGCACCGCGACGCCGCACGCCGCAACGAGCGGCGCCAGGACGAGCGACACCTTGTCGCCGACGCCGCCGGTCGAGTGCTTGTCGATGACCGGCTTGAGGCCGTCGAACGACAGGCGGTCGCCCGACGCAAGCATCGCGTCCGTCAGCGCGGCGAGCTCTTGCCGCTCGAGGCCGCGCAGGAACACCGCCATGAGCAGCGCGGCGATCTGGTAGTCGGGAATGTGGCCCGTGGTGTATTCGGCGACGATCGCCGACCATTCCTCCGGACTCAGCGCCGCTCCATCGCGCTTGCGCTCGATCAGGGGCCCGACGATCATTGGCTCATGCGCCTCTCCATTGCTCTCCTCGTTGCGCTGTGCGGCGCGACGAGCCTCGCCGCGCAACACGCGACCGAATCCGCCGGTAGTGCGGCCCCGGCTCACATCGCGGCTGGTGACAGCGCCGGTCCGCTGCACCCCGACGTCGCGCTGCGACACTATGAGGCTGCCCTCGCGGCCGACTCGCTGAGCTACGAAGCGAATTGGAAGGCCGCGCAGGCGACCGCCGACGTTGCCAAACAAATACAGGACAACGTCGATTCTCTCAAGAAGCGCCGGGACAGCCTGTATTTGGTGGGGCGAACCTATGCCGAGCGGGCGATACGCGCCGATTCAATGCAGGCCGACGGGCACTACGTGCTGGCCATGGTCCTGGGCCGCTTGTCGCGCACCAAGGGCAGCAAGGAACGCGTGCGGTACGCCAAGGTCATCTACGACGAAGCCGAGCGCGCCGTAGCCATAAACCCCGAACACGACAACGCGCATCATGTCCTGGGCGCCTGGAACGCCGAAGTGAAGCGGTTGTCCGGCATACAGCGGTTCTTTGCGAAAACGTTGTTCGGTGGCGGGTTTATGTCGAAGGCCAACTGGCCCGACGCCGTGAGCCATTTGGAGCGCGCGGTGGCGATCAATCCGCAACACATCTATCACCGGCTCGAGCTGGCGGAGGTGTTTGTCGACCTCGGCCAGTACTCCAAGGCCCGCGAGCAGCTAGAGGTAATTCCGACGCTGCCGAACTACGACGTTCTCGACGCGCAGAACAAGGAACACGCCGCGGCGCTGCTCGAAGACATAAAGAACGAAAAGGACGAGAAGCCCTAACGCTTCTGCATCACCCGTTCGATGGCGTCGGTCGTTCGCGGCGCGCCAGCCGAGAGCCATTCTCCACCCGTCGCGGTCACGAGCACGTCGTCCTCGATGCGCACGCCCAGGCGCTCGGCCTCCAGATAGATGCCCGGCTCCAGGGTCAGGACCATTCCGGGCTCGAGCGGCCGCCCGAAACCGACATCGTGCACATCCATGCCGATCGGGTGGCCCAGTCCGTGGTTGAAGTACTCGCGATCATCGCAGGTCTTCTCACCGCACAACTTGCCGGAGTGCTCGCGCATGTAGCGGCGCGCGATCGCGTCGAGCTGCCACAACGTGACGCCGGGACGAACGGAATCGAACGCCGCCTGCTGCGCGCCCAGCACGAGATCATAGATCGCCTTCTGTCGGGGCGTGAACTTGCCGTTCACGGGGAACGTGCGGGTCACGTCGGCCGTGTACTGTCCCCATTCGGCGCCGGCGTCGATGACCACGAGATCACCGCTCTCGGTGCGGCGCCGATTCACGTCGTAGTGCAGCGTGGTCGAGTTCGGACCACTGCCGACGATCGACGGGTAGCCGAGACGATCGGCGCCATTGCTGCGAAATCCGGCCTCGAGCGCCGCTTCCAATTCGTATTCGTACATTCCGGGCCGCGCCGACCGCATCGCGGCAATATGTCCGGCCACGCTGATATCGATGGCGCGGCGCAGCCGCCCGATCTCGTCCGCGTCCTTCACCACGCGCATCGAGTCGACCAGCGGCAGCACATTGCGCACGTCCGCCCCGGAGAACACGATGTCGGTGATGCGTCGCTCTTCGCGCGCGGACGGCCCAAGCGGGAGATAGACGGGCGCGTTCGAGAACCTGAGCCGCGTCAACCGGCTGTCGAGTGAATCGGTCGGCAACACTTTCGCGATGCCCGAAAGCCGCACTGCCGAGCTGTCGGGGCCGAGCCGCAGGCCGGTCCAGCGCTCCTGCCCCGCCCTGCGTGGCGGCAGGAACAGGACGGTCTCGAGCGAGTCGGGCCCGCGCGCCATCATGACGAGCCAGGCCCCCTCGGCTTCAAGCTGCGTGAAGTAGAAGAACGTGTTGTCCTGGCGAAAATCGTTGTCCTGAACGTAGTCGCGCTCGATGTTGCGTTCGCGCGCCGCCGGCAAAACCACGGCCCCGCGGCCGATGCGGCGCAGCAGCGCGCGGCGGCGGGTCGCCGTCGCCGCGGTATCGATCGGGCGTCCCATGCCCGGAAGCTCGGGAACGAGGCGATACGCGCCAACCGGACTGGCTGGAATCGCCGGAGTTGCCGGCGACTGCGCGTCGAGAGCGACAAGTGGAGCGCCGCACGCGATGAGCACTGACACAATGCGCGAGGTCATGCGCGCTAATCTACACGCTTGACGGCGTCGGAGTGACCGCGCCAAACTATCCCCCCATGACAATTAACTCGGCACTGACACACGCGGAAGCGGAACGTCTCGCCGCGCGCATTGCCGAGCTGGAGCACGAGCGCAAGCACCTGCTCGCAGTCATCGAGATTCTCAAGGAAGGATCGAGCTCCTTACACTTCATTGACATTCTGCAGTCCATCGCACGCAAGCTCGGCGAATCGTTCGGGCTCGATCGCTGCTCGATTTTCCTGGCCGAAAAAGGCGGACGGCAGGTGCGGCTCGTGGCGTCGTACGAAGATCCCACCATTCGCAACTATCTCGTCGATCTCGATCGCTATCCCGAGCTGAGGCGCGCCATGCAGAGCGGCGAGACGGTGTTCATTCCGGATGCCGCCAACGATCCGTCGTTAAAGCATGTGAAGGGCGAGCTGATCAACCGCCGGGTGAAATCGATCACCGTCGTGCCGATCACGTGGCGCGCGGTGGCCATCGGGGCGATTTTCCTGCGCACCTTCCGCGACGGCCCCACCTTCTCCGATGCCGACGTCCGCTTCGTGCAGGTCGTCGCCTCGCTCACCGCCCAGAGCCTGCGCAATGCCCACCGCTACGAGCGTCTCGCCCAGCGCCAGCACGAAACGGGGGAGCAGCTGCGGCGCATGGAGCTCGAGCGTGTGGCTTTGCTGGCGTTCATGCGCCGGCTGCTCGATACCTTCGGCCAGCGCGAAGGCGCCTGGGGCGAGGGCCTCCTCCCCAAAGCGAGCGCCGAAGAGCTCGAACGGCTGGTCGGCGTCGCGATGGCCGTCATTCAGGAAGAAGCCAAGGGACGGTGAAGGCGGCCTCCCGCGCCGCCGCATTGAGGCGGATTCTGGAGCGGGCAAACTACGCGTACTACATCCTCGACAAGCCGGGGATGTCGGACGCGGAATACGATCGGCTATTCCGCGAGCTCCAGGATCTCGAAACCAAAAACCCCGGACTCCAGACGCCTGACTCCCCCACCCTGCGCGTGGGCGGCGAACCAGCAAGCGCGTTTCGCAAGCATCGCCATCTCGTCCCCATGTTGTCTCTCGCCAACGCCTTCAATGAAGCCGAGCTGCAGGAGTGGGAAGAGCGTAACGCCCGGCTGGTCCCGGAGGTGAAAGAGGCGGGCTACGCGCTCGAGGTAAAGATCGACGGCGCCGCCGTGAGCCTCACCTACGAGGACGGTGTTCTGGTCACCGGAGTCACGCGTGGCAATGGTATCGAGGGTGAGGATGTCACGGCGAACCTGCGCACCGTCCTCGATCTGCCTTTGCGCCTGCAGGGCAAGGGCTGGCCGAAAAAGATGGAAGTCCGGGGCGAGGTCTATCTACCGAAAAGCCAATTCGCGGAAACCAACAAACAGCGCGAAGAAGCGGGCGAGCCACCGTATGCGAATCCGCGCAACGCCGCGGCCGGCGCGCTGCGACAGCTCGATCCGAAAAAGACCCGCGCTCGCGGCCTCCGAGTTTTCACCTTCCAAATCGAGGCGCCGGCTACGAAGCTCGGCATCGATTCACAACACGAGCTGCTCGAGACACTGCACAAATGGGGCTTCCCTGTCGAGCCGCATCACACGCGAGTGGACGACCTCGCGATGGCGCACGCTGAAATCAAGAGCCTCGAAGCGTTACTCCCGGGGCTCGACTACGGCGCGGACGGCGTCGCCGTCAAAGTCGACCAGCGCGCGCTCTACGCAGAGCTGGGGACGATCGGGAACCGCGAGCCGCGCTGGGCGATCGCGCGAAAGTTCGCACCGGAGGTGCAGGTCACGAAGCTGCTCGAAATCCGCATCAACGTGGGTCGCACCGGTGCGCTCAATCCGTATGCGGTGCTCGAACCGGTAGAAATCGGCGGAGTCACGGTTTCGAACGCGACCTTGCACAACGCAGAGCTGATCGCCGCGAAAGACATCCGGGTGGGCGATGAAGTGGAGGTCACGCGCGCGGGGGAGGTGATCCCACAGGTCTTGGGACCGGCTCCGGGCCGTCCACGTGGCGCCAAACCGTTCCGCATGCCGGAGCGCTGTCCGAGCTGTGGGTCGCAGGTCGAACACCCACAAGACGAAGTGATGACCTACTGTCCCAACATTTCCTGCCCGTCGCGGATTCTCGAAAGCATCGTCCATTTCGCGAGTCGCAGCGCCATGGACGTTCGTGGTCTTGGCTACGAACGCGTCCGCGCGCTGCTCGACGCCAAGTTGATCGCGAATGTCGCCGACCTGTACACGCTCACCCCCATGCAGCTCCTCACGCTGGAAGGCTTCGCGGAAAAATCGGCGCAGCAGTTGGTGGACGGCATTGCCGCCTCGAAAAGCCAACCCCTCTCCGCGCTGCTCTTCGGCCTCGGGGTCCGCCACGTCGGCGCTCAGGGGGCCAAGCTGCTGGCGCGCCACTTCGGCACCATGGCGGCACTCTCCAACGCGTCGGCGCAAGAAGTCGGCGAGGTGCGCGGGATCGGCCCGGCGATCGCCGACGCCGTCGCGGGATTCTTCGCCGATCCGAAGAACAAGGAGCTGCTGAAACGCCTCGAGAAGTCCGGCCTGACGCTGCGCGAGACGGAGACGCCCACCGGGCCACGCCCGCTCGCGGACCAGACATTCGTACTCAC
>Ga0075418_10001758_pt1 | contig 24651 bp, 19 predicted proteins | sample SoiMetdeltSBSDD2_FD_81776 | JGI IMG/M metagenome (GOLD analysis project Ga0075418, IMG submission 81776) | Bulk soil microbial communities from a Populus tree surrounding site in Tennessee, USA - Soil MetaG P. deltoides SBSDD2 | ecosystem: Environmental > Terrestrial > Soil > Tree plantation...
AAACCTGTCGTCAACTCGCCGAAGTCCCATCGCTCAGGCGCGCGCGAGCTCGTCTTGTGTGAAGCCCGCGGCATGCAGCTCGCTCTCGATCTCGAAAAAAGACGGTTGTCCCAAGTCGGTAGACGGATTCCGATCGCACGACCAGGAACGAAACATCGTCGATCGTGAGGCGGCGACGTAGGCGCGCTCGAGCCCTGTCGACCTCAGCCCGAAAGGCAACGCTCTCGGCCGCTACTATTGGAAACTTTTCGATCAGCTCACTCCCCGGGTTTGAATCGGCTCCTGACGCCGCGCAGAGCAACTTCCGATAGCACGAGACTCACGATGTCCCGCATCCATGACCCTGGATTCGCTCGATCAGTTCCCATTCCGCCAAGCCCCGGCGTGCTCGCCCCGGTCGGGAATGTTTGGAAGCGGCGGCGGCCGGCTCGGCGGCTGCGTGGAGCAATTCGAGCGCTCGTTCCTCGTCTAGTGAGGATTCGGACGAGCGCCTCAGACTCCGGCGCTCATGGCGGAGGGAAGCAACTGGCGGCCCGCGGGGCCCGTCCCCTCCTGCATTCCAGACGCATCATCATGTGCGCGGCACCTTGTATCCACACGAGGCTGGACCATGAATTGCTTAAGCGGACGGCAAGCCGGGACGGAGTCCACGGTGACACAGGCGCAGATCAGCCTGACTCGCCCGGAGTGCCAGACGTCGGAGACGTAAAGCGCGGGCCGCCGGTTCTGCACCTCCTCTCGAATCTATGTAGGAGTACGGAGCCTCGCGATCGCAACAATGCGTGGCCCTTTCCAGCCACCAAGAAGTCACTTGCTGGCGTGTCCGGTTTCTGCTTTAACACTCCGTTTCAGGGGTGTCTCATGGAACTGCCGCGAAACATATCGCCCCTGGCGTCTGCACTGTGCCCAGTCCTCGGGCCGGCCCCATCCCGCCTTGCCCGATGGCGGGACCCACCGCTTGGCTGACACGGTTCCCTAATTGAAGGAGGAGCGCGTTGCGTGCTTCGCTCTTCGCGGTAAAGCTTTCTCTCCTACCCTCTGCGCTGGCGCTGTCTGCCGCCTCGGCCGGCGCCACGACCTTGATCCGGCAAGGGCTGGACCACCTCACGACCGGTAACGAAACAATCGTCCAAGCAACCGTCCTCGACATCCACAGTTACTGGAACGCCGACCACCAGTTCATCCTCACCGACGTGCGCCTGCGGCCCTCGCGAATCCTCAAAGGCGAAGCGTCCGGCGACATGATCTGTACCCTCATGGGCGGATCCGTCGGGGATGTGACGACCCTCATCGTCGGCGGGGCGGACCTCGCCCCAGGCTCCGAGTACGTGCTGTTCCTGGCCCACGACGATCTTCCAGGCGCCGCGAACCGGCTGACGATCCGCGACCACTCGCAGGGCGTCTTCGAGATCGTGGGTAGCCGCGCGTTCAGCCAGGCCATCGGCGACCCCCTGCTCCCCGACGAGCACGGGAAAGTCGACGTTCCCGGCGGCGACGATGGTCTCGATCTGGATGAACTGATCGACCAGGTCCGCTCGCACTCCAACCGCTGATGTCTAGGAGGGTCACCATGCACAGAATGACCAACCAGCAGGTAACGGCCGCGGTCGCGTGCGCGTGCGCCGGACTTCTGCTCACATCCAGATCCGAGGCCTTCCGCATGATCCGGAATGCCGGTGTCGGACGCACCTCCTCGGGGTCCACCGTGCCCTGTAATGACCCCGGCGGTTTCGTACACTGGACGACGTCGTCGGTCGGATGGTCGCTCAACCCCGCCAATCAGGGCAGCAAAGCGGGCGTGGTGGGAGCGCTCCAGAATGCGATGACCTCTTGGAATCAGGTCACACCGGCGAGTTACACGGTGGTCTATATCGGAACGACCAGCCGCGGGTTCACCACCGATGGCGTCAACACCGTGATGTGGTCGGTCGGGAACGGTTGCACCGGGGGTTGCCTGGCGATCACTGCCCTCGTCCTGCAATCCGGCCAGGTGATCACCGAAACGGACATCTCGTTCAACGACGCCGCGACCTGGAACACCAACGGGAGCGACTACGATGTCCAAGCGATTGCGGCCCACGAGTTCGGTCACACCCTGGGCATCCACCACACCGAAGTGAAGAAAGCAAGTAACCGGCCCACGATGTATGCCAATTACATCGGCCTCTCCGGCCGGACCCTGGAGAGCGACGACCGCGACGCCCTGAATTGCTCCTTCAACCGCTATCGGCCCGCCGTTCTTGTGGTGGCTGGAGTGGAAACCGGGAACAAGACCATGGCCACGCTCAGCGCGCGCCCGAACCCGCATGGCGCCAACCTGCGTTTCCCGCTCATGCACGAGGACCACGTGAGGCTCGATCTCTTCAACGTCGCCGGGCGCCATGTCGCGACCCTGGTGGACGCCGAGATGGGGCCCGGCGAGCACGAGGTGGCATGGGACGGCGCCACGAGTCAGGGCCAGGTCGCGAACGGCGTGTACTTTGCGCGCCTCGCGACGCGCGAAGGCCGGACCAGCGCCACCGTGATCCTTGCGCGGTAGACGGGCTGCACAGCAAACGTGGGCGAGGCCCCGATGAGCTGGCCTACGCCGTGTAAGAAAATGAAGGGGACGCGCCGCCAGCGTAGGCTGCCTTCAGCCCAGGCCGGAGCGCGTCCCCGGTAGCGACGATTCAGCCGAGCCGTACCCAAGACATGCGTGGGACCCTAGGTGACGACCGGCCCCTGTCTCGTCGCCATTTGTGAAACGGAGCGGCAATCTCCTTCCCCGCGGTTGCTCGAAAGCGACCTAGCCGAGCTCTCAAGGAACCGACGTTTGGAGGGGCCGCCGAGGACCGGCACGCCGATGCTCTGTTGCAACGAGCAATCGGCACCTTCGGCGTAACGATTGTCGATTACTGCGCGCAGGCCTCAAGGGCCAGTGGCGAGCTCGAGGGCGCGATCCCAATCGGGCCGATGTCGACAACCTGCTGGGGGACGAGCTCGTTGACTACGGCCTTGCCTTGCTTGTTGGATTGGAAGGTGACGAACGCAACTCCGCCGGTGCAGTCGATGGACCCGGCCAAGGAGATGGTCCCGATGTACTCGGTGTTGGGCGCCAGGTTGTCCAGGTGGACCTGGATCCGCGTGCTGCTCTGCTGAGGCATGTCATTCAGTCGGGCCTCGCCCGAGACACCCTGGGCTGTAAGCGGTGTGAACGACCTCACCTCTGGCTTGGCCGCGAGAGCGACGGTGGCAGCAAGAACGACGACCAGAGCCAAAGGCAACGAGAACTTACGCATGACTCACAACTCCTCACCTCATCGGATCCGCGCATGCTTGAGTGCACCGATACTAGCAGCGCAGCGAAAGACGTGTAAATCGGGGAATCCACCACACGTACCTTGTGCGTCACCACACACATGAGAATCGCGTAAATCACATCGTTACGCGCCTCGCGGTTTTTCAGCACCTGATATCTGTGGTGGGGGATGCCCTGATCTCACATCTCAACGTGAGTAGGAATGGTGAGTTCGCCTTCGGTCCGTGCAACATTCCTCATGCTTTCCCCACATGTCCCTGGCAACGTGGTGGAAACGCATCGCAAACGGGAAGACCTGGACAGCTTGCGTGAGGGCCTCGTTCGGCTCCTGCTGGCGAATCCGTTGTGAAGACGTCAGATCGAAAGTCGGTGTCCTCGAGACCGCGACAGCGATTCTCGCAGCCGTCCCGTTCAACCGCTCCGGTACTCTCTCCGCGCGGAGCGAAACTGACGCTACCGAGGTGACTTACGCTTTTCGTGCGCGTTGGGCGGGCTCTGGAGTGCTTTCCTCGGGAACTTGGAAGGGTGCCAAGCGGTTCTTCTGGTAGGCGGTCCTTCCGCGTCGACGGCACCTTGACAGGGGGCGGGCCAGGGAGAGAAACGTTCTTCTCGTGGCGCAAGCTTCACGGCTGCGCTACTGGCCTCGCTTCGGTGGGACGATGCCGTTCACGCCCTCCGCGATGGTCAGGCCGGAGAGCCAGTCCACCACCGAGACCGTGGTCCGCTTGCCGTCCGGCGCGAGGCCGAAGGACTCGATGGACTCGGTCGAGCCGGCGAAAAGCGTGTCGATCTTGCCTACGCCGGTCTTCCAGGCCGAGAGAGGCCGCCGCAGCAGCATCGGCTGTCCGTCCTCTCGCGCGTAGATGTAGACGACGGCGCTGCCGTCCGGGGTGATCCGTGACCGGCCATTCTGGATCGTTCCGGGCGTGACGTGGAGAGGAACCGGAGCGCTCAGGAGTCTCCTTTCTGAGAGATCGAACACGCCGAGCTTCGAGGACAAGGTTCCGACATCCGTGATGAGGGACAGGTAGCGGCCGTCGGGCGAGAGGTCGGGGATCAGCGTCCCGCCACGCAGCAGGCGCTCTCCATCGCCACCGGTGACGGGAACGCGCCACAGCCCGGACTTGGTCGGATGGGCGGAGCTGTAGAAGACCCAGCGATTATCGGGAGTGACGGACGGGTTCTCCGCATCGAGGCTGTCGCGCGACAGCTGACGCGGAGCGCTTCCATCGCGGCGCGCGGCCCAGATCTCGAAGGCGCCGCTGCGGCCGGAACACCAGAAGATCGACTGTCCGTCCGGGCCATATTCGGGATCCCAGTCGTCCTCTTGATCGTCCGTCACGCGGTGCATCTCGCCGGTTTCCACCGAGACTTCCCAGAGGTCCAGGGTCCCGCCGCGGTTGGACGAGAACATGACCGACTTTCCGTCGGGCGCGTAGACGGGCTGGCGATCGATGGCCATTCCACTCGTGAGGGCGCGACCGGCGAACAGGTTGCGCGCCTCGAGCGAAACCTCCATCAGGTTCTGCCGCGCCAGCAAGCTCGACAGCACCAGACGCCCGTCGGGAAGCAAGTCGATCAAGGAGGGGAAGTTCTCGAGCCAGCCGAGCGCCTGGTACCGTCCGGAGCGCGTATCGAGACGGAACAGACGGGCGGACGACCCGCGCTGGATCGCCGTGACGCCCACGCCTTCTGCGACGATCAGCCCCTTCCCGGTGCCGTCCCACGCCGCGTTCGAGAGCACGGCTCCAGTGGGCGCGGGATAGACGCGCGCCGAGCCGCTCGATGCGTCCACGACGGCCACGGTGTAGGCAGCGTTCTGGCTTCCGCCGACGACCACCGTGATGCGCCGGCCGTCGGGTGACCATCGCGGCGAGACGAGGATGACGGATCCACGCGACCACAACTCCCGGCCGCCGGTTCCGTCCGAATTCGCCACCATCAGGCGCGTGCGCACGCCGGTGCTGTCGGCCAAGCCCGAGATGTACGCAATCCGCTCGCCGTGGGGAGATGGGTCGGCATCCGATGCGTCTTCCAGGAGGAGCCGCGGTGCGCCACCCAGGACCGGAATGCGCCACAGCGACTGCCCAGTGCCCTCTTGGCGAGTGAAGAGAATGCTGCCGCGGTCGGGCGTGAATCGCGGCAGATGATCGGCCTCACCCGTGAGCTTCACCTCGCTTCGCGAGACCATGTCCATGAGCCAGAGCCCCTGCCCATTCTGGCGAACCGCGCTGAAGGCGATGAGGCGGCCATCGGAAGAGACCGCGGGCTCGCTGTCGCGGCTGCCCTGGGACAGGGTCGAGATCCGGATCGAACTCTCGCCGGATGGCGTGTTCGTCATGCGTCCGGTGACGAATGCCACCGCCACGATCACCGCCGCGATCGCCACCTGGATCCAGGGCGCCGAGCGTCGCCCGCGCTCGGTCGCGGCGCTAAGGCCGGCCGGACCGAGGCGCGCGGTGTCGCTCGCGACGAGTTCCAGCGTGAACGCGAGGTCACGCGCCGACTGCAACCGGTCCTCAGGGTCCTTCCGCAGGCATTGCCGGACCACACACTCCAGCGCGAGCGGCGTCAGCGGCTTCAACTCCGTCATCGCACGAGGCTCGCCGGTCATGATCGCCGCGATCAGGCTCGCGTGGCTCTCCCCCGCAAAAGCCCGCGCTCCGGTGGCCATTTCGTAGAGCACGCAGCCCAGCGCCCACAGATCGCTCCGCGCGTCCGCTTCCTTTGCCTCCAACTGCTCTGGCGCCATGTACTGGAACGTCCCGACGATCTTTCCCTCGGCCGTCAGCGGCCGGATCATGGTCGCCGACTGGCTCACCGCTCCCGGCGCCGGAGCGAGTCCGGCGGGCCGGGCGAGGCCGAAGTCGAGGAGCTTGGCGCCGTTCCGGGCGAGCATGATGTTGCCGGGCTTCAGATCGCGGTGCACCACGCCGGCTCGATGCGCCCAGTCCAGCGCCCCGGCGATCTGCCGGCCGAGTGTGAGCACCTCGGCCAGAGCGAACGGGCCCTTCTCCAGCCGATGGGCGAGCGTCTCTCCCTCCACCAGCTCCATCACCAGGTAGTCGACGCCGTCCTCCTGGCCGAGATCGTAGAGCGTACAGATGTGAGGGTGGTTGAGCTGCGAGATCGTGCGCGCCTCGCGCTCGAAGCGAGCTCGCTCCTCGGCGGAGCCGGTCAGATGCTGGGGCAACACCTTGATCGCCACGTCACGGCCGAGACGTGGGTCGTGGGCGCGGTACACCTCGCCCATTCCCCCGGCCCCGACCGGTGCGACGATCTGGTACCGGCCGAGCCGTTTGCCGGGAGTCAGTGGCATCGGATCAATCATACTCCCAGACGCGGGACGCGCTCGTCCCAACCGCGGTGAAACACTCGCGTCTCACCCTCCCAGGCATCGAGCCGCGCGATGACGACGAACTCGGTTTTCGTACAAGTGATCTGGATCTCGGTCTCGACGGCAACGCGCCACGCCTCACGTCGCAGCTCGGTTCGCTGGGCCATCGCGGCTCGAGCCCGCAAGGGATCGTCGGGGTGGATTCGAATCTCTACGTCGGTACCGTCGCCGCCCTCGATGTTCCCGGCGACTTCGAGGCGCGAGAGAGCCACGCCGCCGTGCTCATCGAAGCCGGACCGCGTGCGGGTGATGTGGTCATGAGATAGAGGATCGATTTCGACTCGTCGGTCATGAGAGCCCTTGGTGAGCGGCGACCACTCCGAGGAGCGGGCCTGCTCCGGAGGTTCGAATGCTCGGAGATCGGCATCTTTGGGATCCGGCGGACGCACAGGCAGAGAGAACGTGCTGCTCTCGGTGAGAAGGGTGAGCCGGACGGGTTCGGGAGATGGCCAAAGGAGAGGCCAACACGCGTTCGAGAGGGCGAGGCGCACCCGCTGGCCCGGCGGAAAGACATGGGCTACGTCCTTGAGGCGAATGGTGGCGTCCATCGGACGGCCGGGCTCCAGGGGTTGCCAGTTCTCGTGGGCCGCATCGTGCGTCAGATTGAGGACGCCATAGCTCACGCGCGTGGAGCTCCCGTCCGGCGAGACGTCGCAGAGTCGCGCGACTAGGAAGGCCGCGGGCCGATCCGATGCCACAACGACCCTCACCTCCGGAGCTCCAAGGATCTCGAGCCGTTCCGTCAGCACCTCCGAATCGAAACAGAGCGAGTCCGCGTCGTCCTCCCGCTGGTCGCGCAGATTGGCGATGAGCCAGCTCCCCGAAGCACGGCCCGTCGTCTGGGGCGAAGCGATCGTGAGACGCGCCGAGACGACCGAGTCACCGAGCCTGTCCGGGGCCAGTCGGAACACTCGATGGCGGAGGCGCGGAGAGGGCCAATGTGCTTCGGCGACCCACCGGCCAGGACGGTCTTCGCCGCGGAAGCCAGCCGGAACACTCTCAGACATCCAGACGCGGTAGCGGGGCTCGCTGTCGCTCGGCGGTATGTGCGCCATGCTCTCGCGCTGGCCAGGACGCTTGTCGTCGTTTCCTTCTCCAAGGCAGTTGTGCCACCAGTGCAGAGCTTCCTGCAAGAAGCCGATGCTCGGACCCGGGCTGGCGTCGTGGGGATACGCATGTCCCCACGGACCGACGAGACCGCGACTGGGGACGCGGAGGCCCGATAGGAGCCGGGGGATCGCGCTCGTATAACCATCCGCCCATCCGCCGACGGCGAAGACCGGACAGGCGATTGCACCGTAGTCGTAGCGGACGGAGCCTTGCTTCCAGTACGCGTCCGCCAGCGGGTGCTGGAGCCAGCGCAGGGGATGAGGTTCGGCGGCCTCGAGGCGCTCGAGCCACATGGCGCGCCAGTTGGATCCGACCAGCTCGGGGTCGGGTGGCTGCACCACGAGCTGGAAGAAGGTCGCACCCCACCACAGGCTGTCGTTCAAGAGACACCCGCCCATGTAATGGACGTCGTCCGTGTAGCGATCATCCGTGGAGCAGACCGTTACGATGCCTCGGAGCTCCGGGGGCCGGCGCGCCGCGATCTGCAGCCCGTTGAAACCGCCCCACGACTTGCCGATGAGACCCACAGCACCCGTGCACCAGGGCTGTGCCGCGATCCAGCGGATGGCCTCGACGCCGTCCTCCTGCTCGAGTGGCAGATACTCATCGCGAAGCACTCCCTCGGATTCCCCCGAGCCGCGCAGGTCGATGCGCACGGCCGCCAGGCCGTGGCCGGCGAACCAGCGATGCATCGCTTCGTCGCGATCCCGAGTGCCGAGGCGCTTGCCGTACGGGATGTACTCGATCACGGCGGGGACGGGGGAACGCTCCGCTCCATCAGGCAGCCAGAGCCGAGCGGCGAGTCGGCAGCCGTCGCGCAGCGGAATCCAAAAGTGCTCGATCTCGCGCACTTCGTAGGGAAAGACGTCGACGACGCTCACATGTCCTCCAGGGCTGCGTGATTCGATCGGCGCCATGAATGCGCCAGGGAAGAGTATGCTCATCTCGAGACTCGTGGCAATCCGGCATGGAGGGGAGCTCGACGCCCGACCACCGGCCGACGCGGGGTGCTAGAGCCATGACATATCTCGTCAGGCAGCCGTGTGACGAAGGGGTGATGGCATCCGGACCGGTAGCGATTCCCTGTGCCGAGTCTTCGGGGCCTTGGGTGCTGGCGGCGACCATTCTCGGATCGAGCCTGGTGTTCATCGATGGAACGGTCGTCAACGTGGCGTTGCCGGCGCTGCAAACCGCCATGAACGCTACGGTCGTGGACGTGCAGTGGGTCGTCGAGGCCTACGCTCTGTTCCTCGCGGCGCTGCTGCTCGTAGGGGGATCGCTCGGCGACCAATTCGGCCGGAGACTCATGTTCTGCATCGGCGTCGGGATCTTCGCTCTGGCCTCCGTCTGGTGCGGGCTCGCTCCCGACGTCGAGCAGTTGATCGCCGCGCGGGCAATCCAAGGCGTGGGAGGTGCGCTGCTCGTGCCCGGCAGCCTGGCGCTCATCAGCACCTCCTTCAGCGAGGAGAAGCGCGGGCAGGCGATCGGCACCTGGTCGGGCTTCAGCGCCATCACCGCCGCGATCGGGCCTGTCCTCGGCGGCTGGCTGATCGATCGCATCTCTTGGCGAGCTGTCTTCTTCATCAATATCCCGTTGGCCGCCGTCGTGCTGGTGCTAGCGTTCTGGCACGTGCCAGAGAGTCGGGCGCGCGACCGGGAACACGGCTTGGATTGGACGGGGGCGGCGCTCGCAACCGCCAGCCTGGGCGCGATCGTCTACGGCCTGATCGAATCCTCGCGATGGGGCTTCGGGCACCCACGAGTGCTCGTCGCGCTCCTTGGCGGCTGCGTCGCCTCGCTCTTTTTCCTCCTCGTCGAGAGACAGCAGCGAAATCCAATGTTGCCGCTCAGCCTGTTCCGATCCAGAGACTTCAGCGGCGCGAATGTGCTCACTTTGTTCTTGTACGCCGCGCTCGTGGGCGCGCTCTTCTTCTTCCCTCTGGATCTGGTGCAGGTGCAGGGTTACTCTGCCACCGCAGCCGGCGCCGCTTTTCTTCCCTTCATCCTCATCATGTTCCTTCTCTCGCGCTGGTCGGGCGGATTGATCCAGCGTTACGGAGCCAGGTTGCCGCTCGTGGTGGGGCCGACGATCGCCGCGCTCGGGTTCGCTCTTTTCATGCGACCTGGAATAGGCGGCAGCTATTGGCTGACTTTCTTTCCAGCGGTCGTGGTGCTCGGTCTAGGGATGGCCGTCAGCGTTGCCCCCCTCACGACGACGGTGATGAACGCGGTCCAAAGCGACCGCGCCGGCATCGCCTCGGGGGTCAACAACGCCGTTTCTCGCGCCGCGGGACTGATCGCGGTCGCCGCGTTCAGCCTGGTCATGCTGCACACCTTCGACCGCGGTCTCGACCACCGCCTGTCCGCGCTCGACCTCAGCCGCGAAACGCGGCAGCTCCTCGACGGAGAGCGCATCAAGCTGGCCGGCGCGCAAGTGCCGGAAGGTCTCGCTTCGGAGATGCGGCTCGTGGTCCGACAGGCGATCGAAGAATCGTTCGTGTCCGGATTCCGCCGGGTCATGCTTGTCGCCGCCATGCTGGCGCTCCTGAGCGCGCTCGTCGCCGGCCTCTTGATTCGTAAAGAAAGGCCTGCGGCCAAGTTTTGAGCCGCAGGAGAAGAACTGGGAGATGACGCTGGCCGCGCTGAAGAAGTACTTGGAGCAGTAGCCTGTGGCGACCGATCTCGCAAGGATCGTGCGTGAGCTGGCGTCCTTCTACGACGTCACCGACAAGAAGCTCGTCGTCGTCGGAGCGGGTGGAGAACAGTTGCTCGAGTTCGCTCGCCCGGCGCGTCAGGTCCTCGCCGTCGACAAAGACGGCGCGGCGCTCGAGCAGCTCGCGGCGCGTCTTCAGGACTGCGGGTTCGCGGACAAATTCACCCTGGTGACAAGCGACGTGGCCGACGTGAGCGAGCCCGGCGACGTCGTGTACCTCGAGTTCTGTCTCCATGAGATGCCGGATCCTGATCGCGCCCTCGACCATGTCAGGTCTCTGGCGCCTGACGTGGTCGTGATCGACCATGCCGTGGGCTCACCCTGGTCGTGGTGTGCAGCCGAGGATCGTATGGTGGAAACCGCTTGGCGAGCCGTCGAGCGCAGGACGATCCGCCGGCAGCACACCGTCGAAGGCGAGCAGCGCTTTCCCGACGATGCCGCTCTCGCGGCGCGGCTGGTCTCTCAGGGGCCGCTGAGCGTGGAACGCATCGGCGCGTATCGCGGTCGAGCGCCCATCGTGATTCCCATGCCCTATCGCCTCGCACTTCTCTGACATCGCGCCATGCCGCCTGCCGGCACCGTCCACCGTCACGCCCGCTTCCGGCGGCCGAAGAGGAAGCGGTGCGAGACCAGGAACACCATGAGACAGAGGCCGCCGATGCAAAGGAGGGCGAAGAGCGGCACGGCGATGGCAAGGACCGCGGTCAGGACCGAGCCGGAGAACTCCGCCAGCGCGACGAGCGGGTTCGCCAGGCCGCCGGTCGCGAGCGTCGATTTGAGCCGCGCCAGCACGGTCGCGCCCTGCACGATCCCGGCGGCGCCTCCTCCGGCGATGATCGCGAGACTCCATTTCAGGTATGGAGGCATTTCGGTCATGACCGCGGCGCTGGCGAGCACCCCCGCCAACACTGCCGCCGGCGTCGCCACCAGGTCGAGGACGTGGTCCAGCCAGGGAACGGAATAGGCAATGATCTCGACGAGGGTCGCTGTAGCGAGGATGATCAACGCCGGGTTGGTGCTCAACCAATCGAAGCCGCTCGTCAACGGCAGGTGGCCAGTGCGGCTCGCGACGCAGGCGATGAGGAGGGGCACGAAGACTCGGAATCCCGCGGCTGCCGCCAGCCCGAGACCGATGGCGATGCTGAGCGCTGTCTCCATGTCTCCGCCCCTGGGGTCCGGATACTCGCCGTGCTGCGCGACCTACTCGCAGCGCGGCGCCAGCACACTCTCCGTGACCGCCAGGCCTGCTCCAGTTTCAGCGCCCGAGTTCCTCAGAGCGCTGTCGGGCTGCGTGCACGGCTTCGATGAAAGTCCGTACCCAGTGCTTCTTCTCGAGCGCGGTGACGGCGGCGTGCGTCGTGCCATTCGGCGAGGTGACCCGGGCGCGGAGCTCGGCAGGATCGGCCGGGTCGTGCGTGAGCAACCGAGACGCCCCGGCGAAAGTCTGATACGTGAGCGCGTACGCCTGTTCCTTGCTCAAGCCCTCCTCGATGGCCGCCTGGATCAATGCTTCGGCGAGGAGGAAAACGTAGGCGGGCCCCGTGCCGCTCACCGCCGTGACCGCGTCCATCTGTCCTTCCTCGACGATCACGGTCTTTCCCACGCACCCCAGGATGTTGAGCGCCGTCACCAGGTGCGTGTCCGTGGCGTAACGGCCCTTGGCCACCGCGGTCACGCCCATGCCGATGGCGGCCGGCGTATTCGGCATGGCCCGGATCACCGGGCAGCCGCCGAGGGCCGTCTCGAGGCGATCCATGTGGATGCCCGCTGCGATGGTGATGGCCAGCTTGTGCGACGCATGAGCCGGGGCCACCTGCGCCAGGGCCTTGTTCATGTCCTGCGGTTTGACAGCGAAGAGCACCGTGGCCGCACTGGCCGCAGCCAAAGCGGAATCGTCGGTGGTCTGCAACCCCAGGCGCTCCTCCAGGGAGCGCCGGCGCGATTCGCGCCGCCCCGAAACGATGATGGCGTCGCGGTCCCAGCCCGAGGCGATGAGCCCCTCGGCGAGAGCCGCGCCCATGAAGCCGCCCCCGATGATGGCGAGCCTCTTCGCCGCCTGCACCGGAGCTCCCGCAGGTGTCGAAGCCGTTCCGCTCATGATTGCTTCATTCCACCCAGTCGGCGAGGAAGATGTTCGTGTCCGTGCGTCCCTTGGAGTTGCGATTGCTGGCGAAGACGAGCCGCTTGCCGTCGGGGCTGAACATCGGGAACCCGTCGAAGGTCGGGTCGAAGGTCACCTGCTCGAGGCCGGTGCCGTCCACGCGGATCAGCCACAAGTCGAAGTTGCGGCTCTGCGGCGCTCCCACGTTGGAGGCGAAGATGACCTTCGTACCGTCGGGGGTGAAGAAGGGGCAGAAGTTGGCGGCGCCGTTGCTCGTGAGCTGCTTCGGCTCGCTGCCGTCGGCGTTGGCGATAAAGATTTCGAGGGCTCCAGGGCGGATCACATGGTTCTGCCGCAGATCCTCGTACGCCGTCTTCTCTTCCGGGGTCCGTGGTCGCGATGCCCGCCAGACGATCTTCTTGCCGTCGGCGGAAAAGAAGCCACCACCGTCGTATCCCGGCTCCTTCGTGAGACGCCGCACGTCGGAGCCGTCGGCGTTCATGCTGTAGAGATCGAGGTCGCCGTCGCGGCCGGAGGTGAAGAGAATGCGGCCGTCCGGGCCGATGGTCCCCTCGGCGTCATAGCCCTCCGTGGCCGTGAGGCGCACGAGATGGCTCCCGTCCGGATCGGCGCTGAAGAGATCGTAGCTCGGGTACAGCTTCCACACGTACCCCTTGGAGTAATCCGGCGGCGGCGGGCAGTCGGGCGAGGCCAGGTGCGTCGAGGCGTAAAGGATGCGCTTGCCGTCGGGGAAGAAGAAGGCGCACGTCGTCCGCCCCTTGCCGGTGGAAACGAGGCGCACGTTCGAGCCGTCTGCATCCATGGTGAAGATCTGATCGCAGTGCAGGCTGTCCCGCGTCGATTGCAGGATCAGCTTCTTGCCGTCCCTCGACCAGTAGGCTTCGGCGTTCTCGCCTCCGAAGGTGAGCTGACGGATGTTGCGGAGGTGCTTCTCCCCCTCGCGCCAGAGATCCTGCGCGCCCGCCGCGGCGGTCAAGGCGGCGGCGAGCGCACCAACGAACGCGAGGCTCCTGCACACGCCGCGCCTATCCACCGTCGACTCCTTTGCACTCGGTGCCGGAGCGTGGCGGCTCCCACCCCGAGGCTCTCGTGTCCGTGCTGCAGGCTCGAACCACCGCGGCGGCTCCTGCAGCGCCATGCAGCCGGGAAGCGAGTAAACGGCAGGGCATTTCGGGAGTCAAGAGAACCCCGATGTGCCAGAATGCCGGGGGGAGGCTCGCGTGCACGACCCCATCGGGGTGCTGCTCACCAACCTCGGCACGCCGGACGCACCCACGGCGCCGGCGGTGCGGCGTTATCTGCGGGAGTTCCTCTCCGACCGTCGCGTCGTGGACCTGCCGCGCCCGCTCTGGCTGCCGATCCTGTATGGCTTCGTTCTCACCCTCCGCCCGCGTCGCTCTGCCCGCGCCTACGCGAGCATCTGGACGAACGAGGGTTCGCCGCTGCTCAGTATCATGCAGGACCTGGCCGCTGCTTTCGAGAGCGCCCTGCACCTGCAGACGACGGTCCCCGTGCATGTCGCTGTGGGCATGACCTACGGCAACCCGAGCATGGCCCAAGGTCTCGAGCGGCTGCGCGACGCCGGTTGCCTGCGTGTGTTGGTGCTGCCGCTCTACCCGCAGTACTCCTCACCCACGACGGGCTCCGCCTTCGACGCTGTGGCCCGCGCGCTCACGTCCTGGCGCCGAGTGCCGGAGCTGCGTACGATCTCCGACTACCACGACCACCGCCTCTATCTCCAAGCGCTCGGGCGCAGCGTGCGTGAGTTCTGGGGACAACACGGCGAGCCGGACCGCTTGCTTGTTTCGTTCCACGGCATGCCGCAGCGGTTCGACGCCGCCGGCGATCCCTATCGCGGCCAGTGCGAAGCGACCGCGAGTTCTTTGACCGGGCTTCTGGGTCTCGACGCCCAACGCACTCTGCTCGCCTTCCAGTCGCGCTTCGGGCGGGAGGAGTGGCTGCAACCGTACACGGACGTCACCCTGCAGGAGTGGGCACGCCAGGGCATCTCGACGGTGGACGTCGTCTGCCCGGGATTCGCGGTGGATTGCCTGGAAACACTGGAGGAGATCGCCATCCGTTACCGGCAGGCGTTCCTCGCCGCCGGCGGTCAGCGCCTGCGCTACATCCCCGCTTTGAACGACCGCCCCGATCATGTCACGGCCCTGGTGGATCTCGCCATAGCCAAGCTGCAGGGGTGGTTGTAGCTGCTTTCACGGGAATGAAGGCGGCTCTACTCCGCAAGGATCTCACCGATGAAATCTAAGTAGTCTTCCAGATCGACATCGGGGGAAACCTGAGCCGCCAACGCGCTGCCAGGCCGACGAAAAAGAAATGCCTTGGCGCCGAAGGTACTTGCCATCCGCCGGCGAGCGACTACAATGGTTAGCGCTCCCCTGTTGCCGAACTGCCGCCCTCTCGAGTATCGACCGCGCAGGGTCGCCTTGCGCTCTTCACCGCGTAGTGGCCGCGCACGAGCGTGTGCACCGTGGCGGAGCGCCAGGAAAGACAGAGCTGATGCAAAGGGAAGTCGAGCATGGATCGTGACATGCAATACACAGTGGACTTCGATGAGAGTGCGTGGCTCGTGCGCTGCAAGGTGGCTGGAACCATCCACGTCGAACGTGTCGCCGCCATGGTCGCCGACGGACTCGTGGTCGCCCGCACGCACGCCTGTCGTTGCGCACTCATCGATTGCAGAGAGGCTACGGCCAGAGATTCCACCACCGAGACCTTCGAGATCATGAGCGGCCTCGACCGCTTCGGCCTCGAGCGCTCCGATCCCATCGCCGTCGTCTATCCCAAGGGCGCTTGGAGCCCTCAGTTCGCCGAGACCGTGGCCCGGAATCGAGGTTGGCGGAGCATTCGATTCTTCACCGACCTGAGCGCCGCCGAGGATTGGCTGCAAGAAACACGGGCTACACGAGTTTCCTGAGCGTTGTTATACTGGGGCAGCCCGCACTGCCACGAAAGGCAGGGTTCTGCCCTTGCTCCGCCTCTTTCTGCCCGTCTGCAAAGCACCTCCTCGCCCCCGTGATCGCCCTTCCTCGGAGAGGGTTGGTGGGCTCCTAGCCTTTCTCTGCGTCGCCTGCGTTTCCTGGGTTGGTTTTCAGGGTGCGGCGGCGAAGGTCGCCGCCGAGGCGTCTCTCGGTGTGCGCCTCGCCCGCGCCTGGGCCTCGATCGAACCGGGTGAGACCATCACTGCCTGGGTCTTCCTGCGCGACAAGGGAAACCCACCGCAAGAGCGACCCTTCTTCGAACTCATTTCGGAGCGTTCGCTCCGGCGCCGCCTCCGGGTGCGGTCGCCCGAGGAGGTCATCGACTCCGGCGACATGCCGCTCGATCCTTCCTACGTCGCTGCGGTGGCTGCCCGGGTGCATCAGGTCCGCCAGCGCTCCAAGTGGCTCAATGCCGTGAGTGTCGAGGCGACACGGGAGCAGTTGGCCGCGCTGCGCGGCTTGCTGTGCGTTCGCTCGCTCGAGATCGTGGCGCCTCGGATACGCCCCTCAGTGGCTCCCAGCTACCCATCGCTCGCCAGCGTCCCACCTCTCGGTCGAAGCACGACCGCGTCGCCCCTTTCCTCGAGCACCGTCCCATCGCCTCCTCTGCAGAGCACCATCCCGTCACCTCCTTCCCTCGGCACCGTCCCCTCCCGCTTCGACTACGGCTGGTCGCTCAACCAGCTGCAGCAAATCCGCGTCGTCGATCTCCACAACATGGGCTTGACCGGCAAGGATGTCTTCATCGGTCACTTCGACAACGGCTACCGCCTGCTGTCGCACGAATCGCTGACCGGCTTGCGTGTGCATGCCGCCTGGGACTTCGTCGCCAACGAGCCGAACCCGGACCCCATTCCCTGCGGGCCCGGCGAAACTTGCGACTCCCATGGACTGGAGACACTCTCCATCCTGGCGGGGTTCAAGGAAGGCAAGCTCATCGGGCCGGCCTTCGAGGCGACGTATTTGCTGGCCCGTACCGAGAGCGATGCGGTCGAATCGACGGCGGAGGAGGACCTCTGGGTCGCGGCCATGGAGTGGGCCGACAGCATCGGCGTCGACGTCGTGAGCTCGTCCGTGGGCTACCGCGGTTTCGATGATCCCCTGACGAGCTACACCTGGGAGGACATGGACGGGAACACGGCGGTGATCACCCGCGCCGCCGACATGGCCGTGGCGCGCGGCATCGTCGTCGTGGCGGCCATTGGCAATGATGGCCTCCTGCAAGACTTCAACACGATCTATGCCCCGGCCGACGGTGACTCGGTGCTCGCCGTCGGCGCCATCGACCAGAACGGTGCGTATTCCATCCTCAGCTCCTACGGCCCGACGGCGGACGGCCGCACCAAGCCCGACGTGCTCGCCGAAGGCATCGGCACGATCATGGCGCTGTCGTCGAACTCCATCGCCTACGGCGGCGGTTTCGGCACCTCGGCGGCGTGTCCTCTCGTCGCTGGGGCGGCGGCATTGCTGCGCTCCGCATTCCCGGCGGCGACGCCGGTGCAGATCGCCACAGCCCTGCGTTCGACGGCGAGCCGCTCTGCGGCGCCGGACCGCTTCGAGGGCTGGGGAATCATCGACGCGCTGGCGGCGTATCGCTACCTCCGCGACCTGGGGCCGGCCCCATCGCCCTTCGGTGGCCGCACCGCGCGCATCGTGCCGAATCCCTACCCCGTCGGCCCGACGACACCCATCCAGATCGAGCTGCCGGAACCGGCGTACGTCACCCTGCAGCTCTTCGACGTCCGCGGCCGCCGGGTGCGGGCGCTGCTCGCCGAACCCTTGCCCGCCGCCGAGCACACGATCCCCTGGAACGGCCTGGACGACGGTGGTCACGGCGTCGCCTCGGGTGCCTACTTCCTCCAGCTGCAAGCGAGCTCCCTCGCCGCACCGGAGCGCGTGGAGCGCGAGACGCGCAAGGTCATCCTGCTGCGGTAGCGGCGCCGACAGCTCTACGGCGCGCCGGCGCACGGGGCCCAGAGTGAGGTCGAAAAGGTCGCGTTCGGGCCCCATCCGACCCGTTTCAACCGCAACTCACGGCGGTGCTCGGCGTAGTCGCAGGAGGTCCGATCGGTGATGCTCTGGGACAGGATCCAGGTGTCGCCATCGACGACCAGGGCCTCGATCGCGTTCACCCCAGGGTCGGGGATGAAGCCGCGGTAGCTCCAGTGGCTGCTCCCCGCTGCGTCGGCGCGCAACGTCGATGAGGTGGCGTACTGAACGATCGTCCGTGGGTGCGGCACGCTGCAATCGTCCTCCGGGTCAGCCCAGTCGGAGAACAAGAGATAGAACGTCCCGGCGTGTGAGAGGACGTACGGGTTCTCTGCTTGACCGCCGGTGGGCTGGCCGCCGCTCCCGGCTGTCAGCAGGCGGGTGGCGTCGATGTAGCCCGCCCCCAGCCAATGGACCAGGTCCGCGGAGTACGCGACCGTGACGACTCCGAAGCCGTTGGTGCTCTTCGCGGTGGCGAACAGGACCCAGCGCCCATGGGCGGCATCCCAGAGGACGAACGGATCCCGGCACTGCTGGTTGTGCGCTCCTGGCGGCCCGCCCCAGGTCGTCCACGCCTCCGCACAGTCGTAGATGCAGCCGTCGCCGGAGGTCTGGTGGCAACGGTTCAGTGGAAAGCGCGTCCAGGTGGTGAGATCCGTGGAAGTGGCGAGGCCGAGGCGCTGCTTGGCGTCCGGGCCGGTTCCGCTCGTTCCGGTGTAGAACATGAAGTACGTCTTTCCGTTCTGAACGATGTGCGGTGCCCAGAGCGCCTGAGAATCCCAACCGCCTGGGTTTTTCTGTAGCGCGACGCCGACGTAGGTGAGGTTCTGCAGGTCTGTCGTGGTGTAGTGCATGATGTCGCTGCCGACCCCTCGATCCTCGTTCTGGAAGAACAGATGGTAAGCGCCGCTGGCGTCTTCGATCCAGGCATGGTCGACGATGTCGTCGTCTTCGTCATCGATCGTGGGGTAGTTCTCGTCACGGGGATAGCCATCGCCATCATCGTCATCGATCTTGGAGCTCAGGAAAACGGTGTTTGTGGTCGGATTGCAAAGCGTTGTACCGTCGCGCCCCATGGGGTCGCCGCCGCAGCCGAAGATCAGGAGCGGGATGCAGACGGCACCAGCCGCGAGCGCACGCCCTCGAAGCCGGGACCACATGCGGCGCCTCCAGAGCGCTTCAGGGCGGGGGCATCCCGGGTGGCAACTTCATCGTAGCACTTCGGCGCGAGGAGCCCATGCGGGAAGAATCACAACTCATCCGCGCCATCGGCCGCTGGACTCTCGTGGCTCTCGTGCTGAATTCGATCATTGGCAGCGGTATCTTCGGTCTGCCGGCGGTGGTCGCAGGCAAGCTGGGCACCGCCAGCATATGGGCCTATCTCGTGGCGGCGGCGGGCATCGCCGTGATCGTCGCTTGCTTCGCCGAGGTGGGTTCGCAGTTCCGCCAGGCAGGCGGCCCGTATCTTTACGCGCGCGCGGCATTCGGCCGCTTCGTCGGCATTCAGGTCGGCTGGCTGGCTTGGCTCGTGCGCCTGACCTCGGCCGCGGCCAACGCGAACCTGTTCGTCCTGTACCTCGCCGAGTTCTGGCCGCGGGCCGAGCAGCCGCTCGAGCGCGCCGGGGTACTGTCTTTGCTCCTCGGCGGTCTGACCCTGGCGAACGTCCGCGGCGTGCGGACTGGGGCGCGACTGAGCAGCGTCTTCGCCATCGCCAAGCTCCTGCCGCTGGTCCTCTTCATCGTCGCCGGGCTCGTCTTCCAGCACACGAGGGCGGCGCCGAACACCGTACCTGCGGGCACGGGGGGCTGGCTCGAGGCGCTGTTGCTCCTCGTCTTCGCCTACGGCGGCTTCGAGGCTGCGCTGCTGCCGATGGGCGAAGCCAGGAACCCACGTCGGGATGCTCCCATCGCGCTGTTCGTAGGTCTCGCTGCCGTGACTGTGGTCTACACGCTCGTGCAGGTGGTCGTGGTCGGTACGCTCGATTTTTCGGCAGGAACGGAGCGGCCGCTCGCGACTGCTGCCCGCGGGTTCCTGGGCCCCGAAGGGGCGGCCTTGATCGCCGCGGGCGCGCTCCTTTCCGTCTATGGCTACCTGAGCGGACAGTTCGTGAGCGCGCCACGGCTGACTTTCGCCCTCGCTGAGCAGGGCGACTTCCCGGTCGGGCTCGCGTCCATTCACTCGCGGTTTCGCACCCCCCATGTCTCGATCGTCGCCTACGCGGTCCTCGTTTTCGGTCTGGCCGTCGCAGCGAGCTTCCGCTGGAACGCAGCGCTCTCCGCCCTGGCACGCCTGTTGACCTACGGTCTGGTCTGCGGCTCTCTGCTCGTTCTGCGCCGGAGACAGCCGCACGCGCACGCCTTCCGGTTGGCGGGCGGCACGTTCTTCGCGGTTCTGGGCATCGCATTCTGCTGCGTGCTCGTGAGCCGCATGGGGAAAGTGGAGATGGTCGTCCTCCTGGCGACGGCAACGCTGGCCTCGGCCACCTGGTTCTGGGCGCGGCGCCGGACGGCGTGAGGTGCGGCAGCAGGGGAATCCGGCGCGGCCTCGCCGGCCGCCGGCGACCGTCGTGCATCGAACCGGTTTCTCCCCGACAGCAGACCAGTATTATCGCTCGCGGTACAGGATGGCGAATCCCGCACCACGTGCCCGGTGATTATTCTAGGTGAGTGCGTACATGGTGCCCCTTGCGGAGCCGCGTAGGCGACCAAACCCAACGTGTCGAAGCTCCCGTATGCCGGGTTCGATGGGTAGGACGGACATCGAGTTGTACCGATAGACAATGGCTCAAGGCGGGGTGGAACACGGGGACCAGGGCGTGGTCGCGAAGGTCCCGCCGGGGCCCCAGACGAGCCGCTTCAAGCGCAACTCGCGGCGATGCTCGGCATAGTCGCAGGAAGTGCGATCAGCGATGCTCTGGGACAAGATCCAGGTGTCGACGCCGAGGTGGAGCGCCTCGATCGCGTTCACACCAGGATCGAGTGTGAAACCGCGGTAGCTCCAGTTGTGGCTCCCCTCCGCGTCGGCATGCAGGGTCGATGAGGTGGCGTACTGGACGATCGTCCGCGGATTCTGCACCGTGCAGTCGTCCTCCGGGTCAGCCCAGTCGCAGAAGAGGAGAGTGTACGAGCCGTCCCGCGCCAGGACGTAGGGGTTCTCCGCTTGACCACCGAACGGCTGGCTGCCGGATCCCCCCGCCAGCCGGCGCGTGGCGTCGACATAGCCCGCACCTGTCCAGTGCACCAGATCTCCGGAGTAGGCCACAGTGACGACACCGTAGCGGTTGGTGCTCTTCGCGGTGGCGAACAGGACCCAGCGCCGCTCCGCCTCGTCCCAGAGGACGAACGGATCACGGCACTGTTGGTTGTACGTTCCTGGTTGCCCACCCCAGGTCGTCCACGCTTCTGCGCACTCGTAGATGCACCCGTCACCGGTCGTCTCGGGGCAACGGTTCACCGGAGTGCGCCTCCAGGTGATGAGGTCCGAGGAGGTGGCGAGGCCGATGCGCTGCTTGCTGGTTCCGCCGGTCCCGCTCGTTCCGGTGTAGAACATGAAATACGTGTGGCCGTTCTGGACGATGTGAGGCGCCCAGAGTGCCTGAGAATCCCAGCCGCCAGGGTTTTTCTGCAGGGCGACGCCGACATAGGTGAGCGCCTGCAGGTCCGTCGTCACGTAGTGCACGATGTCGCTCCCGGCCCAACCCTCGTTCTGGAAGAACAGGTGGTGCGCGCCATGGGCGTCCTCGATCCAGGCATGGTCGGCGATGTCGTCGTCTTCGTCATTGACGGCGGGGTAGTTCTCGTCGCGGGGATAGCCGTCGCCATCGTCGTCGTCGTTGGCGCTCAAGAAAACGGGGCTGGCCGTCGGTCTGCATGGCGAGGTGCCGGCGGCGCTCATGGGGTCGTCGCGGCAACCGAGGAGGAGGAGCGGGATGCAGACAGCACCGACCGCGAGCGCACGCCCTCGAAGCCGGGTCCACATGTCGTGCCTCCAACGCGATGTCGGGGGCAGCTTCATGGTAGCACGGCGGCGGCGCTCGGGAGATGGCCCGACTCTCGACCCGCCGGCTCTTGCCGGCGAATGTGGATTCTCCCCCAGAGAGAGGTTAGATTCCGTGGGATGGACACAGTACCGGGTCCCCGCAGCCGCGAGCTGATGCAGCGCGCCGTTTCCCGGCTGCCGGGAGGGGTGAACTCGCCGGTGCGCGCCTTTCGGGCCGTGGGCGGCGACCCGATCTTCGTGGTACGCGGCGAAGGTCCCCGGGTGTGGGACGCCGACGGGCAGAGCTACATCGACTACATCGGCTCCTGGGGGCCTCTCCTCTTCGGCCATGCGCACCCGCGCATCGTGGACGCGGTGCGTGAGGCGAGCGCCCGCGGCACCAGCTTCGGCGTGCCCACGGAAGCCGAGGTCACCCTCGCCGAGCGTCTCTGCGCCATGGTGCCCGGCCTCGACATGGTCCGCCTGGTGAACTCGGGGACCGAGGCCACCATGTCGGCCATCCGGCTCGCCCGCGCCTACACCGGCCGCTCCAAGATCGTGAAGTTCGCCGGCTGCTACCACGGTCATGCCGATTCCTTCCTCATCAAGGCCGGCTCGGGCGTGGCGACGCTGGGTCTGCCCGACAGCCCCGGGGTCACCACGGGGGTGGCGAGCGACACCCTGGTGGCGGAATACAACGACGTCGATCTCGTGGCCGAGTATTTCGACGCCAACCATGGCGCCATCGCTTGCATCATCGTGGAACCCGTGGTCGGCAACATGGGTGTCGTCGTGCCGCGCCAGCACTACCTGGAAAAACTACGCGCCCTGTGCGACGAGAATGACGCGCTCTTCATCTTCGACGAGGTGATGACCGGCTTCCGCCTGGCGCCGGGCGGCGCCCAGGAGCGCCTGGGAATCGGCGCCGATCTCGTCACCTTCGGCAAGGTGATCGGCGGTGGTCTACCCATCGGTGCCTATGGCGGCCGTCGCGATCTCATGGAGATGATCGCCCCGAGCGGCCCGGTCTACCAGGCGGGGACGTTGTCGGGGAATCCCGTGGCGGTGGCGGCGGGTCTCGCCATGCTCGATCTCATCGCCGCGACACCGAGCCTCTACCAGCAGCTCGAAGCGAGCACGAAGCGGCTCGCCGACGGGATCGAAGACCATCTGCGCCGGCTGAAGGTGCAAGCCTGCGTGCAGCGCTTCGGCTCCATGTGGACGCTGTTTTTCCACCCTGGCCCGGTGCGCAGCTGGCAGGATGCCGTGGGCTGCGACACCCAGCGCTTCGCTCGCTTCTACCAGGCCCTCTTGCAGCGTGGTGTTCTCCTGCCCCCGTCGCAGTTCGAGGCCTGCTTCGTCAGCGCGGCACACGACGACGCCAGCATCGATGCGACCCTCCAGGCGATCGGTGCGGCGCTCGAGGAGATCCGGGCGTGAGCGACGCCCCCTTCCTGCAGGCCTGCCGGCGACAGCCGGTGCCGCACCGCCCGGTGTGGTTCATGCGCCAGGCCGGGCGCTACATGCCGGAGTACCGTGCTCTCCGCGAGCGCGCCAGCTTCCTCGACATGTGCCGCAATCCCGATCTGGCGGTCGAGGTGACCCTGCAACCCGTCCGCGCCCTCGGCGTCGACGCGGCCATCCTCTTCAGCGACATCCTCATCACCATGGAAGGCATGGGGATCCGCACCGAGTTCGCTCCCGGCCCGGTGATCCCCGACCCCGTGCGCACCCGCGCCCAGGTGCAGGCCTTGCGCGTGCCGGACCCCGAGGAAGCGGTGCCCTTCGTCCTGGAAGCGCTGCGGCGCCTGCGGCGAGAGCTGCCCCGCCACATTGCCCTCGTCGGTTTCTGCGGCGCTCCCTGGACTCTGGCCAATTACGTGGTCGAAGGGGGCGGCGCCAAGGAATTCACCCGCTTGAAACGCTTCCTCTACGAAGACCCGGAGGCAGGCGAAATGTTGCTGCACAAACTGGCGGCGACGAGCACCGCCTATCTGGTGGCGCAGATCGAAGCCGGGGCGCAAGCGGTGCAGATCTTCGACACCTGGGCCGGGCTGCTCGATCCGGACGACTTCGCGCGCTGGGCCTTGCCCCACGTGCGGCAGATGATCGTGGAGGTGAAGCGCGCCACCGCGGGAGCAGCGCCCATCGTCTACTTCGCCCGCGATGCTTGGTCCGCGGCAGCGCACTTGAAGGCGTGCGGCGCCGACGTGCTCTCCATCGACTGGCGCACGCCCCTCGACCTGGCGCGCCGGACGCTGGGTGCGGACATCGCCGTGCAGGGGAATCTGGATCCGGCGGCGCTTTTCGCCCCCTGGCCGCTGCTGCAAGCGCGGGCCGACGCCGTCCTCGCCCGCGCTGGCGACACCCCCGGCCACATCTTCAATCTCGGCCATGGCATTTTGCCGGAGACCCCGGTGGACAGCGTCCGGCGCCTGGTCGAGCACGTGCACGAGCGCTCGACACCGGGTGGACGAGGGACAGCACCACCGCGCCCCCACCGCTCCGGCAGCCCCGAGGAGGCGGCATGAGCAAAGGGCGGATGGAAGCCTTCAGCGATGGTGTGATCGCCATCATCATCACCATTATGGTGCTGGAATTGAAGGTGCCGCGTACAGCCGAACTGACCGCGCTGCGGCCGGTCTTGCCGGTCTTCCTCATCTATGCGGTCAGCTACTTGTATCTCGGCATCTACTGGAGCAACCATCACCATCTGCTCCAGGCCACCGCACACGTCAACGGCCGGGTCCTTTGGGCCAACCTGCACCTGCTGTTCTGGTTGTCGCTCTTCCCCTTCGTCACCGGCTGGGTGGGACACACCGAGTTCGCTCCCTGGCCCATGGCGATCTACGGCACGGTGCTGCTCTGCGCAGCCGTGGCCTACTACATCCTCTCCCGCGCCTTGCTCAGCCTCCACGGCAGGGAGTCCGTGCTCGCCGCAGCACTCGGCAGAGACCTCAAGGGCAGGTTGTCGGTGTTGATCTACGTGGTGGCCATCCCGCTCGCCTTCGTGGGCTGGTGGCTCGCCGGTGGCCTCTACTTTG
>Ga0075418_10001761_pt1 | contig 24632 bp, 28 predicted proteins | sample SoiMetdeltSBSDD2_FD_81776 | JGI IMG/M metagenome (GOLD analysis project Ga0075418, IMG submission 81776) | Bulk soil microbial communities from a Populus tree surrounding site in Tennessee, USA - Soil MetaG P. deltoides SBSDD2 | ecosystem: Environmental > Terrestrial > Soil > Tree plantation...
GCTGGCGATCGTCAACGGCCCGGTCGCGCGGCGAATCAGCTCACCGCGGTAGCGGTCGACGTCAAGCATCGGCACCGCGGCCAGGCCGATCGCGACGACCGCCGCACCGTCGGCCACCGCCCGCACCAGCGTCGCTGCCGGCGGATTCTGTGAGCCGGCCAGCATGCACGCCAGCACGACGGAGGCAGCGACGATCAGGGCTGCACCGGCGACCGCCCGTCGGCGCGTCACCTCTGGCGTCGCACCGCCCAAACCGCGCCACCGGCGACGATCAGGCCCGCCGCGACGAAGAACGGCCACACCGGAATTCCGTCACTCGCTGGGCTCGCCGCGGACGCCGACGGACCAGGTGTGCCCGTGCCGGACACTGCGAGCCGGAACGACCACGACCCGGAGACCACGTGCCCGTCGGCCGACGTCACCCGGTAATTCACCGTGTAGGTGCCGGACGGGCCGAGCGGCCGCACGCCGACACTGACGACGGCGCCGTCCACCTGCGGATCACCCGTCGACCACAGGTTGCCGTCCGGCCCGACGACCGTCATCGCGGCGAACTCGGGTTGCAGCGCCTCGCTGAACATCGCGCTGACCTTCTGCGGAGACTGGGTCAGCTCAGTGTTCTCGACCGGATCGGTCGCGACGCGGGTCGCGTGCGCCGAGGCGACACCGGCCGCGGCCACCGCACTGACGGTAAACGAGATGGCCAGGACCAATGCCGCGAGAAGACGACTCATGCTCGACAGGTCTTAGGCCACGCCGAGACGGGCCATCAGGTCGGCGTCGATGCCATCGAGCTGTTGGGCAATCGCTGCGTGTGCGGCGCGGCGGCGCGACGTCGGCATGTTTTCCGCCGCGGCGACGGCGGCCGACAGGTCACGCAGCCGTTCGGTGATCGCGGCGACGAACTGCTTGGTCTCGGCGTCCTTCGGCTTCTTCTCGGCGACCAGGCGCAGTGACTGCTCCGCACCGGCGATCCGAGCCGACAGCGCAGCGCCGTGCCCCGAGAACTGGCCGAGCTGGCTGAGCGGCACGCCGAGCCGGTCAGCACGGCGTTCGTCGAGGAAGCCACGCGCGGCGATGGCGGCGCGATAGAAGAGCGGAACCGCGATTGGTGCTAACAGCCGGGTGACGGTGAGCACACGTCGAATCCGCGTGGGGGAGAACAATTTACCTTCGCGGGCCGCCTTCAGCTGCGTCTCGGCGACCCTGAGCGCCGCCCTGTCGCTGTCGCGCTGCGCCTTGAGTTGGGCCTTGAGCGCCCTGGTCTCGGCCTTGTGTTGTGTCTTGATTCGGCGGGCTTCGTTCTTAGCGGCGAGCTTGGCCTCGAGTTTGGCCTTGGCCTTGATGGCTCGGGCCTCGGCTCTGCGGGTGGCGCGGGTTTTGCGCTTGAACAGGCTCATCCCGGCGGCCTCCCGGTCATCTCGTTGACGATTCATGACAAAGCAGTCATGCTGCGGTCCAACACTATCGTTCGGACTATCTGCGGCATCGATGTGCCCCGGTCAGGGGTACGTTCAGAGCCACAGCAAACCCGTGGCCCGTGGTTGTGCAAGAATTGCCGGAACTTGTGAATAGCCGGCCGGTGACGCCTTGAGGGGTGGTGACGACGTGGGTTCGCGTGTGCGCATCGCCGCAGCAGCCTGCCTCGTCGCTTCCGGGCTGTTAGCGGGTGGCGCCGGCGCTTCTATCGCCTTTGCCGATCCTCAACTTGCCGACGGCGGCCATGGTGGCAAGCACACCAACGACTCGTCGGACTTCGATCCTGACGACAAGAAGACCACACCCCATCCTGGCGACAAGGAAGACCAGGATCCGGCCGACCCGAAGCCCGAAGATCAGAAGCCCGAAGATCAGAAGCAGGACGACGGCGACGGAAAGAACGGCGATAACAACAACGGCCAGAACGGTGTCGGAAACCCGGGCAACGGCAACTGCGGAAACAGCGGTGGCAACGGGAACGCCCACGGCTGCGGGGGCGGCAACCCGACCGATCCGGATGATCCGACGCCTCCGACGCCCCCCACCAAGACCACTACTCCCTCGACAAAGCCGGAAGAGCCTCCACCACCGGAAGATCCGGGCGAGTGCGAGGAGAAGAACGACGACCACTGCTCGCCCGGGTGGCCGTGGCCGTGGCCGCCAGGCGAGCCGCCGGGACCCGGTGGCGGTGGTGGTGGCGGTAGCGCCCCCGAAGTACCGTCCGGCCGACCTGGGCTGCCGCCGCCTATGCAGCTTCCGCCCGAGCTCATGCCGCCCGCGACCGAACCGGGCGCGCCGTCGGTCATCGACGTCGTCCCGGGCGTCGGCGCAGCGGCCGTCGAGCTGCCGATTCCGCCCCTCACGTTGCCGGTCATCGTGGCGCTGCCCGCGGGTCTTGGAGCTGGAGGCGGCGGGGCCGGCGCACCCGCCGGACCGGCGTTGCCCGCCGCACCTCGCGGCGTGAACGCCGAACCACCTGCGGGCCGGGAGCCGCTGCCGGCCTCCGTGGGCAGCAACGTAGCGGTCCCCGCGTCGTCATACCGGGTCGGCTACTCCGAATATTTGCGGAGTGCGGGATTGCCGCAGGTAGCGGCCTTGGCAGTGCCCGGCGTTGCGGGCATGCTTGTACTCACCGGCGCCGGGGGATTAGTTGGATATCGCCAGGCGAAGGCGGGCTTTGCGGTACACACAAGTGGCACTGCACGGTTTGTGAACTGACAAGACTGCCCACCCTGAAAGGGCGGACAGCGCATAGTGGACTCGTCGAGAGGGGGTTTTTATGCCTGCCAGCCGCCGTGTCACCCGCGCCGTTGGTGCGGTGCTCGACCTCGCCCCACGACGCGGGGAAGTGTCACTGCCTCGCCTTGTCGATGCTGTGAGCGAGGACCGCGACCGGGCGATTGAACTCAAGATGGCCGATCTGCCCCCTGGGGTCTGCGGGCAGTGGCGCCAGTATGCCGATCGCGACGTCTTCTTGATCCAGAAGGGCCTACCAGCATGGGACCGCACTCTCGCCCATGAACTTGGGCACCTGGTGCTTGGTCACGAGGGCATCCCCGTCGTTCAGGCGGCCCGCGAAAACACCGAGATGGCCAGCTCTGACCTGATCGGCTACATGCTCAACCAGCGGACGGGGTGCATGGGTCCCGCGGGTGAGGACGCCGAGCAGGAGGCCGAGGACTTCGCGGCGCTGCTCATTTACCGTCTCGGACGACTACCGTCGGATCGCTCGTCCATCGTTCAGGTCCGACTCGGAGAGGCGTTTGGTTGATCATCTGGGTGATCGCTGGTCTGCTCGGATTGGCGACCGGCCTCCGCATCGGATGGGCCCTGGTCAACAAGCAGTCGCTGGTGAGCACCGCGATGATCCTCGCGCTCGGCAGTCTCGGGCTGGTGGCTGCGCTCAACTGGCAGCCGTTGACGCTGATGCTCGACACCCTGCTGCGCTGGAACAACATTTCGATGGGGTTCTCCCAGGTCGCGTTGATCGCCTGCGCGGCAGGCAGCTGCGTGATGATCACGACCGTGGCGTCGGAGCGGTCTCCGGCCACGATTCGCAAAATTGCTATCGCGCAATACAGCGTTGCTGGTGTCATCGCGGTCGTGAGCTTGGTGACCTTTTTCGCCGCCGACCAGCAAGAGGAGATGTCGCCAGAGGAGTACCTCAAGCGCAACCTGGGTTCTAGCGACGGGAGGGTGGCGTGGTTGCTGCCGCTGCTCTACGTCTTCTTGGCGCTGAGCCTGGTGTCGTGGGCCGGCATGCGTAACTCCAACCGCAGCCGGCGTGGTCGCGCGCTGTTCGTCTTCACGCTCGGCGTCGTGTTGATCGTGCTGGCGTCCGCGTTCTTCCTACTGCGGGCCGCGGGTAACACCCAGCTCCTCGGGGTCGGGGCGGCGGCCACTCTGCTGGGCTGCGCCATGTTGGTTGTCGCCGCAGGCTCCTTGTTGCCCAGCGTCGAAGACTGGTTCGGCGCCAGATACGAGCTGCGAATGGTCCAGCCGCTGCTCCGGGAGCTCGGTCGACGCCATCCGGATGTCGGCATCGGGGTCCGCCCCCGGGGCCCACTGGTGTTCCGGGTCGCCGAGCGGATGTCGCTGATCTCCGACGCGCTGTTCCTAGAGGCCACCGCGGCGGATGCCACGCCGAAGCGACGGGTCGACCGCGACGACGACGAGGTGGACGATGTGTCCGAACTCGAATCACCGTCGGTGCAGCCGCGCGAGCAGGCACGGACGATTGCGCAGTGGATCTACGACGGGCGAGAAGACTCGAAGAATGGCGCGAGCGCTAACTTCCCCGGACTTGGCTGGTTGCGCCAGCCCACGTCGTACTCGGATCGCGAATGGATCCTCGAGATCGCACAGCAGTATCGCCAGCTGGCGCTCTCGAACAATGAGAGCGCCTAAGCGACCGAATTTCCCAAATTCGCCACACGCCGCGTAACGGCGGACGGCGGGCTAATCGTCCAGGTGCTCCCGGCGACGAAGCTCATCGACCTTCTGGGCAATGTCCTGCTGGGCCTCTGCCGACAACCCGACGGTGCGCGCCGCAATACGGCGAACACCCTCGTCGCGCATATTGGCAAGCCACGTCAATTCCTTGTCAAGCTTCTCGTAGTACTCGTCGTCGGTGAAGTACGCGGGCTTGATACGGAAAAAGTTGGCAAGGGCGGCCATGGTCGCTGCCGAGGGGTTGGTGCGGTTGCCTGAGCGGAGCTGAGACAGGTACGGAGCCGACATCGTCACGCCTTCTGCCTTGAGCGCGGCGATGACTTCAGCCGACGTGTGCGGACCGCGACCTGGCGGGTAAACCGTGTCGAACAGGCGGTTTAGACGGGCGGCGAACGTCTTGCTCATCGATTTGACCTCCACATGCTGGACGAGCGGGTTTCGTAGGGCGGCGTATTTGCTGATCATCGTAGCGAGAGTTGTGCCAACAGCCAAGTGCAAACCGCGGAAAAGTTAACCCGCCTTTTAGTTTTGTGTGGCCGCTACAGGTCTTAACGGCGTTGTCGGTGTGCCCGGCACCGACATCCTACGGTGCGGCGAAGCAAATAATAACGGTTGCGCGGCGATGACTTTCCTAGAACTTTGTCACTGTTCGTCACAGGAACACCGATGTTCCCCACTGGCAACTGCTCTCACGCGCCGCAAAGCGGAAACCCATGTTTGCTAGTTGCGTAGGCAAGCGGTCGGTGTTGACGGGTGTCGGTCCGTTCCTCGGCACGTGACGCGCGATAGCGAGATCATCGTTGGAACCTGGTCAGTCATTTGACCGACAGTAGCCAGTGGGTGATCTGCGCTACTGCGACGACGATTCGAGCGGCGGCCGGGCGACCGAATGCTCGCGACGGCTGCGGACGAGTGTCACGGTGGCCGCGGTTACCGCGGACACGGCCACAGTCCCGGTTACGCCGAGCGCGATCAAACGAAAGCCAAGGGCGCCGTCAAGGAGCAGCCACAGTCCGAAGAGCAGGAACAGCACACTCGCGAGACCGTGCAGAAAGCGCTCCGGCAACCGCTTGTGCAGGACGGCGCCGACCGCGATGGCCACTCCGTCGGCGAGGACCATGCCGGCTGTCGCACCGATCCAGACCCCGGCCCAGTTGTGGTCACTGGCCAAGGCGACAGTGGCGAGCATCGTCTTGTCGCCGAGTTCGGCGAGGACGAACGAGGAGATGACGGCTAGTAGCACGTGTCGCGGCTCTGCGAGCTTGACTTCCCGGCCATCGCCGCCTGCCCGGCCCTCCCGCCATGTCCACACCGCGAAGAACAGGAAGGCGATCGCCGCGGCGAAGGCGATAGGGCGCTCCGGCAGCGTGAGGCCAAGGAAGTGGCCGATCGTCACGGACAGCCCGTGCACCATGAACGAAGCGATGCCGACGCCAGACAGCACCACCCACCACCGGTGGCGTAGGGCGTAGGTCATGGTCATCAGCTGCGATTTGTCGCCGAGTTCGGCGAAGAACACCACAGAGAGACTGACCAGTGCGGCGGTGAGCATGGGAACGACCTTTCGACACGTCGCCGACGGGTCTTTGCTCGCGACCCGTCAGACTTCGGTCGAAGGTCTCGCCCACCGCACTGCGGTTCGCCGGCCGGGCTCTACGCCAGTATGTCGACTCGACGATTGGGGGCTACTCCCCTTCGCTGACTTCGTTGACGATAGCGGTGGTTTCAGAGCCGCGCCACTTCGCCGGCGAGTTCGGGCACCCGAATCGAGCGTTCAGGACAACGAATCAAATCGTTCGAAAACCCTTATGCCGCAAGCAGCATGGCCAAGATAGCTGTGTCGGGATGGCTGATCGGATCGACCCCGACACGGCTCACCATCGACGTCACCGTGCCGTCTGCTTCCGCCTCCACCCAGGCGGCGCGATGCTCCAAACCCAGATACGGAAGCCCGGGCAGCAGCACACATCCCGACGCGGCGCCCGTACATTCCGGAAGTGACGGCATGGTCTCCGAGGGCGGGTGCAGCATCAGCAGCGCCGGCGGCTGGTGCTCTGCGAAATACCCTGGCGGCACTGCTGATTCGCCAACGACCGGGCCCTCGGCGACCACCAATCCGACCGTTCCTGGCTCCGGCTGGTCGGGGAGTTCTTCGCGGGCACCGAAAATCGTTGTCGTGGTTAGCAACCCAGGAAGGGAAGCGACGCGAACGGCGACCATCAGCAGCTGTGCCCACTCCTTGGTCGAGTCAGGCCAACGACCGGATATCACGAAGCCCTTGAGTGATCCGCGTGAATGAAACGGGGCGATCTCGATCGCCCGACCAGACCCCATCTCCATCTCGCCTCCGCGCCATCGGTGTTCGGATACATCCGCGACACGCCTATGGGTCGATTTGACCAGAATGCGGCAGGTCAAACCTGGTAGCAAGCGGACACGGCCGCTAATGACCAACTTTCGACGGCCACGGCGTCAGCCGCGGCGTGCCCGGACCGTCCACAACACGCGGTAGGAGCCGGTCACAGGCACCCACCCGAATTGCCGCGAGTCGACGACACCGGGCGCGGACGGATTGTCCGAGCAGGCTTCGAATGTCGCACTGCGCCCGGCGCCGCGCACGTCGCCGACGCGCTTGACGAGCCAGCGCGAAGGCAACGTCGGATCGGGGAAGACCCGTAACTGGCCAGGCTGAGGGTCGCCACCACGCAGCGCCAGCACGCCGTCACCTGGGCGCAGGGAAGGTCGCATCGAGTCCTCCACTACCGCGAAGCGGCGCAGTGGCCAGCGTCGCTGCGGATGGTTGCGGCCCACCCTCGAAGGGTAGGTTAAAGCCATGCTGCAACGACTTTTCACCAACGCCACCCCTGCCCATGCCCACTGCGACCTGTACTGCGGTGTCTATGACCCCGCCCAGGCCAAGATCGAGGCGCTGTCGTGCCTGAAAAGCCTTCAGAAGTACGCCGACTCAGACGATGAACACTTCAAGGCTCGCGCGATTCTCATCAAGGAACAGCGTGCCGAGGAGGTCAAGCATCACCTGATGGTGCTGTGGGCGGACTTCTTCACCAAGGAGCACTTCGAGCAGTTCCCCAATCTGCACCAGCTGTTCTGGGATGGCGTGCACGGGGCGGGTGACGTCAAGAAATCGCTCGACGTCGCCGTCGCCGAGAAGCTGCTGAAGACGATCGACGAAATCGCCGACATTTTCTGGCAGACCGAGAAGGCCAAGGGCATGGGCGTCTATCCGCCCGCCTGAGACCGCTCAAGTCGTCCACGCACAGAGCCGCCGGCCCTTGCCCGGCGGCTCTTTTGTATTTGGTCAGAACAAGACGATCAGGGCGAGGATGCCCAACAGCACCAGCGCGATGACGCCGGCGCGTAGACACGCCATCATCTGGGCGCGCGTGTACACGTTCGCGGAGGAATGCCATTCGGACGGCGGTATAGCGGATCCCGGACCCATCGGATGTGACGCCATCAAACCCTCCTGACCTGCACGATCTGTGGCCCTCCCCCAGTGAGATCTGTCACAAACTGCTCGTGTGACGCCGATCATAACCCCTCTTGTGGCGAGTGGAAAATCGACACCGGGGTCGTGGAACCACCGGTTGTGCCCTGTGGATAAATCCGCGGTTGGAGCTTCACAGATGCGGGGCCGCGAACGGCCCAGCAAACTCAGTGACGCGCGATGCAGCCGTCCAACACGTGCCGTTATCTGTCATCCAACCGAACTACAACTGGTCCGCGGCACCGGGATGCCCGGGTGGGAACTTAGCGTGGCAACTCTTTTCGCTCGGCGGCCCCGGGCCTGTTGATTGGCGGCCAGTTTGGGCACAAGGTTATCCACAGTAATTCCCAGCAAGCACACAGATTCACCGGTTCAAACGGGGTTCGGGCCGTTGAGGGGCTGTGGATGAAGCTGTGGAAATTGTGGATAGGCCGGAATTGCTGATGCTTCGTTTACCGGCTCTCTGGAGACACTGCATTGAAGCGCCGATGATGCGCTGTGTCCGCACGAACGGCATTGGCGAGGTCGCGGTCGCGCAAGCACTGACAGTTGGCGATGGGGATACGGCGGCATCTCATGGGCCGCCGCTAGTCTGGTTCGGGTGATCCCGCGCACGCGAGGAGCGAAATGATTCAGGTGTGTTCCCAGTGCGGAACGCGGTGGAACGTGCGCGACCGCCGACGGGTGTGGTGTCCGCGATGCCACGGCGCGCTGCTTGCGCCGTCGGGTCCCGCGCCCGGAGCGGAGTGGAGCGCCCACCCGGCAGCGTCACCGGCGGGACCTGGCGGCTTGGGCTCGCCGCCTGCAGGAGGAGGACGCCGGCCGGCGCTGCCGCCCGGATATCGCTGGATCGCGGTGCGACCCGGCGCGCCCCCGCCACCTCGCCGCCGCAGGGGTGCCCTCGGCCCCACCCCTCGCTACGCCGTCATCCCCAGGTGGGGCCTGGTGGACCAGTTCGAGGCGCCGGAACAGCAGACGGTCGGGCTGCGCACAGGCCCCTCCCTTACGGGCGTGCGTGCCACCCTCATCGCAACGATGGTGGTATTCGGTGTTGCGGCTCTCGTGCACTTGCTGCGCTACGCGCTGTTGATCGTCAACCGATCGATTTTGTTGAACAAGGTGGTGGCATTCACAGCCACCTGGTTGGGTGTGCTCGTCAGCGTCGTCGCGGTGTTCATGATCGTCGCCACCGCGGTGGTGCTGACGAACTGGCTGATCGCGCGGCGCGCCGCCGCCTTTGCCCACCACCGCCGCCCCGATCCACGCCCTGTGTGGGCGCTGCGCGCGGGTTGCCTTGTGCCGCTGGTGAATCTGTTTTGGGCGCCGGTCTTTGTCATCGAGTTGGCCGACGTCGAGGAGCGGCTGAAATGGCTGGGCCGGCCGATCACGGTGTGGTGGGTTGTCTGGATCCTCAGCACTGCGGTGTCGGGGTTCTCGATCGCAACCAGCTTTACCCAAGATCCGCAGGGCATCGCAGACAACACTGTGACGACGATCGTCGCCTACCTGATGGCGCTGGCGGCGCTGCTGTTGGTGATGAAGGTGTTCTTCGGCTTCGAGCGGCAGCCCGTCGAGCGCCCGGCCAAACGCTGGGTGATCGTGCGTGAGGACCAGAAAGACGACGCCCGAACGGCCGAGGAGCAACCCGAATCGGAGCCCGAGCGCGCGGCTCCGGTTGAGTCTGGCGGGCAAAACCCGGCAGCATAGCCGTATGAACTCGGACGACGGCACGCTCGGCCGCCATCCGTTCGTGGTGGCGCACAGGGGCGCATCGGCCGATCGTCCAGAGCACACCTCGGCGGCCTATGAGCTGGCCCTCAAGGAAGGCGCCGATGGCGTCGAATGCGATGTTCGGCTGACCCGCGATGGGCATCTGGTGTGTGTGCACGACCGCCGAGTGGACCGGACCTCGAACGGCACCGGGCTGGTCAGCGAGATGACACTGGCGCAGTTGCGCGAACTCGACTTCGGGGCGTGGCATCCCAGCTGGCGACTCGACGGCAGCCATGGTGACACCGGTCTGCTCACACTCGATGATCTGGTGTCCCTCGTGCTGGACTGGAACCGGCCCGTCAAGATGTTCATCGAGACAAAGCACCCCGTCCGCTATGGCGCACTGGTCGAGAGCAAGGTGCTGGCCTTGCTGCACCGGTATGGCATCGCATCGCCCGCGTCGGCTGACTTGTCCCGCGCGGTGGTGATGTCGTTCTCGGCGGCCGCGGTGTGGCGGATCCGGCGCGCGGCCCCGATGCTGCCTACCGTGCTGCTCGGGGAGACCTCCCGCTATCTCGGCGGCAGTGCCGCCACCACCGTCGGCGCGACCGCGGTCGGGCCGTCCATCGCGACCCTGCGTGAGCACCCCGAGTTGGTGGATCGGGCAGCGGCGCAGGGCAGGGCGCTGTACTGCTGGACCGTCGACCATTACGAGGACGTCCGATACTGCCGCGACGTCGGCGTGGCGTGGGTGGCGACGAATCACCCCGGCCGCACCAAGGCATGGCTGCAGGACGGGCTGACTGGCGCGGGCCGCGACTAGGAGCCGTTGTCGGCGGCGTCCAGAACCTCTTGCGGCACAGGCGAATCCGATGCAAGCGCGGAGAACAGCTGGCCCGCGACATCACTGTTCCACACCACGACGGAGCCGGAGTCGCCGCCGGTGAATTCCCCGATTGGCACGGTCGTGGTGGTGACGTCGCCCCGCAACGCCCACGCCAGTCGCGCCAGATCCCAGATGTGATCACCCTCGTTGACGGTCAACGCGCCGCTGGCCGCGTGCGCCATCGGATACCAGCGCAGTGGATTGAGCAGCACCGCTGGACTGGCGGCGCGATGCAGCAACGCCGACATGAACTGACGCTGGTTGATCATCCGATCGAGGTCCGCCCGCGGCGTGGCGCGGGTGCGGACGTAGCCGAGCGCGCTGCGCCCGTCGAGTTTTTGACAGCCTGCGGGAAGGTCGATGCCTGCGAGCGGATCGCTGATCGGCTCCGTCGGGCACATGGTCACGCCGCCTACGGCGTCGACCATGACCGCGAAACCGTCGAATCCGATCTCGGCGTAGTGGTCGAGCCGTAGCCCGGTGGCCTGCTCGACGGTCTGTGCCAACAGCGGGGCACCGCCCTCGGAGAACGCGGCATTGATCTTGTCCTCGCCGTAGCCGGGAATCGGCAAGTAGGAGTCCCGCGGGATGGAAACCATCGTGGTGGGCGTGCTCGACCCGATGGCGGGTACGTGGACCAGCAGGATGGTGTCGGTGCGGCCGTTGCCGATATCGCCGCCGGTGGCCAGCTCCGCCTGCTGCTCCGGCGTGAGGCCTTGGCGGCTGTCCGAGCCGACCAGTAGCCATGTGGTGCCCGTGCCGGTCGCCGGCCGTTCCGGGTAGTCGGCCAGTGCGGGGATGCGGTGCAACGACGAATCCATCCAGACTCCGCCGGCCACCACCGCGACGACGAACACGAATAGGAATGCCAGCACGATGCGGCCCCAATGCCGTTTGCGGCGAGGCTTTTTCGCTTTCGGCGGGGGCGGCGGCTGGTGCTGTTGTCGGGGTGGAACGGGTGGCGGCCTGCGCGGTGGCGGGGGAGGGGGTGGCGGTCGCCGCGCGGGAGTCGGCGGGTTCGGCGGCCAGCCAGGCGGCGGCCGGTAGTTCGGGTCACGCCGGATCACTTGCGACGGTTCCCGACGCACCCTGGGGTCGTGACCCCGGGGCGGTGGCCGGTTGTCGCTCACCCAATGAATCTACGACAGCCAGCCGAGGTGGCCCGACGCCAGCGCGTAGCCGACGTAGGCGACCGAGTCGATGATCCCGTGCGCGATGATCAACGGCCACAGCCGACCGGTGCGCCGCCACACGTAGGCGAACACCAGACCCATCACGACATTGCCGAGCCCCGCGCTGAAGCCTTGGTAGAGGTGATACGCGCCGCGCAACAGACTCGAGGCCAGCAGGGCGGTCACCGGGTTGACCCGCAGCTGGCGCAGCCGCGTCAGCAAAAACGCGACCACGATGACTTCTTCGGCCCAGCCGTTGGCGAACGCGGTGAAGAGCAGCACCGGTATCCGCCACCAGGTGTCGTACAGCTCGACAGGCTCGACGTGCGCGCTCAATCCCAGCGCCCTTGCGGCCACGTACAAGCCCAGTCCTGGTAGGCCAATCAGCGCCGCGAGGCCGAGGCCGCCCAGCACGTCCGGCCGCCAGCGCACCCTGCCGAGTCCGATCTGCGCGGGACCGAAGCCGCTGCGCCACAACAGGTATACGCCGAGCGCGCCCCATGCGACGAGCTGGAAGGCGACGGCAAGGTTCAGGCCGAGATCGATGAGGTCGAACGGTGAGCGACGGGGATTGAGCGCCACGCGCTGGCCGGCGAGGCCGAGCAGCACCGCCTCGATCAGGTTGAGAAACGCGGTGTAGGCCGACAGCCCGAACGACACGGCCAGGACGACGACGATCTCGATGCGGATGACACGCCGTTGCGGATCGGTCAGCTCGTCGGGCGGCCCTGTCACCGGAGATACGGTAGCGGCAGCCGAGCCCTAGAGTCGGCGGGCGCGCAGCCCATTGAGGAACGGGCAGCCCATCAATATGCGGATCGCCTGGCTGAGGCCGGTCACGTCGTCGACCGGTTTGGCGAACGGCAGCCGCACATCGTGATCGCCGTCGTCGCCCTCCACACGCAGCTGCACTCCGTAACGGTCCAGGCCCAGCGGCCGCACCCGGCCACGGCGCAGCGGCATCGGCAACCGGCTGGCCAGCCGGTCGACGACCTCACGGTGTGCGGACTCCATGTGCTTGAGCCAGCACGATTCCATCGCGCAGAACGGGTCGGGCCTGGCTCCGAGCAGGGCGCTCACTCCGACCGATTCCGCACCGGTGGAGTCCGCGACCACCACCGACTCGATCTCAAGTCTCACCAACGTCGACTCTGAATTCACTTGGAGCAGAGCGGGATTGGGGTCCTCCTCGGCGATGAGGTCGAGCAGCGCAGCAACTTCGCTGTCGGGGATGCCGTGCAGGCGCCCGCGGATCCAGACCAGCGAGCGCACCGGCTCGCGCAGCGGCAGCGGGGCGTAGTCGGTCATCTCCAACACCGCCTGGACCCCTTCGGCGCCCGCGGCCACCGTCATTCCGGCCAGCATGCCGTCGCGAGGGACCGTCAGCGCGAACGATCCGTCGTCGAGGAGGTGATGCACGGGGGTGGAGGTGGGCTCGGCGCCCTCGACCGCGAGCATGGCGCCGCCGGCCCGCACGCACGCGCTGCGTATCCGCTCGGCCGTCGTCGGTGCCGCTGCTGTCATCTCGCCGCCTTCCGCTAGTGAGGTAAGCCTTACTTAACTAGAAGGGCGAGCGAGCCGCAAGGCCTACCCAGCGACATCAGGGCCGGTCGGGGCCACACCCGATAGGGTTGAAACGTGCCCCACATCGCCTACCTCGGACCCGAAGGAACGTTCACCGAGGCGGCGTTGCGAGGAATGGTCGCCGCGAACCTGGTGCCTTTGTCCGACTTCGAACCGTTCCCGGCCAGCAGCCCCTCGGCGGCGCTGGAAATGGTTCGCGCGGGTGATGCCACTTACGCGTGCGTGCCCATCGAGAACTCGATCGACGGCTCCGTGCTCCCGACGCTGGACAACCTGGCCACCGGTTCCCCAATGCAGGTCTTTGCCGAGTTCACGCTCGACATTGGGTTCACGATCGCGGTGCGGGCAGGTGTCACGCGGCCTGCGTCGATCGCTGCGTATCCGGTGGCCCGTGCGCAGGTAGCGAAATGGGCTGCGGAGAATCTGCGGGAAGCGGAGTTCCACCCGGCGGACTCCAACGCCGCGGCAGCCGTCGATGTGGCGGAGGGCCGGGCCGACGCCGCCGTAACCACGGCTCTGGCAGCCAAACGCTACGGTCTCACGGCGCTGGCCACCGACGTGGTCGACGAGCCCAATGCCCGCACCCGGTTCGTATTGGCCGGACAGCCGGCGCCCCCGCCGAGCCGCACCGGCGCCGACCGCACCTCGGTGGTGCTGCGCCTCGACAATGTTCCCGGAGCGCTCGTGTCGGCACTGACCGAGTTCGCGATCCGCGATATCGATCTCACCCGAATCGAATCCCGGCCCACCCGAAAGGAGTTGGGCACCTATTTCTTCTTCCTCGACTGTGTCGGGCACATCGACGACGAGGCGGTCGCTGAGGCACTCAAGGCGTTGCACCGTCGTTGTGCAGACGTGAGATACCTGGGTTCCTGGCCGACGGGGTCGGCCGCCGGCGCCGCGCCGCCGCATCTGGATGAGGCGTCCCGATGGCTGACGCGGGTGCGGGAGGGCAAGCCGTGAGTGGCCGGCTGGTCTTGGTCCGGCACGGCCAGTCGCACGGCAACGTCGAACGTCGCCTCGACACCAGGCCGCCAGGGGCGGCGTTGACCGACCTTGGCCGCGACCAGGCCCGCGCCTTCGCCCGCGAGCTGATGCATCCGGCGGCGATGATCGCTCACTCGGTGGCGGTGCGAGCCGAGCAAACGGCTGCGGAGATCAGCGGCGCACTCGGCCTGGACACGCACGAATTCGAGGGCATCCACGAGGTCCAAGTGGGCGATCTCGAGGATCGCAACGACGACGATGCGATCGCCGAGTTCGAAACCGTGTACCAACGCTGGCACGAGGGCGACCTGGACGTGCCGATGCCCGGCGGGGAGACCGGCAACGAGGTGCTCGACCGCTATGTGCCGGTGCTCACGCAGTTGCGGATGCGCTACCTCGATGACGACGCGTGGCATGGCGACATCGTGGTGGTCAGCCACGGCGCGGCGATCCGGCTCGTGTCGGCCGTGCTGGCCGGCGTCGACTCCAGCTTCGCCCTCGACCATCACCTGCCCAACGCCGAATCCGTTGTGCTGTCACCGATTACCGACGGACGGTGGAGCTGCGTGCAGTGGTCGACGCTGACGCCGCCGTTCTACCCCGAGCCCGATGTGCACCCCGTAGAGGACGCGCTGTCCTCAGCCGACCCGATGGGCTGACACGGCGGCGTCGCAGGTGCAGCCGATCGCCTCACAGTCGATGCTGAACAGGTGCACCACCTCGGGGGTGACGCAGCCGTCCTCGGTGCACTCCGTGCGATACCAGGCGTGGTGAATGACGGTGCCGTGGCAGTGCTCGAGCCCTGCCAGGCAGTCACGGCATTCACTGCTCATAGGGCCCATGAAAGCACCGGACGCGGACGAAGCGTGGTTGCCGCGCCTAGCCCCAGCCGAGTTCATGAAGCCGGTCGTCGTCGATGCCGAAGTGGTGCGCGATCTCGTGGATCACCGTGATCGCGACCTCGTCGACGACCTCAGCCTCGTCCTCGCAGACCTCGAGCAACGCGTCGCGGTAAATGGTGATGGTGTCGGGCAGCGAGCCCGCGTACCACGAATCCCGTTCGGTCAACGCCACCCCCTGGTACAGCCCGAGGATCTCGGGTTCGTCGGGGTTGCGGCCCTCGACCAGCACCACGACGTTGTCGAGCGCGGCGGCGAGCTCCGGTGGAATCAGGTCGAGTGCGTCGGAGACCAGCTCGTCAAACCGTTGCGGGCTCATCCGCACGGTCACGCGGCTACTGCCCCGGCGGCGGTGGCAGCAGTAGCGGATCGCCCGGCGGAGGCGGTGGGCCGGGCGCGGGCGCGACCTCAGCCGGAGGCGGAGCGGGAGCCGGACCGGGAGGAGCGCCGGGCGGCGGCGGTGGGGCGCCCTCCGGTGGCGGAGGCGCATCCAGGGGCGCGCCGGGCGGCGGTGGCCCGTTGAGGAACGTGTTGCCCGGCGGGGGCGGCGCGGGGACCGTCGACGTCCCGGTCTGGCCCGTCGACTGCTGCCCGGGCATGTGCTGGGTCCCCGTCTGCTGGCTGCCGTGGTCGGTGGTGTCGCTGTTGGTCGCCTGCGAGGAGGAGGAGTACGAGGAGTCGTCATCCGGCATCTGGGGCTCCATCGCCGGGATCGGCGGCAGGTTCAGCCGCTCCTCGGGGATGTCCGGCGGCGCGATCGGCGGCTGACCGTTGATCATCAGCGGCCCCTTGGCGCTGTTGAGCAGCGTCGACCAGCCGCCGTTGCCAAGCGTCGCGCCGATGCTGCACGACACCTGATGGCTGCCGGCCGACCAGCTCGGCAACGAGATGGTGCTGTAGATCAGCGTGAGCGTGGTGCTGCGCAGCTGGATCGGTGCCAGATAGGCGTCCGTCATCCGCGTACAGGCGTCTTTGATGAAGCCGTCCTGCTCGGGTTCCGGCGGCAGTGCCTGCGGAAACTTCTCCGCAAGATTGACCGCACCCGTGACCTCCATGGCGTGGGGGGCGGCGCAGTCGACCGGGATGTCTGTTGGCTGGTTGGTGCTCGGGTCGATGCCCAGGCAGGTGCCCGCGGGCCACACCTTCGATTGGTCGACGTCGGCGACCTTGCCCTTGAACGCCAGCTGCTGGTTGTTCGGCCCCGGCAGCTGCAAGCCGCACAGCATGCGTCGCTCACCAGACTGCCGCCACGCCTTCTCACCCGACCACAACATGCTGACGGTGAAGCGGCTGTTCGGGTCGAACCGGGCGCCGAGGTAGCGCTTGACGGCTGCCGAGCACTGCTCCTGGCTGATCTGCTGGATCCGGGCGGGCGACGGCGGTGCCGCGTCCGGGCCGTACTCGCTGCCCGGGAAGGTACGCATGTCGACCGACTCGGCGACTTCGAAACGGTGATCGCCCGTGCAATCGACGATCTCGCCCGCGTCCGGGGTGCGATCAGGCCAGTTCAGGCAGTCGCCGCTGTTGGCGTGGTTGAACGTGTCGTTGCCGCGGGGACCGAGGGAGATCGAGTTGGCGGTCAGGCCGTTGGAGCCGTCCGTGCTCGGCAGCGCGGTGATGAGCCCGGCGATGAGCAGACCACCGAGCGCGGTCAGCAACAGCGCGCGGCGGGTGGACGTAGCGTGGAAACTCTGCCACCACGCCACGCGGCGTCCGTCGTCGCTCTTGTGCGAGTCAGCGAGTAAATCCTCGCGCTCGGGTGCGTCCAACATCCGCTCCATTGTGACAGGCGTGTCAGGCGCTGTGACAAGTGATGCAGATGTAACGTTACGAGGTTGTGCCTGACGTGGGTCCCCCCGCCGAGGCCGGGCGCCAAAAAGTAGTGTTGCGGCCGTGATCGACCTCAAGGTGCTGCGCGAGAACCCGGACTTGGTGCGCGCGTCTCAGCGGGCCCGTGGTGAAGACCCCGGACTCGTCGATGCGCTCCTCGAAGCCGACGCCGCACGCCGGTCCGCGGTGTCGGCCGCCGACAATCTGCGCGCCGAGCAGAAGGCCGTTAGCAAGCAGGTAGGCAAGGCATCGCCCGATGAGCGACCGGCGCTCCTCGAACAGGCCAAGGCGTTCGCCGACAAAGTCAAGGCCTCCGAGGCCGAACAGGCCGAAGCCGAAAAAGCTTTTACCGCAGCGCATATGACGATCTCCAACGTGATCATCGACGGCGTGCCGGCCGGCGGCGAGGACGACTTCGTGGTGCGCGAAACGGTCGGCGAACCACGGGCCATCGAGAACGCGAAGGATCACGTCGAGCTCGGCGAGTCGCTGGGCCTCATCGACCTCGAACGCGGCGCCAAGGTGTCGGGTTCGCGGTTCTACTTCCTCACCGGTGCCGGTGCGCTGCTGCAGCTTGGCCTCCTGCAGCTCGCGGTGCGGCTGGCCACCGAGAACGGTTTCACCCTTGTCATCCCGCCGGTGCTGGTGCGGCCGGAGGTGATGTCGGGCACCGGTTTCCTCGGCGCACACGCCGAGGAGGTGTACCGGATCGAGGCCGACGACCTGTACCTCGTCGGCACCTCCGAGGTTCCGTTGGCCGGATACCACGCCGACGAAATCCTCGACTTGTCCGACGGACCGCTGCGCTACGCCGGCTGGTCGTCGTGCTTCCGCCGCGAGGCAGGCAGCCACGGCAAGGACACCCGCGGCATCATCCGCGTGCACCAGTTCGACAAGGTCGAGGGCTTCGTCTACTGCAAGCCGGCGGACGCTGAGGCCGAGCACGAACGGCTGCTGGATTGGCAGCGCCAGATGTTGGCGCACATCGAGGTGCCGTACCGCGTGATCGATATCGCCGCAGGCGATTTGGGGTCCTCGGCGGCCCGGAAGTTCGACTGCGAGGCGTGGGTCCCGACGCAGCAGACCTATCGTGAGCTGACGTCGACGTCGAACTGCACCACGTTCCAGGCCCGGCGGCTGTCTGTGCGCTACCGCGACGAGAACGGCAAGCCGCAGACCGCGGCGACGCTCAACGGAACGCTCGCCACGACGCGCTGGCTGGTGGCGATCCTGGAGAACCATCAGCAGCCCGACGGCAGCGTCCGGGTCCCCGATGCCCTGGTGCCGTACGTCGGGACCGACGTGCTGAAGCCGAAACGCTAGTCGTCAGACCGGACGCTTTTCCTCACAGACGATGTCGCCGTCGTCGTTCTCACGGCAGAAATATGGCACGAACGCCCGAAAGCCGACCTGACCGTCTTATCCGTGAAGCGGACCAATCTCAGATCCGCGTACTGTGCACCGTGCCTCGCCTTCAATTCTTCGAATTCCTCGGCGAAGCCCTTCTTGCTCTGTTTGCTCTGTTCGCTAGCCATATCGACGACGATGACAGCGAGTGCGGCGTGCGTAGTGCACTACTCGAATTCGGCTAGTCGTTCAGCAGCTCGTCGAGCCTCGCGAGAAATTCCTTGGGCCGCTGCGGGGTGAACGCGGGACTGGGTCGCACACCGGGCACGTCGAGCGTCACGAGTGTGGACTTGATCGGCCGCCAGACGTCCAACGGCATCCAACGGCGTGGGTCCGTGCTGCCCCAGATGCGGAACCGCTCCGTGATCAGCCCCAGGGATTCAGCCTTATAGCCCCGGATCGACCGCAGCGGGATGATCTTCGATGTACCCGACGGAAAATGGTAGCGCCGCAACGTGATCGCCTCACGATCCAGCTGGACCAAGCCGTCGTCGTAGTACTGGCGCGGGGCCGTCATTTTCGCTCCGACCGCAGCTCGTGGCCCTTCGTCGTCAAGCAGCGGCCGTTATCCAGGTTCCACTGCCAGCCGTGCAGATTGCAGGTCAACGTGCTGCCCTCCACCACGCCGAACTTCGACAGGTCGGCCTTCAGATGCGGGCAGCGACGCTGAATCTCCCAGCCGTCCAACATGATTGACGCGGTGTCGTCATGCGCCTCGGCGAACCAGCCGTCGGCGTAGGCGATCCGCTCGTCGGTCAGGCACTTGAAGAACGTGTACAGGTACTCGTTGTAGCCACCGACCCGCCACGCCGAAAAGCGCGTCGACAAGAAGATGGTGTTCACCCAGTCCGGCTCGTTGTCCCGCAGCACCGTGCGCACCAGCTCCGGCGCGATTGCAAACCCGTAGCGGAACTTCTCGTCCGGAATCGGCTCGCGCACTACGCGTTTCGGGAAGTCCAGGACCACAGTCTCCGCGCCGAGGCGCAGCTCGACCGGATAGCCAATGCCGTCGCAGATCTGATCGCTCTGCAGCATGATCGGCTCGAGCACGATCCGCAGTGGCTCCAGCAAGGGTTCACCCGAAGCGGGTGCCCAGCTGGCCTTCTCCGCGGCCAGCACCGGTGCCATCCGCTCGGCGTAGTCGGCGATGTAGGCGGCTTTGCCCGTGGTGAGGATTGACTCTGGATCCGGCATCGGGTGGGTCAGCGAGTTCAATTGCGGCCCAGTGAAATCCGCCGTCGACCCAGGAATCATCAGCAGGCCGCCGTCGTGGCCGTGCGTTCGCATCTGGTCGAGGAAGACCGCCTGGTCGGGGAAGATGTTGGCGGGGTCGCCGTGGTCGTCGTTGAGGTCACGCAGTTCGGGATCGAGGAAGCACGGCGGCCCGGCCGACGGCACCACCCACGTCGCACCGACCTGCGCGATGTACTGACGGCAGCGGTCCATCTGGCGCTGACGCTTCTGGGTGCCGAACGCCTCCTTCGCCCTCGCGGGCATGTCGTAGACCATCGGGTACCAGATCGCGCCCGAGTACTGCAGCATGTGCACGTCGACATGGCCGAAGTCCGCGTGCAGCACGTCGAGATCAACGGGGCGCGCGTCATTCATGTTGAAGCACACCGTTTCTCCGTCATCGACCACCAGACCGGAGTCACCGATCGGGCCGTCGGCGGGGGCGCGCAGCGCGATGATCATCACATCGAGGTCGCCCTTGGGTCCGCTGACGCGGTGCTTGACCGAATCCGTCGTCTCGAAGAACCGCGTGAAGCCCACCTTCTCCAGTTCGCGCTGCAGGTCGGGCACCGGGTAGTCCGGCAGCAGCACGACCGCGTCCTTGTTGACGTGCTCGCGCAGGTTCTTCGGGTCGAAGTGGTCGCGGTGCAGGTGCGAGACGTACAGGTAGTCGACGTCGCCGAGCGCGGCCCAGTCCAGCTGGCTGTTATCAGGGAACGGGAACCACGACGCGAAGTACGCCGGATTGACCCACGGGTCGCACAGGATGCTTCCGGCCTTGGTGTCGATCCGGAAACCGGCGTGTCCCACGCTCGTGACCTGCACAAACACCCTTTCTTCCCGACGGTTGTGCCGGTCTGAGCTTAGCGGGACGAGATATCACCGGCGTTCCAGAGCCCTAGGTAGTACGCGATGCGCGTCGTGTCTGGCTCGACGCCATAAGCATCGAACAGGTCGCCTTCCCAGGAGCCGCCATAGTTCCACGACAGCGACAGCGTGGCCACCGCCAGGTCGGCCCACCGATCGGCGACGCCGAGGTCTCCGACGTCGACGTGCCCACAGCAGCGGCCGTCGTCATCGATCAAGGTGTTCGGCGCGCACGCATCGCCGTGGCAGATCACCAGCCGATCGGCCGGCAGGGAGTCGGTCACCCACGGCGGTGGGCCGAACGGGCAGTCGTCGACCGGCAGCGTGTCGTGCAGCATCCGCAGCCCGGCGCCTATCGCGCGGGCCGCGGTCCGCGGATCCGAGACCCAGCGCGGGTCGACAGCCGACCGGCCTGGCAGCCCCGCGGTATGAAGCCACCCGTCGCCGGACCCGATCACGCGGGGTACCCGGACATAAGCCGCCGCCCAGCGCAGCCGAGCCACCTCAGCCACCAAATGATGCGCCCACTCCGATGGCGCGACTTTGACGTACTCGCAGCCACCATCGACTGCGTAGGTGACGCCGCCCAACTCGTTGATCCACACCGCGACGACCGTCCGTCCGGCCGCGATGCGCTCGACGGTCTCCGGAACTGGCACGGGTTCGCTGGGAGCGGTCACCCGACTAGGCTGCCTGATGTGGAACCGGTATACGGCACAGTCATCCAGCTCGCCCGCCTGGTATGGCGGGCGCAGGGGTTGAAGTTCACCGTGACCGGCGTTGAGAATCTGCCCCGCACGGGCGGTGCCGTCGTCGCGATCAACCACACCAGCTACTTCGACTTCACCTTCGCGGGACTACCCGCCTACAAGCAGCACCTCGGCCGCAAGGTGCGGTTCATGGCGAAGAAAGAGGTCTTCGACAACAAGGTCACCGGGCCGATTATGCGCAGCCTGCGGCACATCGAGGTGGACCGTGACAGCGGTGCCGCCTCGTTCGACCACGCCTGTCAAGCGCTCAAGGAAGGCGAGCTGGTCGGCGTCTACCCGGAGGCCACGATCAGCCGCAGCTTCGAGATCAAGGAGTTCAAGTCCGGCGCGGCACGGATGGCGGTCGCCGCAGACGTGCCGATCGTGCCGCACATCGTGTGGGGCGCCCAACGCATCTGGACCAAGGGGCATCCCAAGAAGATGTGGCGCCCCAAGGTGCCGATCTCGGTGGCGGTGGGTGAGCCGATCATGCCGACCCTGCCGCCGACGGAGCTCACCGCGCTGCTGCACTCGCGGATGCAGCACCTGCTCGAGCGCGTGCAGGACGAATACGGCCCGTATCCACCCGGCGAGTACTGGGTGCCACACCGGCTGGGTGGGGGAGCGCCGACCCTGGCCGAGGCCAATCGGATGGACGCCGAGGAGGCGGCCGAGAAGGCCGCGCGCCGCGAGCAACGGACCGACCCCACCGGGGCGCCGGGGTAGCGGGTATGGAGCCGGTCTTCCGCACGCTCGAGATTGCCGTCAGCCTGGCGACCAAGGCCATCGGGACCAAGATCACCTACCAGGGACTGGAAAACATCCCGGATCGCGGCGGCGCGGTAATCGCGATCAATCACACGAGTTACGTCGACTGGTGGCCCGCGGCGCTCGCGGCCTATCAGCGGCACCGTCGAATGCGGTTCATGATCAAGACCGAAATGCAGGACGTCAAGATCGTCAACTTTCTGATCAAGCATTCCGGCACCATTCCGGTGGACCGCACCTCCGGGGGAGGTGCGTACGCGGTGGCGGTCGAGCGACTACGGGCGGGCGAGATCGTTGGTGTCTATCCCGAAGCCACCATCAGCCGCAGCTTCGAGCTCAAGGAGTTCAAGAGCGGCGCGGCCCGGATGGCGCGAGACGCCGAGGTACCGATCGTCCCGCTGATCGTGTGGGGTGCACACCGGCGATGGACCAAGGATCACCCACGAGATATGGGGCGGCGCAGCAAGATTCCAGTCACCGTCGCAGCGGGACCACCCCTCGATGCCGCCGAGACCACCGATGAGACGAGCGCCGCGATGCGTGAGGGGATGACTACGCTTCTGCGCACGGTGCAGGAGGAATACCCGCATCCCGAGGGCGCGTACTGGGTGCCGTGCCGGCTGGGCGGTTCCGCGCCGACGATGGACGAAGCCAAGGCGCTCGAAGAGGCCGAGCTCGCCGAGCGGGCGCGCAAGCGCGCCGAGCGCGAAGCGAAGAGTCACCGGTGACCCCTGACCTGATCGCCTCCGATGTGGACGGCACGCTGCTCGACGACGATGAGAAGATCACCGCCCGCACCCGCGACGCCGTGCACGCGGCAGTGGCGTCCGGCGCGCAGTTCGTGCTCGCGACCGGACGCCCGCCGCGCTGGGTGCAGCCGGTGGTCGACGCCTTGGGTTTCGCGCCAATGGCGGTGTGCGCCAACGGCGCAGTGATCTACGACCCGGCCACGGACCGGATTATCTCGGCCCGCACGCTGTCCGCCGATGCGCTGGGCGAACTCGCCGAGGTCGCCACCCGCGTCATCGACGGCGCGGGGCTGGCCGTCGAGCGGGTCGGGAACAGCGCTCACGATGCGGCCACCCCGCAGTTCGTCAGCTCGCCCGGTTACGAGCACGCCTGGCTCAACCCCGACAACACCGAGGTGTCCATCGAGGATCTGCTCAGCGCGCCCGCGGTCAAGCTGCTGATCCGCAAGGCCGGTGCGCGCAGCTCCGACATGGCCGCTGCGTTGGCCAAACATGTTGGGCTGGAAGGGGATATCACCTACTCCACCAACAACGGACTTATTGAGATCGTGCCGCTTGGCATCAGCAAGGCCACTGGTGTCGAGGAACTTGCCCGCCCGTTGGGTATCACCGCCGAATCCGTGGTGGCGTTCGGTGACATGCCCAACGACGTCCCGATGCTGCACTGGGCCGGCCTTGGGGTGGCGATGGGCAATGCGCATCCCGACGCGGTGGCAGCGGCCGACGAAGTCACCGCGTCCAACATCGAGGACGGCGTCGCCCGCGTACTCGAACGCTGGTGGCTCTGACGTCAGGTCGGGTTGATCGGCGGCGTGAACCGCTCGAGCTGGATCGGTGCGGCCTCACTGGACGGCGGCGGCAGCTCCAGCGGGACGCCGTCGATGACGCGGGTCACCGTGCCCTTCTCACGATCGAAATTCAGTGTGCCGTGCTGGAAGTTCTGCACGATCCATTGCGGCTCCTGAATCTCGCCGCTCGTCGGCAGGCCGAGCGCGCCTCGCTCGAAGCCCAGCGACCCCCAGGCCTTGTAGATCGCACCGGTGACGGGCTCGGCACCCGTCTGCGGCGACCAGTACACCGCGCCGTTGTCGAACGTGACGTATCGCGTCGGGCCCTCGCCTGACGCCTCCGGCGAGGTAGGCGCAGCGAGCAGACTGTTCATCGCCCCCATCGAATCCCAGCGCGCGAAAATCGCACCGCCACGCAGCGATTCGGCCAGATCCGCGGGGCCCGGCGGGTCGTTGAACCTGGCGGCGATGTCTCGGATCCGGTCCATCAGCGCATACGCCGCGTTGCCGGGGCAGTCCGTGTTGCCGACGTCGCGGTGAGTGAAGATGGTCGGCAGCGTCGGCGTCGCACCGACGGCGAACTTGGTGAACGACCCGCCCGCAGAAGGCAATACGACCGTGCCCCGCGGGTCGATGTGGTCGATCCCGAGCCGCCAGCCCAGCAGGCGGCCGGTGGTCCGTAGTTGGATGGGTGTCGGCGGGACCACGTCGAAATCGCCCATCATCGCAACACCCCAGGTGTTGCGGTTGAAGCCGCCGGTGTGCGAACCCTCGACAGGTCTGTCCATGCCGCCCGCGCGACCCTCGAAGACTTGCCCGTACTTGTCGACCAGCGCGTTGTAGGCGATGTCGCACCAGCCCAGCGTGCGGGTGTGGTACTCGTAGATCGACCGGACGATGCCCGCCGAATCCTGCGGTTCGTAGTCATTGCTGCCCGCTGTGTGATGGACGATTCCAGCGCGAATTCCATTGTCGTACACCGTGTTTCCGCACTGCATCGCCTCGTCGGCGCCCCACTGTGCGCGGCCGATGATGTTGGGTGGCTGACCGGGAACCGTGAC
>Ga0075418_10001762_pt1 | contig 24620 bp, 17 predicted proteins | sample SoiMetdeltSBSDD2_FD_81776 | JGI IMG/M metagenome (GOLD analysis project Ga0075418, IMG submission 81776) | Bulk soil microbial communities from a Populus tree surrounding site in Tennessee, USA - Soil MetaG P. deltoides SBSDD2 | ecosystem: Environmental > Terrestrial > Soil > Tree plantation...
CATCAGCTCCGTCGTGAGGGCGAACCCGGGCGCCGGGAGGACCGTGAAGGCGATCACCGCCGCCGCCGCGGCGGTCGCGGCGATGTAGAGGATGACGCCCCGGTTCAGGTCGCGCACGGAGAGGACCCGATCAGTTGAACGGGTTGCCCCGGCCGATCTCGTGCTTCTTGAGCTTGCTGTAGAGGCTGCTCCGGTTGATGCCGAGCACGGAAGCCGCCAGCTTCTTGTTCCAGTTGCACTCGGCCAGGGTCTTCAGGATGTACAGCCGCTCGTGCTCGTGCAGAGACAGATGGAGCTCCGATCCGGAGCCGGGGCTCTCGCGCAGGTTGGGGGGCAGATCCGCTACCTCGATGCGCTCCCCCTTGGCCAGCACCACGGTCCTTTCGATGACGTTCTCGAGCTCGCGCACGTTGCCCGGCCACGCGTAACGCGTGAGCACCTCGAGGGCTCCCTCGCTGAAGCCGCGGATGCTCTTCCCGATTCGGGTGGCGAAGCGTTCCAGAAACTCCATCCCGAGGACGGGGACGTCCTCGATGCGCTCCCTGAGGGGCGGAATGTGGAGCGGGATCACGTTGAGCCGGTAGAACAGGTCGTTGCGGAAGCTGCCGCGCTCCATGCCCTCCTGGAGGTTCTTGTTGGTGGCCGCGATGACCCGCACGTCGACGTGGATCGTCTCCTCGCCGCCGACGCGCTCGAAGCGCCGCTCCTGGAGGAAGCGCAGGAGCATGAGCTGGGTCGCGGGCATGAGGTCCCCGATCTCGTCCAGGAACACCGTCCCCTGGTGCGCCAGCTCGAAGCGGCCCTTCTTCTGCTTCAGCGCTCCCGTGAAGGCCCCCTTCTCGTGCCCGAACAGCTCGGAGTGCAGGATCCCTTCCGAGTAGACGGCGCAGTTGGCCTCGACGAACGGACCCTCCGCCCGATGCGAGTTGTAGTGCAGGATACGGGCCACCAGCCCCTTGCCCGTCCCGCTCTCCCCCATGATCAGGACCGTGGAGTCGGTGGCGCACACTTCGTGGAGGAGGTCGTGGATCTGCTTCATGCGCGGGCTCTTGCCCAGGATGGCGGAGAAGGCATGCTGACCCTGCAGGCTGCGGCGGAGATCGGCGTTGCGGGCCCGCTCGCTCTGCAGGTCCTCGACGGTGCGCCGGCGCTCGGTGCCCAGCTCCTTGATGCGCGCGGCGCGCTCAGCCAGCGCGACGAGCTCGTCCGCCGACACCGGCTTGCGCAGGATGTCGTAGGCGCCCCGCCGCATTGCCGTGATGGCGCTCGCGACGTCGAAGCGCGACCCCGTGACGGCGACCGGCGTCTCGCGTGAGGCGCTCTTCAACTCCTCGAGGAACGCGGCTCCCCCCCCGGGCCGATCGAGATCCACGATCGCCAGGTCGAAGACGAGCGCGCGCACGCGCTCGAGAGCCTCGGCCTCCGATGGGACGACCAGGGGGCGGTGGCCCGCCTGGGCGAGAGTTCCCTCCACGAAACGCACGAACTCCGGATCGCCGTCGACCACCAGGATGCTGGCCTTGCGCGTCATCGGCTCCTTCACCCCCAATCGTGTCCAGGAGTTAGGCAAGAAGCATTCCACGGCGTCGGATGCCTCCTTCCCCAAGTGCGGCAGCCATGAGACTTCCGCGATGACAATGCTGCGATCGGTCCGGCGTGTCGCGAATTGCGACAAAAGTGGCACCGAGGTGACGCGAATTGTAAGAGCGGGGGCGGCTCCGGGCGCCTCCGCGGCCGCGTGCTATATTGACCGGCGATGGATCGTCGCAGCCCGGACGCGCGACGCCAGCGGAGACGAGGGGCCGCTTCGGGAGTGGATCGCCGCCGAGGTCGCCTCATGGCTGTCGTCGCCGCGCTCGCCTCCCTCGTCCTTCCAGCCAGCGCAGGCGGAAGAGCGCTTCCGGTCGCCGGGGCCCCAGTCGACATCGCCATCGAGTCGGGCCTCAGGGCCCTGCACCAGGGCGAGTTCGGGCGCGCCGCCGCCGGGTTCGAGCAGGCGGCGCGGGCGTCGCCGGGGGCTCCAGTGCCGCTCTTCTTCGTCGTGTTCAGCCGCTGGTGGCAGCTGGTCTTCGCGGAATCGCCGGTCCCCAAGAGCGACCCGACCTTCGATCAGGGCGTCGAGGCGACGCTAGCGGCGGCCCGCGCCCGCCTGGAGGCGTCTCCCAAGGATGCTCCGGCGCTCGCGGTCCTGGGCGGGGCCCAGGTCCTCCGATCGCACCTGGAGGCCATGCGGGGCAACTACTTCCGCTCAGGACAGGAGGCCCGGCGTGGAAAGAAGGCTCTGGAGCAGGCGCTCGGCGTCGACAGCGGTCTCGACATGGCGCTGTTCCCGGCCGGAGCGCTCAACTACTACGCCGACCGCGTGCCTCTGGTGGTCAAGGGTTTGCGGCCGCTCTTCCTCTTCCCCGGAGGGGACGCGGCGCTCGGCCTGCGTCAGATCCGCCAGGTCGCGGACGGTCACGGCCCGTTCCGAACGGACGGACGCCTCCTGCTGGCGCAGATCTGCGCCGATCGCCACCAGAGGAGCTACCGCGAAGCGCTCGATCACTTCCGTCTCGCCCTGGACGAGAACCCCGGGTCGCCGCTGATCGCGGGGGCGATCGGCGACCTGCAGATCCGTCTCGGCGAGTACACGGCCGCCACGGCCACGCTCGCTGCAGCGCTCACGACGACCCCAGCCGACGGCCCCGAGCGATCGCGGCACCGTCAGTGGCTGATGCTCGGCCTCGCGGAGGCCGCCATGGGCGACTGGAGGATCGAGGACGCTGAGGAGAATCTGCGACAGGTGGTCCGCGGGCCGGAGTCGCTCTCCCCGTCCCTGCGCAAGACCCAGTCCCGCCTCGAGCAGGAGATCGCCCAGAGGCGCCCGGCGATGGCACTCCTCGCGAGCCTGGCGGGCCGCGGCAGCGGCGATGTGCCGGCGGCCATCGACCAGGCGATCCGGGCCGACCCGGGCGACGCGGCGCCCCGCTACCTCCGCGGCCGGTTCCTCCTGCAGGCCGGACGACCGGCAGAGGCGCTCGTCAGCCTCGGGGAGGCCGCCGTCGCCGCGGATGGAGCGCCGGCGTGGCTCGCTGGCTGGATCGAGGTGCTCAGCGGCATGGCCGAAGCGCGCCTCGGCCACCTCAAGGAGGCGCGCGCCCACTACCGCAAGGCGAGCGGCATCCGGCATTTCAGGGCGGCTGACCGGGCCCGGTTGGAGCTCGACGAGAAAGGAGAGGACGCGGAAGCCTGCCTGGGGGCGAAGAGACCGCTCTAGCCCGGATGTCTCGCCGCGTTAGCGCCGGACGTGGCCCAGGACGCGGCGGATGTAGTCGATGGTCTCGCGGTAGGGAGGGATTCCGCTGTAGCGCTCGACCGCTTCCTCTCCCGCGTTGTAGGCGGCCAGCGCCAGGCGCTGCTGGCCACTGTAGCGCTCCAGGAGTTCCTTGAGATAGCGCACTCCCGCGTCGACGTTCTCCACCGGGTCGAAGGCGTTGTCGACGTCAAACCGGGCCGCGGTCTTCGGCATCAGCTGCATCAGGCCCATGGCGCCGCGCGGCGACACGGCGAAGGCGTTGTAGCGCGACTCGACCTGGATTACGGCGTGCACGAGCGCCTCGTCGACCCCGTGACGCCGGGCGATCTTCCCCGCCATGTCCCGGAGCGCCGTCCGATCGAAGACCGCTCCGACGGGAAGCGAAGGGTCGTCCGGGGCGTCCTCGGGACCGGCGGCGGCGTCGTCCGCCGCGTCCGCGAGGTCCGTGGCCGCTGGCGGGAGGGGCGGCGCCGGCGCCGCGTTCCCCGCTGCGTTGGCGCGGGAAGCGGCGTCGACGAGGGTGTCGGGCACCACCGGCCCGGCCGCTCGAACCTCGGTCGGCTGGCGGCGTATCTCCAAGACCTCCCGCAGCGGCAGCGCCATCTCCCCGCCTCCCTGGAGCGAGAGCACGACGTTGTCTCCCGCCACCTTGAAAGAGGAGACCTCGATCGAGCGGCCGTTTCTCAGGTACGCGACTTCCGCCAGGGCGTGATCCGCCCCCATCCAGAGGGCCGAAAAGGCCAGGCCCCAGCGCAACAGCGATCTCATGGGTTCACCGAGTCTGCCGCGAGGCGGCCCAAGTATACGGTGACCTCTCCAGCCCGGCAACGCCAGACTGAGCAGGTGGTTCCCGGAAGACCGGCCCGTCAGCCGGCCGACGCCACGGTCACCGGCGGCGGAACTCGCGCTCGATTCGGTCCAGGGACAGATGCAGCATGGTCGGGCGTCCATGAGGGCAGGTCATCGGGCTCCGGGCGCGCCCGAGGTCCCGGATGATGCGGCGCATCCCCTCGACCGGCAAGGTCTCCCCCGCCCGGACCGCGGCGTGGCAGGCCGACAGCGCGGCGATGCGGTGCCGGAGGTCCTGGATCCCGTCGGATCGATCGCTCTCCGCGAGCGTTGCCAGCAGGTCGCGGATGAGGCCTTCGGCCGCGACCGCCGGGATCGACACCGGCACCTCCTCCACGCGCAGTGCCGAGCCGCCGAAGGGCTCGATGACGAATCCGAGCTCCCGAATCAGGTCCTGCGAGCGCTCGAAGGCCAGAAGCCGCGGGCCGGACGCGTCCAGGATCGACGGAAAGAGAAGTCGTTGTCGCTCCACCCGCGCCTCGGCGGCGTCGGCCAGGTGGCGCTCGTAGAGCACGCGCTCGTGCGCCGCATGCTGGTCGACCAGGACGATCCCGTCGCGCGCCGCGGCCAGGATGTAGGTGTCCCGGAACTGACCGAGCGCTTCGATCGCGTCTGGGATCAGCGGCGCCTGGTCCGTCCGGGGCTCCGCGGCCTCGCCCGCCGCGTCGGGTCGTCCCGCCGGCAGGACCTCGAGAGGGGCCCGCGGCGCGGACGCCGTCCTCTCGAGATCGTCCGCCCCGGACCACGCGGACGAAGGCGCCGGCTCGCGCACTCCCACGGCCCCGACACGCGGGCCCCCGAGGTCGCCGCCGACTGCTATCCAGGGACGAGCGGAGGGCTGGCACCGTCGCAGAGCCCGGAGCACCAGATCATGGGCGGCGCCAGGGTTTCGGAACCGCACCTCGGCCTTCGCCGGGTGCACGTTGACATCCACTTCGTCGGGAGGGAGGGAGAGGAAGAGGAAGAGCACCGGGTACCGTCCCCGCGGCAGGAGCGTGGCGTAGGCCAGGTGCGCGGCGTGCAGCAGGCGGCGATCGCGCACGGGACGGTCGTTGACGTAGAGGTGCTCGTCGCGGGTGGAGGCGCGGTGGAGCGCGGGCGTGGAGGCCAGGCCGACCACCCGGCGGTGGCCCTCCCCCTCCTCGACCGGCACCAGCGCTGCTGCCTCCGAGGCTCCCAGGATCTGCGTCACCCGATCCCGGAGGCCCGCGCCGGCGGGCCAGTCGAACAGCTCGCGATCGGAGGAGATGACGCGGAACGAGATGGCCGGCTGGGCCGCCGCCAGGCGACCCACGGCCTCGTGGATGTGTGCCGCCTCGGTCGCGGGCGCGCGCAGGAACTTCCGCCGGGCGGGGGCGTTGTAGAAGAGGGCTTCGACGCGCACCGTCGTGCCGCGGGGATGCGCCGCCGGATCGGCGCTCACGAGGCGCCCTCCCTCGACCCGCACGCGCACGCCCTCGCCCGGACCGCCCGTCGACGTGGTCAGGACGAACCGCGACACGGACGCGATCGACGGCAGCGCCTCGCCCCGGAAGCCGAAGCTCCGGACCGCCGACAGGTCGGCCAGGGCGCTCACCTTGCTGGTGGCGTGCCGTTGCAGCGCCAGCGAGGCGTCGTCGGGGTCCATGCCGCAGCCGTTGTCGGACACCTCGATCAGGTCCGCGCCACCGCCCTGCAGGCGCAGATCGATCCGGGAGGCGCCGGCGTCGAGCGCGTTCTCCATCAGCTCCTTCACGACCGAGGAGGGGCGCTCGACGACCTCGCCCGCGGCGATCTGGTTGGCGACTTCGGGAGCGAGCACGCGGATGGCGCCCACCGGATCAGGCCCCCTCCAGGAGGAGCGTGCGGCGGCCGCGCGAGTCGACGACGGTGTAGCGCTCCACGGTCGGCAGTGTCTTCTCGAGCTTGGCGACGTGACAGATCGCGTCCCCCGGGTTGACCAGCGGCACGGTCGTGGTGCCCAGGATGAGCCCGGTCAGCGGCGAACGCACCGACGAGACCTCGCGGCCGAACGGATTGGTGATCGAGGCGATCTCGTCTCCCTCATAGACGATCTCCCCCGGGCGGATCAGCACCTCGGCGATGCCGCCGCGCGGCGCCCGGATCCACTCCGAGACCTTGATGACCACCTGGAAGCGCGGCTCCCGACGCTGGCCGGGGATCATCTTCAGGGCGACGAGCACGTTGCGCGCACCCTGGACGCCGCGCGCCACCATGGCGCGCTGGAAGCGGAACGTCTCGCCGGCCTCGAAGAGGATGGTGGGAACGCCCGCCCGCGTCGCCGCCGCCCGCAGGGTGCGGGCGGGCCCCGACGTGTCCACGATGATCTCCATGCCGAAGGCGCGAGCCAGCCGGCGGACGCGGTCGTTCGACATCTCCGCCCGCACGTGCGGCAGGTTGGTCCGTCCGTGGCTGGCGGTGTGGAGGTCGATCCCGTAGTCGGAGGGAGCGACGATCTCGCGGAACAACGTGTGGGCCAAGCGGCTCGCGGCGGTCCCCTGCGGCTGTCCCGGGAAACAGCGGTTCAGATCCTGGTGGCCGGGCAGGTAGCGTGAGTGGGCCAGGAAGCCCATGCGGTTCACGACCGGCACGCAGATGAGCGTGCCCCGCAGATCCTCGGGCGACGTCGAGGTCATGATCCGGCGGACGACTTCGACCCCGTTGAGCTCGTCGCCATGCACCGCCGCCGCCAGGAACAGGGCCGGTCCCTTCCTGCGTCCGCGGACCACGGTGACGAGCACGTTCACGGGCGTCGCGGTGTAGTGCTCGCTGACCTTGAGGAAGATTTGCTCGGTGCTCCCCCGGCGGACCGCGCGGCCTCCGATCGACAGGCGCCTCACTAGATGGCCACCCGCCTCCGGCGCGCGGCGCGGCGGGCCAAGGCGATGGCGTAATCGATGACCGCCCCGGCGACGTCGACGCCAGTGCACTGCTCGACGCCTTCCAGACCCGGCGAGGAGTTGACCTCGAGCACCTGAGGCCCGCGTGAGGACTCCAGCAGGTCGACGCCCGCGAGCTGCAGGCGCATGGCGCGCGTGGCGCGCAGAGCCGCGCGCGCGTAGTCGGCGGGCAGGTCGACCGCCTGCCCCGTGGCGCCGCGGTGTACGTTCGATCGGAACTCACCCACCCGCGCCTGGCGGCGCATCGCGGCGACCGCCCGCTGGCCCACGACGACGACCCGGATGTCACGGCCTTCGGACTCCTCGACGAACTCCTGGATGAGGACGTTCACCCCCAGGCTCCAGAGCGTCTCGACCACCTGCTGGGCGGCCTGCTCCGTCTCTGCGAGCACCACGCCGATCCCCTGGGTGCTGCGCATCAGCTTCAGGATGGCCGGCGGCCCGCCGACCATCTCCAGGGCGCGGTGCACCTGGGACGGATGGCGGGCGAGGACGGTCCGGGGGACCGCGACCCCGGCGCGCACCAGGAGCTGAAGGGCGCGCAGCTTGTCGCGCGAGCGCGCGATCGCCTGGGCATTGTTCACCAGCGGCACCCCCATCATGTCGAACTGGTTGACCACGGCGATTCCGGCCTCGGTCACCGAGACTCCGATGCGCGGCAGGACGACATCGATGGCAGGCAGGCGTCCGTCGAGCCCGCGGTAATAGATCGCGGGCGTTCCCGGACCGAGCCCGAGGGAGCACTGGAGCGGATCGACGGCGAGCGCCTCATGACCCTTCTGCACCGCCGCCTCGATGAGCCGGCGGGTCGAGTAGAGGCTACGCCTGCGCGACAGGACGGCGATGAGCATCGCGCCTCCGGGTCGACCGCTTCCTCCCGGCGCGGGCGCCCCGCGTCCGGGCCGCCGCCAGCGACGCGTGGGCGGCCGCCAGGCGGGCGATCGGAATGCGATACGGGGAGCAGCTCACGTAGTCGAGGCCCGCCGCGTCGCAGAAGAGAACCGATCGCGCCTCACCACCGTGCTCCCCGCAGATGCCGATTTTGAGCCCGGGGCGCGCCGCGCGGCCGCGGTCGGTCGCCCAGCGCACCAGGAGGCCGACGCCCTCCTGGTCCAGGGTCTGGAACGGGTCCTCGGCGAACACGCCGAGCTCTCCGTCGCCGACGTAGAACGGCAGGAAGCGGCCCGAGTCGTCGCGCGACAGCGCCATGGTCATCTGGGTCAGGTCGTTGGTCCCGAAGGAGAAGAAATCGACCTCGCGCGCCATCCTCTCCGCCAGGAGCGCGGCCCGCGGCACCTCGATCATCGTCCCCACCAGGTAGGGAAGCCGCGCCCGGCGCTCACGCAGCACCTGGTCGGCGACCTCCCGGGTGCGGCGCACAAGGATCGCCATCTCGCGCGGGTCCATCGTGAGCGGGTGCATGATCTCCGGACGGACCGCGACGCCCCGCTTCCGGACGGCGACCGCGGCCTCGACGATGCCGCGGACCTGGACTTCGAGGATCTCCGGATAGACGAGCGCCAGGCGGCAGCCACGGTGGCCGAGCATCGGGTTCGACTCCTTGAGCTGCGCGATGCGGGCAGCGACCGTCGCGCGGGGCACGCCCAGGGACGCGGCCAGGGCGGCCTGTCCGGCCGCATCGTGCGGGACGAACTCGTGGAGCGGGGGATCGAGCAGGCGTATGGTGACGGGGCGCCCCGCCATGGCCTCGAAGATACCCTCGAAGTCCGCGCGCTGCAGCGGCAGGATCCGGGCCAGGGCGCGGGATCGCTGCTCGCGATCGGAGGCCAGGATCATCTCCTGGATGGCGAGCCGGCGCTCCTCGGTGTCGAAGAACATGTGCTCCGTCCGGCACAACCCGATCCCCTCGGCGCCCAGCTCGACCGCTTTGCGCGCGTCGTAGGGCGTGTCGACGTTGGCGCGCACCTTCATGCGGCGCAGGCCGTCGGCCCAACGGAGGACCTTGTGAAAGGCGGCCGGGACCTCCGGGCGGATGACCTTGACCTCTCCCGTGTAGACCGCGCCCGTCGTGCCGTCGAGGGTGATCACGTCCTGACGCCCCAGGATCCGATCGCCGATCTTCAGCGTGCCGGCCTCGGCGTCGGGATGCAGGACCTCGCAGCCGACGATGCAGGTCTTCCCCCACCCGCGCGCCACGACTGCGGCGTGCGAGGTCTTGCCGCCGGTGGCGGTGAGGATGCCCTGGGCGGCGTGCATGCCGCCGACGTCCTCCGGCGAGGTCTCGTGCCGCACCAGGATGACGCGCGCTCCCGCGCGGGCGCGCGCCTCGGCATCCGCCGCCGTGAAGGCGATCTCCCCCACCGCGGCCCCGGGGACCGCGCCGATTCCCGTCGCGAGGTACCGCTGCTTCAGATCCGATTCGGGAACCGCCGGATCGAGGACCGGGTAGAAAAGGCGCTCGATGTCCTCGGGCGTGATGCGGGACACGGCCTCCTGCCGGGAGATCAGCCCTTCGCGCTGCAGATCGTAGGCGATGCGGAAGGCGGCACGAGGGGATCGCTTTCCGGCCCGGCACTGGAGGATGTACAGCGTCCCTTCCTCGATCGTGAACTCGATGTCCTGCATCTCCTTGTAGTGCGACTCGAGCCGCCGTCGCACCTGCTCCAGCTGGCGGTAGATGGGCGGCATGCTGCGCTTCAGCGCGGCGAGTGACAGGGGCGTGCGGATGCCGGCGACGACGTCCTCCCCCTGCGCGTTCATGAGCACGTCGCCGTAGAAGAGGCGCTCGCCGCTGTTCGGATCGCGCGTGAAGGCGACGCCCGTGCCCGAAGTCTCGCCGCGATTCCCGAACACCATCTGCACCACGTTCACCGCGGTGCCGGTGAGCCCGGTGATGTTCTCGACGCGGCGATAGGTCACGGCCTTGTCGGCGTTCCAGGAGCGGAACACCGCTTCGATGGCCCCCCAGAGCTGTGTCATCGGCTCCTGCGGCACCGGCTTGTGGGCCGCGCGGCTCGCCGCCTCCTTGAGATCCGCGCACAGGCCGCGCAGCGCGTCGGCCGGGATCTCGGTGTCGAGACGCACTCCGAGGCGGGCCTTCAGCTCGCCGAGCCGCCGCTCCAGCGTGTCTCGCGGCACGCCGAACACGACCGACGCGTACATCGTCAGGAAGCGCCGGTAGGCGTCGTAGGCGAACCGCGGATCGCCGGTCCTACGGGCGAGGCCCTCGACGGTGGCGTCGTTGAGCCCCAGGTTCAGGATGGTCTCCATCATGCCCGGCATCGATCGCGCTGCGCCGGAGCGCACCGAAACCAGGAGAGGGTCGTCCGGGTCCCCGAGCCTCCGTCCCGCGACCGTCTCGAGCCGATGCAGGTGCTTGCGCACCTCGGCCTCGAGCGGCCGCAGGGCCCGCGGCCCCTCCCGGAGGTAGCGCGCGCATGCCTCGGTCGTGATCACGAAGCCGGCCGGAACCGGAAGGCCGATGCGGGTCATCTCCATCAGCCCGGCTCCCTTCCCGCCCAGGAGGGTCTTCATGGAGCCGTCCCCCTCCGCGCGGCCGCCTCCGAAGGAATACACGAACTTGTGGGCCATCAGTCCTCCGTGCGCGGGCCCCGGGCCGCGGCCGGACGCCGTCGCGCGCCTTCCGCCACGGCGGCCTTGTCGGACGAGGTCGCGATTTCCGAGAGATCGGCCACCTGCAGGAAGAGGGCGGCAATCGAGCGCAGGAGGGCGACGCGGTTCTCGCGCAGGGCCCGGTCCTCGGCCATGACCATCACCTCGGTGAAGAACCGATCGAGTGGCTCGCGCAGCCCGGCGACCGCGACCAGGGCGGCGGGATAGTCGCGCCGCCCGCGCGCCTCGGCGATCGCGGGGAGGGCCGCCTCCAGCCGGCCGGCCAGGAGGCGCTCCGCCGCATCGCTCAGGCGGGCCGGATCGAAGCCGCGATCCGCATTCTGCTCGCGCAGGATGTTCTTGATGCGCTTGTGGATCACGGCGAGGTCCTCGAACCCCTTCTCCCCCCGGAAGGCCTCCACGCCCTGCATGCGCAGCCGCGCGTCGCACGGGTCGTCGGAGCCCGCCGCCAGGGCGGCGCGCACGGAGTCCGGCCTCATCCCCGCCTCGATCGCCAGGAACTCCTGGCGGCCCGAGTAGAACTCCAGCAGGGCCGCGAGGGCCGCGGCCTCGTCCCTGCCGGTCGAGAGGCCCTGCAGGGCATAGCCCCGCAGGCCCTCGCCGAGCGCCGCCTGGAGCGAGAGGCTGACGCGGCGCTCGATCAGGATGCGACAGGCGCCCTGCACCGAGCGGCGGAGCGCGTAAGGGTCGCGCGATCCGGTCGGGACGATCCCCAGCAGGAAGATGCCCGCCTGCGTGTCGATGCGATCGGCCAGGGACAGGAGCGCCCCTTCGCCCGTTGTGGGAATCGGGTCCTCGAGCGAGCGGGGCCGGTAGTGCTCGTAGATGGCGTGCGCGACCGCCTCCTCGAGATGATCGGCCCGGGCGTAAAGCCCGCCCACGATCCCCTCGAGCTCGGGAAACTCCTTCACCATCTGGGTCGTCAGGTCGTTCTTGCACAGGTGTGCGGCCCGCGCCGTCGCCTCGGCGCCGGCCGACAGACCGGCCGCGGCGAAGGCCGGCGCCAGGAGGCCGGCCAGGCGGGCGATGCGGTCGCGCTTCAGGGCATAGGAGCCGAGCTTCTCGTGGAACGCGACGCGCGGCAGGGCCTCCCCGAACGCCTCGAGCGGGCGCTTTCGGTCCTCCTCGTAAAAGAAGCGGGCGTCGGTCAGGCGGGCCCTCAGGACCCACTCGTGACCGCGGCGGATGGCCCCTTGCGGATCGGACCTCACGTTGGCGACGGTCAGGAAGCGGTTCAGGGGAGCGCTCGAGGCGTCCTGGAGAGCGAAGTACTTCTGATGATGCCGCATGCTGGTCGTCAGGATCTCGCCCGGCAGGTCGAGAAACGAGGCGTCGAACTGTCCGGTCAGGACCGCGGGCCACTCCACCAGCTGGTTCACCTCGTCGAGCAGCTCGGGGTCGGCCTCAGAGCCTGCGCGCGGCGAGGCGCCGGGTGCGGCGGCGATCCTCCCGCCGGCGCGGCTCGCCGCGTCGGCGAGCCCCTGCGCGATGGCGGCGCGACGCTCTGTCACGTCGGCCAGGACGCCGTTGTCGCGCAGCGCGTCGAGGTAGTCGGAGGCGTCGCGCAAGGCGATCCTCGGCTTCCCCGCCACGCGGTGGCCGAAGGTCTCGCGGCCGGACCGCACGCCGGCAATCTCCAGGTCGACCACCTGATCATCGAGCAGGGCGACGACCGAGTGCACCGGTCGCACGAAGCGATGCTCGCCCGATCCCCAGCGCATCGTCTTGGGAAAAGCCAGGGACATCACGAGAGGTGGCACCGCTTCGGCGAGGATCTCCGCCGCCGCGCGTCCCTGGACGACCCGGACCACGCCCACGCACTCCGCTTTGGGCGTCTTGATCCGCAGCAGGTCGGCGACCTGGACTCCCTGGGCGCGCGCGAAACCCTCGGCCGCGCGCGTGGGCCGTCCCGCGGCGTCGAAGGCCGCCGCCACGGCGGGTCCGGTGAACTGGGTGGACTGATCGGGCTGGCGTTCGGGGACAGCCAGGAGCAGGGCCGCCAGCCGCCGTGGCGTGCCGTACACCCGGACCTCGCGCGGCGGGAGCCCGGCCTTCGCGAGCGCCTCGCGCAGCGCCTTCCCCAGTGACTCGATCGCCCCCTGGACGGCGCCCGCCGGCATTTCCTCCGTGCCGATCTCGAGCAGGAAGGTCCGGACGCGTGGCTCCGGTCTCATCGCGCCGCCGCGCCCCCGTCCACCTGCAGCATCGGGAAGCCGCACGCTTCCCGCTGTGCCAGGTACCCCTTGGCGCACGCCACGGCCAGCCGGCGCACCCGCTGGATGAATCCCGTGCGCTCGGTGACGCTCACCGCACCCCGGGCGTCGAGGACATTGAAGGTGTGCGAGCAGCGCAGGGCGCAGTCGTAGGCAGGCAGCACCAGACCGAGACCCAGGAGCCGGTGACCCTCCGTTTCGTAGGACTGGAAGAGACGGAGCTGCAGGTCCACGTCGGCCGCCTCGAAGTTGTGCTTCGAGAATTCGATCTCTTCCTGGAGGCGCACGTCGCCGTAGCGCACCCGTTCGTTCCAGGCGAGGTCGTAGACGTTGCTGACGCCGCTCAGGAACATGGCGATGCGCTCCGTCCCGTAGGTGATCTCGGCCGCGATCGGACTCAGCTCGATCCCTCCCGCCTGCTGGAAGTACGTGAACTGGGTGATCTCCATCCCATCCATCATCACCTGCCAGCCGACGCCTGCCGCGCCCAGCGTGGGAGACTCCCAGTTGTCCTCCTCGAAGCGGATGTCGTGCTCCCGGGGATCGATGCCGAACGCCGCCAGCGATTCGAGGAAGATCGCCTGGACGTCGAGAGGCGACGGCTTGAGGATGACCTGGAACTGGTAGTGACGGTAGAGCCGGAACGGGTTCTGGCCGTAACGCCCGTCGACCGGCCGCCGGGACGGGGCGCAATAGGCGGTCTTCCACGGCTCCGGGCCCAGCACCCGGAAGAACGTGTCAGGATGCATCGTCCCCGCCCCGACCTCGACGTCGTAGGGTTGCTGCAGGACGCACCCCTGCCGGGCCCAGAACTCCTGCAGCCTCAGGACGAGATCCTGGAAGCTGAGCGCCACTTTACGCCCTTGGTCCTTCAACCATCCCTCCGCAGGCGCTCCAGCACCTCATAGCTCCGGAACCGGGTTTCCGTCAGGTCCAGGAACCTCGCCGCCGCGAGGGCGGCCAGCGGTCGCAGCGCCCGCGGATCGACGGGACGCCCGAGGAGCCCTTCCGGGGCGACCTTCAGGATGGCCGCCGCCGCCTGGATCGCCGCCGGGGGGAGGACCGGATCCCCGGCGCTCCGACCGCCGCACGAAGGGCAGGCGACGATCTCCTCGCGGCGCAGCAACCGTCCTCCACGCCCCTGGAGCGGCTTGCCGCAGACGCCGCAGTCCGCGAGGTCCGGGAGCACGCCGTGCAGCCGGAGCGTCCAGATCTCGAAATAGCGCGCCGCCCACTCGAGATCGAGCCCTTGCCGCACGGCCCGCAGCACCGCCCCCAGCAGCCGGAAGAACGCCTCGTCCTCCTGCTGTTCGCGCGCGAAGGCGTCGGCCACCTCCGCGAAGCAGGCCAGGGTGGCGGCGCGAGCCGGATCGGCCTGCAGGTCGAAATACGACTCCAGGAGCTCGGCCGACTCGATGCGCGCCAGCGCGGACCGCTCCGACTCGACGTACTGGAGACGGACCTTGCTGAGCGCCAGCAGGTTCGCGCCGAAGCGCCGCCGGCTGCGGCGCGCCCCCTTGGCCACGCCGCGCACCTTGCCGGCCGTCCGGGTCAGGAACGTGACGACGCGATCCGACTCGCCGAGCGGATGTGAGAGCAGCACGAAGGCCTCGGTCTCCCTGAGCAGACGCTTCGTCCTCCTGCGCCCTCACCCCGACACGAGCTGGCGCCCCGCCAGTCCGAAGAACGCCAGCAGGCCCAGGAGATCGACCGACGTGGTGACGAAGGGGCTGGTCGCGACCGCCGGATCGATGTGCACCGTCTTGAGCAGGACCGGCAGCATCGAACCGACGACGGCCGCCATGGTCATCGAGGCCAGAAGCGACAGCCCGACGGTGAAGCCGGCACCTCCTGGCATCCCGACCAGGACGACCGCAGCGAGGCCGAGAAGGGCGCCGTAGATGAGCCCGAGGAGCATGGCGATGCGGATCTCCTTGAAGACGACACTGCCCGCCTGGAGGAGGGAGATCCGTCCGGTCGACAGGCCGCGCACCATGATGGTGGCGGCCTGAGTCCCGATGTTGCCCCCCATTCCGAGGACCACGGGTATGAAGCAGGCCAGGACCGTGGCGTGGCCGAGGAGCGGCGTGTACGCCTTGATCAGGAGGGCGGCCAGCAGGCCGCCCACGAAGGCCGCGAACAGCCACGGGAGGCGCACGCGTGCTGCGCGCAGCGTCGATCGGATGAGCCGCTCCTCGTCCGAGGTCCCCGCCAGCTTGTAGAAATCCTCGGTGGCCTCCTCGCGCATGACGTCGATCAGATCGTCGATGGTCACGATGCCGGCCAGGACGTGCTCGGCGTCGACCACGGGGACGCCGAGCAGATCGTAACGGGAGGCGATGCGGGCGACCTCCTCCTGATCGGTGTCCGTGCGCACCGAGATCACGTCCGTCGACATGATGTCGCGGAGCCGCGTCGTGGGAGGAACGGTCAGGAGGCGGCGCAGCGAGAGGACCCCGCAGAGACGGCCGTGGTCGTCCACGACGTAGACGTAGAAGACCATGTCCGCCGCCTGCGCCTTCTGGACGGCCGCGATCGCCTCCTGGACCAGCGTTTCTTCCAAGAGGGCGAGGAACCGGGTCGTCATGATGCGCCCGGCCGTCTCCGCCTCGTACTCGAGCAGGTCCTGGACTTCCTCCGAGGCCTCGCGCTGCATGAGCGACAGGATCCGATCCCGCGTCTCGAGAGGGCACTCGGCGACGATGCCGGCCACGTCGTCGGACGGCAGCCCGTGGAGGACGCGCGCCGTCTCCTCGGGAGGCATGCCGCGCAGGAGGTCGGCGCGCAGCGCCGGATGGATCGCCAGCAGCAGCCCGGCGGCCGCCGGAACGTCCCGCTCCGCGAGCAGGTGGAAGGCCAGGGAGCGCTCCCGCTCGTCGAGCGACTTGAAGGCCTCGGCGAGGTCCGCCGGGCGGACCTTGAGCAGCATGTTGTGAAGGTGGGTGGTGGCCCCCCGGCGGAGGAGTTTCTTGACCGACTCCACCAGGAACGTGTTGTCTTTCATGGCGTCCGTTCCGAAACGGGCGCCATTCTACTCCAAGTGCGATCCCCTATGGAGGGGACAGGCCGATGAGACGCAGCAGAGCGAGATCGTCGCGCCAGGCCTCTTTGACCTTGACCCACAGCGCGAGATGCACGCGGCGGCCGAGGGCCGCTTCGATGTTCTTCCGGCTGGCGGTGCCGATCTCCTTGACCATCCGCCCCCCCTCGCCGATGACGATCCCCTTCTGGCTGTCACGGTCCACCACGATCGTCGCGTTCACCCGGATGAGGTCGTCCGCCTCCTCCAGGGAGTCGACGAGCACGGCCGTGGCGTGCGGGACCTCCTGGCGCATCTTCAGGAAGACCTGCTCGCGGATCATCTCGGAAATCCGCAGCCGCTGCGGCAGGTCCGTCAGGTGGTCGGGCGGGAAGTGCGGTGGTCCCTCCGGCATGCGCGCGAGCAGGAGCTGCATGAGGCGCTCGCAGTTCTCGCCGGAGAGCGCGGACAGAGGCACGATCTCCTCGAACAGGCCCGTCTGACTCGCCTCGTCGATGAGCGGCAGGAGCTGATCCTTCGGCATGCGATCGACCTTGTTGAGGACCAGGAAGGCCTTGGCTCCGGATTCGCGCACCCGCTCGAACACGAAGCGGTCGCCCGGTCCGTAGCCGTCCGAGGCGTCCACCAGGACGACGACCAGGTCGACCTCCTTGAGGACCCGCGTCGCCGTGCGCACCATCTCCTCGTTGAGGCGATAACGCGGCTTGTGGATGCCGGGCGTGTCGATGAACACCACCTGCGCCCCCTCCAGATGCAGGACGCCCCGGATCGGGAAGCGGGTCGTCTGCGGGACCTCCGAGACGATCGACAGGCGGCTTCCGACCAGATGGTTCATGAGCGTCGACTTCCCGACGTTGGGACGGCCGACGAGCGCGACGAAGCCGCACCGGAAGCTCCCGGACGCGGGGTCCCCCGCGGCCGGAGGCGGGAATGAATCGCCCTGTCCGAGCGGCGGGTCGCTTTCAGTCATGGCGGTCCCCCGCTCGCTTCGTGGCCTTCGCACGGGTCCGGCGGTCAGGCGCGTCACCCCAGGGGAGGGCCCGGCGCGATAGTCTGACGCCGGCCACCCGGCGCAGCACGCGCTCCTCCAGCCGGCGCATGGTCCCGTCGTCGGTCTCGTGGTCGTAGCCCAGGAGGTGCAGGAAGCCGTGCGTCACGAGCAAGGCGATCTCGCTCGCCAGCGGCCAGGCGGCCCGCCGCGCCTGGCGAGCGGCCGTGCCCAGTGAGACAGCGATCTCCCCCAGGTGCGCCACGCCCGGCTCGAGGGTCCCGGCGGCCGGGAAGGAGAGCACGTCGGTGGCTCTATCCAGTCCGCGGTAGCGCCGGTTGAGGGTCCGCAGGGTGCGGTCGGTCGCGAGCAGCAGCGTGACGCCGGCGCTCTGGTGCAGCGCGACCCTCAGACGCACGAGGAGATCCCGGCAGGCGCCGGCGTGGGCGACCGCCCCGGGCGCGTCCGCCACGACCTCCACCGGCCCGCTCAGCCGGCGTCGGCGGACGGCACGTCGTGCGTCGCGCTGGCGCGGAACGGCCGTGCCTCGACCGCCTCGAAGTCGAAGCCCGGATAGTCGATGCGGTGATGATGGATGCTGCACAGGGCCTTGAAAAAGGCGGCGCGCACCCGCTCCAGGTCGGAGAAGCTGAGGTCGCACTCGCTGAATTGATCGTCCAGCACCACGTCCGAGACGATCGTGTTGACCACGCCCTTGAGCCGCCCCGGGTGATGGTCGTCCAGGCTGCGGGCCGCCGCCTCGATGGAGTCGGCGAGCATCAGCAGAGCGGCCTCCCGGCTCTGCGGACGCGGCCCCGGGTAGCGGAAATCGGCCTCGCGGATCTCGCCTTCCTGCAGGGACCCGGAGCGCCGGGCCTTCTGGTAGAAGTAGTTGATCCGGCGGGTGCCGTGGTGCTGCGGGATGATGTCGAGGATCGACTCCGGCACGCCATGGGAGCGCGCCAGTTCCATCCCCTCGCGGACGTGGCTGGCGATCACCAGGGCGCTCAAGTGGGGCTTCAGTCGATCATGCCGGTTCTCCCCCTGCTTCTGGTTCTCGACGTAGTAGGTCGGCTTCACGAGCTTCCCGACGTCGTGGTAGTAGGCCGCGACCCGGCAGAACAGGGCGTTGGCGCCGATCGATTCGGCGGCCGCCTCGGCGAGCGTCCCGACGATAACGCTGTGGTGGTACGAGCCGGGCGACTCCATGGCCAGACGGCGCAACAGCGGGTTGGCCAGATTCGAGAGCTCCAGCAGCCGGACGTCGGTCAGGATGTTGAAGGTCGATTCGAGCATCGGGAGCAGGAAGGAGACCAGGATCGAGACCAGAATGCCGCCGGCGAACCCGCAGGCCATCTCGAACCCGACATGGGACGCCGGCACGGTGCTGGTCGCCGCCCCCCGCAGCGCCAGCACGCCGATGGCGTTGATAGCACCCAGGAGCAGCCCGGCCCGGATGAGCGTCGAACGCCGCCGGTAGGCCGTGATGCCGTGGATCGCCGCCAGGCTGCTCAACAGACCGAACAGCAGGGAGCGCAGGTCCCACTCCGTCAGGAGGCCCAGGAGGGGCAGGAAGAAGAGGATGAAGGCCATGCCCGCCCGGGGGCTCACGAGCAGGGTGATCAGCATGGTCCCCGTCGCCACGGGCACCATCGGGAGATAGAGCGACGGATCGTTGAACGGCGCCTGGCTCAGGCTGCTGGCGACGCGCTCGAAGAGCCACAGGAAGCCGCCCTCGAGGGCCAGCCCCACTATGGTCACCACGACCAGGAGGGAGAACAGCTCGCGCTCCCTGCGGTGGGACCTCTGGTCGGCGAAGACGTAGCGATCGATGAAGAACAGCACCAGCCCGAGCAGGAGGAGGTGGCCGAGGATCGTCGGCACGGAAAGCCGCTCGGCCATGCTCCGGTTCAGCGCCGCGAGGGTGCGTTCCGCTCCCTCGTCCACCGTCTCTCCCTGGCGCACGATGGTCCGTCCCGCCGGGTAGCGCGAGACGAGCGGGGCGACGCGTTCCGCCGCCTCGGCGCGGCGCGCCTCGGTGAGCGCGGCGTCGTAGGACAGGTTGGCCGTCACCAGGTCCGCGAGCAGGGGCTCGAGGGCCGCGATCTCCGCGGGCGAGGCCCCGCCACGCGCCAGCTCGGCGGCGGCCGTGCGGCGGGCCTCGTCCGGCGTTGCGGCGTCGATCGGCGCCGTCAGACGCGAGGTCCGCCCTCCGGGAAGCTCGCGTAGGACGACGGGGCCCGTGACCGGCAGGAGGCTGCGACCTCCGGCCACCGGGCGGCGGAAGCCGGCGCCGACCGCCTCCCGCAGTCGCACCTCGATGTCGCCGGAGAACCGGTTCGCCACGAGGAAGTCGCGCGCCGCCTCGGGAAGCCCCGAAGAGGGCTCCGATCGCCGGCCGCTGTCGAACTGGTCCGCAAGAAACTGAAGCGCCCGGCCGGCCGCCTCCCCGTCCAGATCGTAGATCGGGGCCACCGAGTCGCGCGCCTCGCGGCGGCGGCGATCCGTGGCCTCCGCGTCGAGCTGCTCGAGGGGGAGCGGGGCGCGGATGTCGGCCGGCGCGGTCGTGCCTGCGGGCGGAACGGGGACGCCGCCGCCGAGGCGGGGCGCCAGGGTGATCGGCAGGAGAGCCGCCAGGTAGACGACGCACCAGACCCAGCGCCGGCCCCGCAGGCTCTCCCTGCCACGGACGAGACGCCGGAAGGTCATCCTTCCCGGGCCTCCGATGCGGAGCGGCGCCGTCTGGGTCGCTTGGCGCTGCGCGCCCGCGGCGAGGTGGGCGTTGCCGTGGCCTCCCCGTTGCCGCGGTAGGCCTCGTAGGCCCGCACGATCCCCTGTACGAGAGGATGGCGGACCACGTCCGTCTCGTCGAACTCGATGAACCGCACTCCCGGCACGGCGGCGATCACCTGCCTCGCCTCGATCAACCCGGAGCGTCGGCCGGGAGGCAGATCGATCTGGGTCACGTCGCCCGTGATCAGGGCCTTCGAGTTCGTTCCCAGCCGCGTCAGGAACATCTTCATCTGTTCCGACGTGGTGTTCTGGGCTTCGTCCAGGATGACGAACGAGTTGTTGAGCGTGCGGCCGCGCATGAAGGCGAGGGGCGCGACCTCGATCACGCCCCGTTCCAGGTGGGCGTTGGCGCGCTCCCGGTCGAGCAGCAGGTAGAGCGCGTCGTAGAGCGGCCGGAAGTAGGGATCGACCTTTTCCGCCATGTCGCCCGGCAGGAAGCCGAGCTTCTCACCCGCCTCCACGGCGGGCCGGCAGAGGATGATCCTCTCCACTTTCTTCTCGGCCAGATGGGCCACGGCCGAGGCCACGGCGAGATAGGTCTTCCCCGTCCCGGCCGGCCCGATGACGAACACCAGATCCTGTTCCTGGATCGCCTCCAGGAGGATCTTCTGGTGCGGGCTCTTGGGCGCGACGAAGCGTCCGTTGGCGGTCTTGAGCCGGGCGGTGGCGAAGAAGTCGCGCAGGAGCGCCCCGCGGTTGTCGCGCAGGAGGCGCAGCGCTATCTCGACGTCCCCCTTCTTGAGGGGGTAGCCCCCCTGCACGAGGGCGGCGAGCTGGCCCAGCAGGTTCAGCGCCAGCGTCTCGCGCTCGCTCTCTCCCTGGACCGTAATCTCCGGGCCGCGCGCCGACAGCCGGACTCCGAGGTCCTTCTCGATGGTGCGGAGGTTCTCGTCGTAGTGACCGAAGACGTCGGCGAGGGTGTCTTCTGGGATGGAGAACTTGCGCAACCGGCGCCTCCCGACGGCAGGGGGGAACTTAGCACCCGGGGCGGTCCTTGTCAATGAACGCGCTCTCCAGGAGCCGGTTCTAACTCTATGACAAATATATGCTTAAGACCCTGGTCGGGGATCGATGCGGAGGGCGAGATCGACCAACTGATGCGGGGCGACCTCCCCGGGGGCCCCGGTCATGAGATCGATGCCGCTCGTCGTCTTGGGGAAGGCGATGACGTCGCGGATCGACGCCGAACCGGTCAGGATGGCGATGAGTCGATCGACCCCGAGGGCGATCCCGCCGTGCGGGGGCGCTCCCATGCGCAGCGCGGACAGCAGGAACCCGAAGCGAGCCTCGGCCTCCTGCGCGTCCATGCCGAGAACGTGGAACACGCGCTCCTGCAGGTCCCCACGATGAATGCGGACGCTGCCGCCGCCGACCTCGTTTCCGTTCAGCACCAGGTCGTAGGCTTGGGCCCGCACGGACTCCGGACGGTCCTCTAGGCGTGGGACGTCCTCCGCGACGGGTGCCGTGAACGGGTGATGGCAGGAGACCAGCCGCCTCTCCTCCTCGCTGTGCTCGAAGAGCGGGAACTCGTGGATCCACAGGAGCCGGTGCGCTGTCTCGTCCACCAGCTTCCCGGCGCGCGCGATCTGCAGTCGGAGGGTGCCCAGGATCGTCAGGGCCCGCTTCCAGCGATCGGCGACCACGAGCGCCAGGTCGCCGGTTCCGGCGCCGAGGTCCCGGAGGATCGTCCGGCAGCCCTCCTCTCCGAGGTGCTTCAAGACCGGCGACTGTAGGGACTCCCCCGCGCGGATCCAGATGAGCCCGCGGGATCCGAGCACGCGGGCGGCCTCGACCAGATTGTCGAGGCGCTGCCGCGGCCAGGCGCCTCCGCCGGGCACGGCCAGGCCCTTGACCACCCCGCCATCCCGCACCGTGTCGGAGAAGACCCGGAACGGGCTTGCCGCCACGCTTCCCGTCAGGTCCCGGATCTCCAGGCCGAAGCGCGTATCGGGCTTGTCGCTTCCGAAGCGCTCCATCGCGTCCCGGTACGTCAGGCGCGGATAGGGCCCCTGAAGGGGCATCTCGGCAGCCTGGAAGATCGCCTCCATCAGCCCCTCGATCAGGGCGAAGAACGCCTCACGCTCGGGGAAGGACATCTCGATGTCGATCTGCGTGAACTCGGGCTGGCGGTCGGCGCGCGAATCCTCGTCCCGGAAGCACTTGGCGATCTGGAAGTAGCGGTCGAACCCGGAGACCATCAGGAGCTGCTTGAAGATCTGGGGTGATTGCGGCAGCGAATAGAAGCGTCCCGGGTTGACGCGCGACGGCACGAGGAACTCGCGCGAGCCCTCGGGCGTGCTGCGGGTCAGGATCGGCGTCTCGACCTCGAGAAACTGGCGGGCGTCCAGATAGCGCCGCACCGCCAGCAGGACGCGATGGCGGGTTTCCAGGACTCGCTGCATGTGCGCCCGGCGCAGATCGAGGAACCGGTAGCGCAGGCGGACCTCCTCGGAAGCGCTCGTGTCGTCGTCGAGCGGAAACGGCAGCGGCTCCGAGGCGTTCAGGATCTCGAGACGGCGGGCCTGAATCTCGACGCCGCCCGTCGGGATCGATGGGTTGACGTTGCCGGCGGCGCGCGCGACGACCTGGCCCGTGACCGCCACGACGTAGCCCGGGCGGACATCCTTGGCGGCCACGAAGGCCTCGGGAGCCGCCTCCGGGTTGAACACGGCCTGCGTGACGCCGTATCGATCCCGCAGGTCGGCGAACAGCAGACCCCCGTGATCGCGGATGCTGTCGATCCACCCGAGCAGGACTGCGTCGCCGCCGGCGTGCTCCTCGCGGAGGGCGCCGCAGGTGTGGGTGCGCGCCGAAGCTGGTGCCCCGTCAGTCATGCGACATCTCCGAAAGCGTCCGCAGCAGATCCGGATCGGGCCCGCGGCGCTGCTCCCCGTCCGCCATCCGCTTGAGCGTGAAGGTGCCGTTCTTCATTTCCTCTTCGCCGAGGATCAGCACGAACCGAGCCTGCAGGTCGTGCGCGCGGCGCATCTGGGACTTGAGGCTCTTCTCGGGAAGCGGGTCGAGGACGACGCGCTTCCCGGACAGGCGCAACCGGGAAGCGGCGGAGAGCGCCGGCCCCAAGGCGGACCCCCCCAGCGGGGCCACGACGACGTCGAGGCGGTCCTCGAACCCCTCCAGGTCCGGCGGCAGGCAGAGGACCAGCCGGTCCTGCCCGATGGCGAAACCGAACCCGGCGACCGGCGGGCCGCCCAGCTCCTGCACCAGCCCGTCGTACCGCCCGCCTCCGAGGAGGGCGCTCTGCGCCCCGAGCGCGGGCTGCGTCACCTCGAACGTCGTGCGCCGGTAGTAGTCGAGGCCGCGCACGAGGCGGGGCGCCAGCACGTGGCGGACCCCCAGCCGATCGAGGTGCGCGCGCACGGCACCGAGGTGCTCGCCGCAGGCCGCGCAGAGGTGATCGAAGATCGGGGTGACCTTCGCCATCAGCGCCTGGTCCGCTGGGACCTTGCAGTCGAGGCAACGCAGAGGATTCGTCTCCAGGCGGCGCCGGCAGTCGTCGCACAGGGACGCTCTGTGTGGTGTCAGCTCGGACACCAGAGCTTGACGGTAGGCGGGCCGGCAGGTCTCGTCGCCGGCGGATCCCAGCTGGAGCGTGAGCGACGGGATCTTTAGCCGCTCCAGGAACAGCATCAGCATCTGGAGGGTCTCGGCGTCGATCGCCGGGTTGTCGCTCCCGATCGCCTCCACGCCGATCTGGTGGAACTGCCGCGTCCGGCCCTTCTGCGGCCTCTCGTAGCGGAACATCGGGCCGATGTAGTAAAGCCGCTCCACGTCACTGCCCCGGTGCATCTGGTGCTGGATGTAGGCGCGCGCCACGGGCGCCGTGTTCTCCGGCCTCAGGGTCAGCGAGCGCCCCTTGCGATCCTGGAAGGTGTACATCTCTTTGGCGACGATGTCGGTCCCCTCCCCGATGCCCCGGGCGAACAGCTCCGTGGCCTCGAAGATGGGCGTCCTGATCTCGCGGAATCCGAACAGGGCGAACGTCTCGCGCGCCCGCGCTTCCACCAGCTGCCAGCGGGCGATCTCGGCGGGCAGGATGTCGCGCGTTCCCTTGGCGGCTTCGATCATGTGTGTGTCGCGCCCTCCCGGACGAACGGGCGCGGTCTCGTCGGAAGCGCGGGAGAATAGCATATCCGCCGCGGGCGCGGAAGGATTGCGGGCGCGCGACTATAATCCTGCTCGTGCCGCAGCGCAGCGGAACTCCCGGCCGTAAGCACCTCTCCCGGGCCCTGGGACGCGCGGCCGCCCGATTCGCCGTCCTGGTCCTGGCCGCCGCGCTGGGTTCCGGCGGGCCGGCCTGGGCCCGGCGTCAGAAGAGCGTGTTCCACGGTCTCCCCATCGAGCCCTCCTCGGCCCTGCGCCCCGGCGCCACGGCCGAGCCGATCACGCTGTCGCCCATCTGGACCTTCGACGGCTTCGCAGCTCCGCTGGCGGGCGATCCGGCCGCCCTCGGGGCGGGCCTCGTCGCCTCCGATCGCGCCGGACGTCTCGCCGCCCTCGACCCCGGCGGACCGGGGCCCACCTGGAGCGTCGAGCTGGACGGACCACTGAGCGTGGGGCCCATGGCCGCGGACGGCGTGATCCTGCAGGCGACCGCCGCCGGCGAACTCGTCGCCCTCGACGCGCGGGACGGCCGCACACTGTGGCGCGTGGCCCTGGGTGGCGCACCGGTGGCGCCTCCCGCGCTGGCGGCCGGGAGCGTTCTCCTCGCGACCGACGCGCCGGAGCTGATAGCACTCCGGCCGGAGGACGGCCGGATTCTGGCCCGCCTGCCGCTGCCGGGCCGGCCCGTTGCCCCCGAGATCGCCGGCGAGATGGCCGTCGTGGGCACCGATCACGGCATGGTGCTGGCGCTCGACGTCCCGACGCTTCGGGTGCGCTGGCGGCGCTACCTGCGCCGTGCGGTGACCGCCCCGCCCCTGGTGCA
>Ga0075418_10001763_pt1 | contig 24618 bp, 13 predicted proteins | sample SoiMetdeltSBSDD2_FD_81776 | JGI IMG/M metagenome (GOLD analysis project Ga0075418, IMG submission 81776) | Bulk soil microbial communities from a Populus tree surrounding site in Tennessee, USA - Soil MetaG P. deltoides SBSDD2 | ecosystem: Environmental > Terrestrial > Soil > Tree plantation...
CCGTCGCGTTCTTGACCTGCGCGGCGATGTCGCGCACGCGCTCGGATTCCTGCGCCATCAGTGTCGTGCCGCGCGCCTGCTCGCGCGTGGCGCGGTTGATCTCGGCGATGTGATCGGACATGCGCGAAGTGACCTCGTGCAGGCGGCGGCTGGCCTGCGATTGCTCGCCTAACGCGCGCGAGATGCGGGTGGCCATCTCGAACGAGCGCGTCGCACTTTCGACGATCTTCGACAGCGTCGCCGCAGCGTTGCGGGCGAGCTTCACGTTGTCCGTCACCTTCGCGACGCCTTCGTGCATCTTCTGCACGGCCTGCCGCGATCCGCTCTGCACGGCCTTGATGATCGTGCCGATCTCTTTCGTCGATCCTCGCGTGCGCTCTGCGAGCTCGCGGATCTCGTCCGCGACCACGGTGAATCCCGCGCCCTGCTCGCCCGCCTGCGCGGCGATGATTGCGGCGTTGAGCGAGAGGAGGTTCGTGCGATTCGCGACTTCCTCGATGACGTTCAGGATCTGGCTGATCTCGCCGACGCTGCGCTGGAGATCGTCGATCGTTTTCGCGGTGCTCTTGGTCAGCTCGTGCGTCTCGTTGATGCCGTCGACCGTGCGATCGACCGCCGCGCCGCCCGCGCGCGCGTCTTCTCGCACCTGCTGCGCGATCTCCGCCGTCGATTGCGAGCCCGAAAGCAGCTCGCTCACCGTCGAGTCCATTTCCGCGACGAACGACAGCACTTCTTCGCCGATCCCGGCCAGCACCTCGGTGCGCTTCGACATCTCGTTCATCGACGCGTTCATCTCCGTCGTCGATGCCGATGTCTTCTCGACCGACTGGAACAGATAGTCCATGCTGCGCGCGACCTCTTCCGCCGAAGCTTGCAGCTCGAGCGCGCGCGCCGAAGCATCCTGGGTCAGGTCGGTCACCGTTTCCGCGGCGGCGAGAACGCTGCCGATGCCGCCGCGCACGTTCTCGAGCGCCATCGACGAGTTCTCCGTCAGCTCGCTTTGATCGCGCGAGCGCACCAGGAGAAGTCCCGTGCCGTCGGTGATGACGCGAACGCCCTCGGTGATCGTCGTGCCGCTTCCGCCGACGCGGCCGAGGAGACGGCGGAGATTCGCGCGGGTTTCGCCGAAACTCTCCGCGAGCTCGCCGACTTCGTCGTCCGCGAACACGCGCGGCGCGACGTCGAAGTTTCCCTCGGCCATCCCGCGCGCGAGCGTGCGGAGCTCGCGCAGCGGACGCGTGACGTCGCGCGAGAGCGCGACCGTCGCGGCGCTGAATACGCCCGTCGTCAGCAGCGCCACGATCAATGTGTAGAGCGTGATCTCGAAGGGGATGCTGCGGTACGGCGTCCACGGAATCGCGAGAACGAGGATCGAGCCGTCCTTCAATCGCGCGAACCGGCTGACGTGCGAGCTGATGAACGCGCGGCTGTCGCCGGTCCCGATGCGCCGGATCGCCGCGATTTCCTCGGGATCGAGCGGATCTTTCGTATGGATCGCCTCTCCCTGCGGCGGGATGACGTGCAGCGAATACTCCGTGGGGATGTAAATGCGCAGCGTGTCGAGCGCGCCCGCGTCGACTTTGGCGACGATGTTCGCGTTGCCGAACACGCGCTGGAATCGATCCTCGGCGGACGTGATCGCGAGGATCTCGAGCGTGGTCGACACGCGCGAGGAGATGAGAAGGATCAGCGCCGCGGAGGAGATCGTCAGCGATCCGATGAAAACGACTGCGATCTTTTTTCCGAGAGAAAGCTCGCTGCCTGTGTAGTGCACGCGCTTTCCTTCGGTCGCTTCCATCAGGCGATGTTTGCCCATCGCGTAGCCCCAGACGATCGAGACGAAGGCGGCGATCAGGGCGGCCACCGCGAAGTACGCGAAGCCGAGGAACGACGGCATGAACAGAACGGCGGCGATGAGCGCGAAGACCATGCCTCCGCCGGCCCAGAGAATCAGCGACAGCGTCTTCGTGCGATCGAGGCAGGCCGACATCGCCATCGACAAATCGCCGCGCCCGTCGAGCGCTTCCTCTACCGCTTCCGCATACGGCTTCACGCCGAGGGTGAAGACCACGCAGCCGATGGCATAGGTGACCGCGAGAAGGGCAGTCAGTCCCAGTGCGCGCGCCATCGAGAACTGCACGACCTGCGAGAGAAACAGCAGGGCCGGGAGCACGCTGATCACGAGCGGCGGCGCGAGAAGCCAGAGCAGATACTTTTTGGTGAAGGACATGGGATCGCGCGAATTATGCGCCAAGTCCTATAAGTCTCATTCGTCCTACCCATCCTATGATCATGGTCGTGTCCATTAGTCTTGCCGATCGCGCGGCCGCGGAACGCCGTCGATACGGCCGCATCAAGCTCGATCTCCCGCTCACGGCGCGTTTCGGCGAGACGCGCGTGAAGACGCTCGAGGTCGCAATGAGCGGATTGCTCATCGCGCACGAAGGACGCCTCGCGCCCGGCGACACGCGCCGTCTCACGCTCGACTGGCAAGGCTCGCTCCTCGACCTCGGATGCACGATCGTGCGATCCACGCTGTGGCGTCTCGCAAAGGCGCTCGGTGAGCAGAGCATCTACCACTCCGGTCTGCGCATCGTGCAGTCGTCGCGCGAATCGTTCGATGCGTTGCGCATGCTCATCGCCGACCGCATCGTCCGCGCGCTCGACGAACAAAAGGCGAATGCGCGCGGCATCCCGCCGCTGGCCGCGTACATGTACCAACCCGAGAAAGGAGAGCTCTATCGCCGCTGTGAGCTCGTCAACGGCGTGTGGCGAAAGACGGAGACCATTCGTCGCGATCAGCCAACGAACGGATTCACCGTTTCGGCGGAAGTCGATCCGCAGCATGTCGCGATCCTTTGCGAGACCTGGGAGCAGACAACGCCGGAAGGGCGCCGGCTGACGCGACTCCTCGCCGAGCTTTCGGTCAGCCAGCACGAGGGAATTCCGACACGACGTTACGTTCCCTGACACATCTTTTTGCTTGTGAGCCGCGCGTGTCGCGTGTACAAGGTCGCGCCGAGAGAGGTCGTCCAACCATGCCGTTTTTCCGGTCGCTTTTTGCAGCGACGTTCGTCATCGCATTCGCTTCATCCGTCGTCGCGCAGGAAGCAGATCTCGCCGCTCTCAAGTCCGGACCTGTGCAGTCGGCCGAGGATACGGACGTCGCGTATGACCTGACGGTCTTCAATGTCGGACCGGATGATGCGGTCGCCGTCACGCTGAACGATCCGATTCCCGCCGGAATGACGTTCGTCTCCGCGACGAACGATTCGGGACCGGCGTTCGTTTGTGGCGAGTCGGGCGGCATCGTCACGTGCACGTCCGCGTCGATGCCGGCGGGAAGCACCGCGGAATTCACGTTCGTCTTTCACATTCCGCCGGGCACGCCTCCGGGAACGACATTCACGAACATCGCGACCGTGTCGTCGCAGATCTTCGATCCGAACGACGAGAACAACAGCGGCGTCGCGGTGACCTCGACGCCTCCGCCGCCGCAAGCCGACCTGAGTATCGTGAAGGATGGCCCGAGCAGCGCGGGACCCGATACGGATGTCGAATACACGATCACGGTCACGAACGGCGGTCCTGACGATGCCAGCGGCGCGGTGTGGGCGGACACGCTTCCGGGCACGATGACCTTCGTCTCGCTCTCATTCGACGGCGGCGAGCCGATGTCGTGCACGACGCCGGCGATCGGCTCCGGCGGAACCATCACCTGCAGCGCAGTGACCTATCCCGCGCTCGCGAGCTCGACGTTCACGCTCACCGGACACATTCCTGCCGCCACGCCTCCATTCACGTCCTTCTCGAACACGGCGACTGTTACGAGCGACACGAGCGATCCGAATGGGGAGAACGGAAGCTGGACGACGATGCTCACCGTGTCGTCCGTCGATGTCTCGGTCGTGAAAACGGGACCGGCCTCGGCGACCGCGGGAGACACTCTCTCCTACACGATCGTCGTCGCGAATGCGGGTCCCGACAGCGCGACCGGCGTCGTTCTCTTCGACACGATTCCGCCTAACACGACGTTCGTTTCCCTCACCCACGACAGCGGTGCGACCGCGGTCTGCGGGACGCCGATGCCCGACTCGACAGGAACGGTCCAGTGCATCTTCGGCACCCTCGGCAGCGGCGTGACGTCGCAGTACACGCTCGAGATCGAGATCGGCAACACGACCGAGGTCGTCAACACAGCGACCATCACGACCGACAGTTTCGATATGGATACCGGCAACAACACATCGAGCGTGACCACGACCGTCACGCCGAGCTCCGATGTATCGATCGTGAAGAGCGGCGCGCCGAGCGTCGTCGCCGGCACGAATGCGACGTACACGATCACCGTCACGAACAACGGTCCGTCGGATGCGAGCGGCGTTTCTTTCGGCGACACGCTTCCTGCGAATACCGCGTTCGTTTCGTTGACCCAGGACGGCGGTCCGGCCTTCAACTGCACGACCGGCGCGACGATCACCTGCTCGATCACGACGCTGCCGGTCAGCGATCCGGCGACATTCACGCTCGTGGTATCGATCGATGCGGATGCGCCGGATGGCAGCAGCATCGACAACACCGCGAATGTCTCGACCACGACGAGCGATCCGAACGGCACGAACGACTCGTCGACGACGAGTGCGGCGGTTTCGACGAGCGCCGACGTCGCGGTCGTGAAGAACGGACCGGCGACAGTGACCGCGGGGTCGAACGCGACCTACACCATCGATGTGGCGAACAACGGTCCTTCCGATGCGGCGAACGTTTCGCTGTCCGACACGCTTCCGCCGAACACGACGTTCGTGTCGGCGACGCCGGGTTGTTCGGGAACCACCACGGTCACGTGCGCAATTGGAACGATGGCGAGCGGCGCGACGACGACGATCACCATCGTCGTCGCGATCGACGCAGACGCAGCGAGCGGAAGCAGCATCGCGAACACCGCGAATGTGACCACGACGACGAATGATCCGAACGACGCGAACGACTCGTCGACGACGACGGCGACGGTCGCGACGAGTGCAGACCTGACCGTCACGAAGAGTGGTCCGGCGAGCGTGACCGCAGGAACGAACGCGACCTACACCATCGATGTGACTAACAACGGTCCGTCGGACGCAGCGAACGTTTCGCTGTCGGACACGCTTCCGCCTAACACGACGCTCGTTTCCGCGACGCCTGGCTGCTCGGGCACGACCACGGTCACTTGTACCGTCGGCACGCTCACGGACGGTGCATCGGCGACGATCACGATCGTTCTGGCCATCGATTCCGACGCACCCGATGGAAGCAGCATCGCCAACACCGCGATCGTGAGCGCGACGACGAGTGATCCCGACAACGGCAACAACTCTTCGACGACGACGGCAACGGTTGCGACGAGCGCGGACGTGAGCATCAAAAAGAATGGACCGGCGACGGTGACCGCCGGATCGAATGCGACCTACGCCATCGATGTGACCAATAGCGGTCCGTCCGATGCGGCGAACGTGTCGCTGTCGGACACGCTTCCGCCTAACACGACGTTCGTGTCGGCCACGCCGGGTTGTTCGGGAACGACGACGGTCACCTGTGCGATCGGAACGCTCGCGAATGGCGCAACGACCACGATCACGATCGTCGTCGCGGTCGACTCCGACGCCGCGGACGGAAGCAGTGTCGCGAACACGGCGACGGTGAGCACGACGACGAGCGATGCGAACAATGCGAACGATTCGTCGACGACGACCGCCACGGTCGCGACGAGCGCGGATCTCAGCGTGACGAAGACCGGACCGTCGACCATCAACGCGGGATCGAACATCACGTACAACGTGACCGTCGCAAACGGCGGACCGTCCGATGCGTTGAACGTCGTGCTCACCGACACACTGCCGCCGGACACCACGTTCGTCTCCGCGACGCAGCAGAGCGGTCCTCCGTTCACGTGTATCACCGGCGCGACGATCACGTGCAGCATCGCGTCGTTCCCGGCCGGCGCATCGGCAACATTCGAATTCGTCGTGAACGTTTCTTCGACGGCCACCGGTGCGATCACGAACACGGCGAACGTCTCTTCCTCCACCACCGATCCGGCGCCTTCGAATGGGTCGTCGGTCGCCGCGGCGCCGGTGGTTCCCGCGCAGCCGACGGACGTCTCGATCACGAAGACGGCGAACGCGCCCGAGCTGCTTCCGGGCTCCGAGGTGACGTACACGATCGTGGTGCGGAACGAAGGAACGCCGGATGCGTTCGATGTCGTCGTGACGGATGTGCTGCCTGCCGGAACGACGTTCGTTTCCGCGACTCCGTCGCAGGGAACGTGCGCGGGAACGACGACCATCACCTGCACGATCGGAACGCTCGCCGGCGGCGCATCGGCCACGATCGCGCTCGTCGTCACGCTGCCTTCTACGGCAGGACCGGTGTCGAACACCGCGACCGTTGCGATGACGAATGCCGATCCGAATCCTGCGAACAACGCGAGTACCGTGGTGATCCTCGCGACCTCGCGGGACATCCCGACGCTGTCGCCGCTCGCCCTCGCGGCGTGCCTCGCGGCGATGGCGCTCGCGGGCTGGATCGCGCTCAGGCGCTGATCGGAGCGCGGGCCAGCGGCCCGCGCCCGGTCCGGTTTTCCGAACCGATCTCTCCAAACGCCTGAACGACGGCTGTCCCAGCCGTTTGTCAACTTGTTCCAAACGCAAGGCTTAACTTCGCTCCCGAAGTGGCAGAACTGTTGCGGATCGAAGTCGATTCAACGGTGCCGTTCACGATTCGTTTCAAGAGCGTCGACATTTGTTGCGCAATTGGTACAATCCCGCGGCCCTCAGGTCAGGGTTCTCAGAAATAGGCAGCGGTTTCGTTTCGGAGTTGTGTCCGAAACGACGATTACCAACCACCAACAGGAGGCGAGTCAATGGTCAGTTTCAAGCGTAGTTCGCTCGCTCTGTTTACTGTGGTCGTTCTCCTGCTCACCGCGATTCCCGCGGTAGCGCAGGAAACGACCGCCAGTATCCAGGGCACCATCATGGATGCGCAGGGCGCGCATCTGCCCGGCGTCACCGTGGAAGCCGTCAACGAGAGGGGCCAGAAGTTTTCGGCCGTCTCGGATGCCAGCGGCCACTATCGTTTTCCGTCGGTTCCTCCCGGAACCTATACGGTGACGGCCAGCCTGTCGGGCATGGAGCCCGCGGGCGTGAAGAATCTGAAGGTCGTTCTCGGCGCCTCGCCGAAAGTCGATCTGCAGATGAAAGTCGGTGCGGTGACTGAGCAGATCACCGTCACGGCGGAAGCGCCTGTGGTCGACGTGACCCAGACCGCGACCGCGACCTCGATTCGTTCGGAGCAGTTCGAGAACCTGCCGAAGGGCCGTGACTTCACGACCGTCGTCACGCAGGCGACCGGCGCGAATCAGGAAGGCAAGGCGGGCGGTATCTCGATCGACGGCGCGACCGCGCTCGAGAATCGTTTCGTCGTTGACGGCGTCGACACCACCGATCCGCAGAACGGCGGCTCGGGCAAGCGCGTCATCACCGACGTCGTCGACGAAGTCCAGGTCAAGTCGGCTGGTTATGAGGCGGAGTTCGGCGGCGCCACCGGCGGCGTCATCAACGTCATCACCAAGACCGGCACGAACGACTTCGCCGGCACGGTCACCGGTTACTTCCGTGACCGCAGCTGGGACGGCTCGGAGCGCCCGGCGCTCCAGACCAACTCGGCCGGCAACGGCCCCGAGTACGTGGTTCTTCCGGAAGAGGACGTGACGATCATCGAGCCGGGCTTCACCCTCGGCGGACCGATCCTCCGCGACCGCATCTGGTTCTTCGGCGCCTATCACCCGAGCTACCTCGAGCGTACGCGCGAAGTGATCGGAACCACCAACACCTACGACCAGAAGGTCGATCAGGACAACATCCTGGCCAACATCAGCGGCAACCTCGGCGCGAAGGCGCTCTTCAAGGTCGCCGCGAACATGACCGGCGGCGAGACCGAGAACCCGTCGCTCCCCGGCCGCAACGGCCGCAGCAACCCGAATCCGGCGCTGTACGAGGGCAAGACGGACACGGGCTCGAACGATGCCTACTCCGGTTACTTCGACTACATCCCGACGCCGATGTGGTACCTCAGTGCCCGCGGCGGCCGGATGCGCACGAACTTCGAGCAGGAAGGCATCAGCACCGAGCCGTATCACTGGTTCTGGCGCGGTTCGAACAGCGTCTTCCCGGACACGCCGGCTGCGGCGGTGCGCTCGGCCGGTTTCACCAGCATTCCGACGAACTCCGCGACGGAGTTCGACAAGTTCAGCCGCGACAACTGGTCGCTCGAAGCTTCGTTCTTCCCGCAGTTCTGGGGCACGCACTCGTTCAAGGGCGGCGTCCAGGACGAGACGGTCACGAACGACGTCAAGGCCGGTAACCAGAACACGGTCTATCGCTATCAGTGGAATCGCGTCGACAACTTCTTCGGTGAGCGCGGTACCTACGGAGCGGTCGCGGTTTACCTGTTCCAGACCCTCGGCAACGTCGAGAGCCAGAACACCGCGTACTTCTTCCAGGATTCGTGGCAGACGTGGAACAACCGCCTGACGCTCAACGTCGGCGTTCGCACGGAGAAGGAAGTCATTCCCGACTACGACGGCGTCGGCGAGCCGAATGCCCTCGAGTTCGATTGGGGTGACAAAGTTGCTCCGCGCTTCGGCTTCGCGGTCGACGTGTTCGGCAACGGCCGCACGAAGGCCTTCGGAAGCTACGGCAAGTTCTACGACATCACCAAGCTCGACCTCGCCCGCGGTTCGTTCGGCGGCGACAAGTGGATTTGGCACGCGTTCGCGCTCGAGACTCCGGACTGGTCGACGCTCAGCTGCACGGGCGTGAGCAACACCGCGGGCACGCACCCGACCTGCAACCACGCGACCTACATCGGCTCCATCGATCTGCGCCATCCGTCGACCGACGCGATCGATCCGGACATCGAGCCGATGACTTCGCAGGAGTACTCGCTCGGTCTGCAGCACGAGCTCGGCAACAACATGGCCCTTGGTTTCCGCTTCGTCCACAAGGAGCTCCTGCGCGGCATCGAGGATCTCGGTACGCTCGTGCAGAATCCTGACGGTTCGTTCGCGGAGAGCTACACCATCGGCAACCCGGGCTTCGGCCTGTCGGCAGTCGGCAGCGCCGAGATCCCGGCGTTCCCGAAGGCCGTTCGTGACTACGACGGCTACGAGCTCGAGTTCACCAAGCGCTTCATCAACCGCTGGTCGCTGCATGCCAGCTACCTCTACAGCGAGCTGTTCGGCAACTATCCTGGTCTGGCCAGCGCCGACGAAGCGCAGTTCGGCATCGGCCGCACCGATCCGAACGTCGGCCGTTGGGGCGACTTCGTGAACACGCTGTATGACGCCTCCGGTTCGCGCGACGCCGTCGTGGGCAAGCTGCCGACCGATCGTCCGCACCAGTTCAAGGCTCAGGTTTCGTATCAGTTCCCGATCGGCACGACGCTCGGCGTCAACCAGTACGTGGGCAGCGGCACCCCGGTGTCGACCCAGATGCTGGTCCATGGCGCGGAGTTCTTCCCGTTCGGCCGCGGCGACCTCGGTCGCACGGACACACTCTGGCAGACCGACGCGTTCATCGCGCACCGCTTCACCTTCGGTGGCCGCTATGGCGTGGAAGTCAATGCCAACATCCTGAACCTGCTCGACTCGGACACGGCGACTGCGGTTTATCAGCTCCGTGGCTCCGTTGCGTCCAGCGTTTCCGACGCCCAGTTCTTCAACGGCTTCGATCCGCTGGCGGCGGGCACGTTCGTCACGCCTGACCCGCTGTTCGCTCAGGAGAGCCAGTTCCAGGCGCCTCGCGAGATTCGCCTCGGACTCCGCTTCACGTTCTAAATTCGTAGCCTCAGCAGTGAACAAAAGGGTGGGCTTCGGCCCACCCTTTTTTGTTTGTTAGGCGCATGAACATCAAGGCAGCGATCAACGGAGGAACTTCGCGCGCAATGCATCCGCGCGTCCCTGTCACCGCACAGGAGATCGCGGATGATGTGCTCGCAGTGGCCGCAGCGGGCGCCTTCGCGGTTCACTTTCATCCGCGCGACAAAGACGGCAACGAAACGCTTTCGCGCGACGCCGTCGCAGACGCGCTTCGTGCAATTCGTCGAAACGGCGTCGCGATCCCGATCGGCGTCACGACCGGTGCGTGGATTACGCCTAACACACAGGACCGTCTCGCGCAGATCCGCGACTGGTCCGAGCTTCCCGATTTCGCATCGGTGAATTTCGATGAAGACGGAGCAGTCGAGGTCGCAACGGCGCTCATCGAGCGCGGCGTTGGAATCGAAGCGGGCCTTGCAACAATGACAGCGGCCGAGGTGTATGGGCGAAGCCCTGTGTTAGGCCGCTGCATTCGGATCTTGCTCGAGCCACAAGAGCAGAGCGAAGACGATGCTCTTGCGAATGTGCTGCAGATCGAGCGCGCATTGAAGGGTGTCGACGAAACGACGCCACGCGTTCTGCACGGCACGTCACGAACCGTATGGCCGATGCTGCGACTCGCCGGGAGCCGCGGCTACGATGGCCGGATCGGTTTCGAAGACACGATCCATCGCGAGGATGGATCGATCGCAGAATCGAATGCGGAGCTGGTTCGGAATGCGGTGGCGACGACGCCACCGCCCTCCTGATTACTGTTTCGGATTCGCCGCCACCGCGAGCGCCTGCATCGCAAACGCGTCTTCCTGCTTCTGCAGGACCGCCTCGCCGATGCCTTCCTGCGTGACGAAGCGGTACGTGACGCGCTCTTTGGCGAGCTTCATCGGAAGCTGTTCGCGGCGATAGACCCACTGTTCGATCGTGCCGTTGATGAGCGCATTGTCGGCGACGACGATCCGGTCCTCGCGCATGATCGGGCGGCGGCGTACATACGCCGGCTCGCCGAGGAGGATGAACACGCGTCCGCGATCGCTCATCGATCCGAGGACGTCGCGCGTCGCGAAATTCTTGTCGGCGAATGCGACGCGGCGCAGGAATGTCGTGCGGAATTCGTTTTCCGGCGTGCCCGGCGTCGGGTCGCGGCGCGTCCAGAAGTCTTCGATGAACTTCTCGCGCTCAAGCGCGGCGGTCAGCGCGCGGAACTCCTTCTGCTCCGCTTTCGAGCCGATGAGCAGGAGCGCGGGATTCGGCCCGAACACGTCGGGAGGCGTGTTCGTCGCCGGAGCCTCGAACGTGCCGAAGCCGGGATAGTAGTTCTCGAACCCGGGCTCCGCGTTTCCGTCGGACGTCAGCCGCTCGAACAGCGCAACGAAGCGCTTGTCGTATTTCGCGGGATCGACGGCGCGCGCGTTCGGCGTGAGGCGCAGATACTCCTTCAGATGCGTCTCCGCTTTCGGGTCGTCCTGCGCTCCGGAGTACGCAACTGCAGCATAGAAGTGCACTGCCGCAAGCGCTTGTCCGCGCGTTGTCGGATCGCTGATCGACTCCGCGGATTGCACGGCCGGCTCGAGAATGCTCGCGGCCTTTCCGTAGTCTTTCTTTGCGATGTGCTGCCGCGCCTCGGCGAGTGCGGCGCCCGCATCCTGAGCGGCTGCGGTCCAGGTGAACGGAATGACGGCAAACAGCAACGACAGCAAGTGTCTTCGCACGGCGTACTCCTTCACGGATTGTGATGTGTACAGGCTGCAGTGAGAACTGTGCCGCTCATCGTAAATGTTCCTTGCTCGAGAGTGTTAACGGGCTCGACTGCCGATCGCCGGCCGCCGGGCCAACTCGTGTTACCCTCTCGCCCACGCAAACATGTCCTGGTGGATCTGGGTCCTCATCGGCCTTCTTCTCCTGACGATCGAATTCGTATCGTCGACCATGCACGTCGGTCTCTTCGCCGTCGGTGCGTTCGTCGTCGCCATCCTGGTCGGATTCGGCGTCGACATGCCTCTCTGGGGGCAGATCGTGACGTTTACGTCCGTCTCGATCTTCGCGCTGATCTTCATCCGTCCGTACATCGTCCGCAAGCTGAAGCTCGATCAGAAGAGAGTCGTGGACACGCTGATCGGCGAACAGGCGCTCGCGCTCGACGACATCGCGCCGGCTGCGATCGGAAAAGCGGAGATGCGCGGCTCCACGTGGAGCGCGCGCAACATCGGCGAGACCTCGCTCATCCGCGGCCAGCGTTGCGTCGTCGCGCACGTCGAAGGATTGCTGCTGCACATCCGTGCAGCGTGATTCGACTCACACTCACCCAACACGAGGAAAACGTCATGGAAAAAATCATCGTTGCCGCCGTTCTCGCTGCCTTCGTGATCTTCGTCTTCTCGAAGATCGTGCGCGTGGTCCCACAGCAGCAGGCCTGGGTCGTGGAGCGGCTGGGGAGATACTCTGGCACGCTCGACGCCGGATTGCACATTCTCTGGCCATTCGTCGACACGGTTCGCTACAAGCACTCGCTCAAAGAGATCGCGCTCGACGTGCCGGAACAAGTCTGCATCACGAAAGACAACGTTCAAGTCGCCGTCGACGGCGTTCTGTACTTCAAGATCCTCAATCCCGAGCGCGCGTCTTATGGGATCTCCGATTACACCTATGCGATCTCGCAGCTCGCGCAGACGAATCTCCGCAGCGAGATCGGCAAGATCGACCTCGACCGCACGTTCGAAGAGCGCACGAACATCAACTCTCAGGTCGTTCAGGAAGTCGACAAGGCTTCCGAGTCGTGGGGCGTGAAGGTCCTTCGCTACGAGATCAAGAACATCACGCCGCCGAAAGACGTGCTCGCGGCGATGGAAAAACAGATGCGCGCCGAGCGCGAGAAGCGCGCGGTCATCCTGCAGTCGGAAGGCGAGCGCGACGCCGCGATCAATACCGCCGAAGGTCACAAGCAGCAGGTCATCAAGAACTCCGAGGCGAACCGTCAGCAGCAGATCAACGAAGCCGAAGGCCAAGCGCAGGCAACACTGGCGATTGCGCAAGCGACCGCGGAGGGCATTCGCAGTGTCGCGGAGGTCATCAAGATGACCGGCGGCTACGAGGCCATGCAGCTCCGCCTCGCGGAGCAATACATCACCGAATTCGGCAAGCTCGCCAAGAGCGGCAACTCGATGATCGTGCCGGCCAACCTGTCCGACGTGACGTCCATGCTGCAGACCGCGATGGGCGTGATCAAGCAGGTTCCGGACGCAGCGAAGATTCCGGTGCGGCCGCAGCCGTAAGGCGCGGCCGCTCGGCGGCCGCGCGCCAACCTCCTTGACATCCCAAACAGGCAGGCATATGTTGATGTAACCGTTTACATTGCGCTATGCCGCGCTCAACGAACCGGCCGTCCTCCGCCCCCGCGAACGTCACCATTCGTGACGTCGCGGCTACCGCCGGAGTCTCCGTCGCGACCGTCTCGCGCGTCTTCAACGGCAAGGGTCCGATTCGTGAAGAGACGATCGCGCGCGTGAAAGAAGTCGCGGCGGCGATGCATTACGTTCCTCACGCCGGCGCGCGCAGCCTCTCCACGCGCACTACGCGCACGATTGGACTTCTTCTGCCGGATCTCCACGGCGAGTTCTTCTCCGAGGTCATTCGCGGCGTCGATGTCGCGGCGCGCATGCGCGGCTATCACCTCCTCGTCTCCGGATCGCACAGCGACGCCGAAGAGATGTCGGCGATGCTCCAGGCGCTGCGCGGCCGCGTCGACGGCTTGATCATCATGTCCCCCGATCTCGGCCTCGGTCCGATCTCGCGCGCGCTCGCGGCAGACACGCCCGTCGTGCTGCTCAACACTGCCGCGAGCGGAAAGCGAACCATTCGCATCGACAACTACGCCGGCGCGCGCGAGATGACCGCGCACCTCATCGAGCAGGGACATCGCCGCATCGCGTTCATCACCGGGCCGGAGCGCAACGTCGATGCAGCCGAGCGGCGGCGCGGATATCGCGACGCGATCGACGCGATTCACGGAGAGCGAATCGAGATCGCCGGCGATTTCACCGAAGACTCCGGATATCACGCGGCTCCCGGAGTCCTTGCACTCCGCGCGCGGCCGACGGCGATCTTCGCCGCGAACGATGCCATGGCCATCGGCGCACTGCGCGCATTGCGCGAGGCGCAGGTTCCCGTCCCGGAGCAGATGGCGCTCGCGGGCTTCGACGACGTTCCGATCGCCCGCTATCTCACACCGCCGCTCACGACGGTGCGCGTCGACATTGCGGAGATGGGCCGCCGCGCGGTCGAGCATCTCGTCAAGACGCTCACCCAAGCCGCCGAAACCTCGAAGAAACACGACTTGATCGCAACAACGCTCGTCGTTCGCGAGTCCTGCGGAGCGCAGCTCGCGAAGGAGCGCAAGAAGACATTGACCACAGGCTAGCCGACAAGGAGGGGGTTCCCATCATGCGTTCGACATTGCGCAGGTTCCGATTCACTTGCTTCGTCTTGTTGTGTATTGCGATTGCGTCCGCGGCATTCGGGCAGGCAACGAGCGCCACGCTCCGTGGCACGGTCACCGACGAGAGCGGCAATCCGTTCCCGACCGCCGAGGTCACGGCGACCGCTGTGGCGACCGGCTATCACCACACCGCGACCGCCGGAGCGGACGGCAAGTTTCAGCTCGCCGGCCTGACACCGGGTGCGTACCGCATCGACGTCACCGCGCCGTCGTACAAGGCGAGTGCGCGCGAGATCGTATTGAGGGTCGGACAGACGATCGATGCCGATTTCAAGCTGCAGCCCGACCTCGTGCTGCTCGAGTCGATCACGGTCGTCGGCTCGCAGGTCGTCGAGACGCGCACGCCCGAGCTGGCGACACAGATCACGCCGCTGCAGATCCAGAGCCTCCCTCAGAACGATCGCAATTTCCTCAATTTCGCTGCATTGGCGCCCGGAGTGCTGCTCGGAAACGATGAATTCCGCAAAGAGATCAAGGCCGGCGCGCAGGGCTCTTCGTCGACGAACGTGTTCATTGACGGCGTGAGCTTCAAGAATGACGTCATCCAGGGCGGCGTCGTCGGGCAGGACGCGAGCCGCGGCAATCCGTTCCCGCAGAATGCCGTGCAGGAATTCCGCGTCATTACGCAGAACTACAGTGCCGAGTTCCAGAAAGCGTCGAGCGCGATCATTACCGCGGTGACCAAATCCGGGACGAACACCCTGAGCGGCGATGCGTTCATTTATTACCAGGACAAGAGCCTCGTCGACGAGAATCCGCTCACGGGCGCCAATCCGGAATACGAGCGCCAGCAGTACGGTGTGAGCATCGGCGGTCCGATCATTCGCGACCGGATGCATTTCTTCGCATCTTATGAAGCCAACGATCAGGATCGCGAAGAGACCGTCGCTCTCGGCGGAGGTTTTCAGAATTTCCCCTCACTGCGGCAGCAGTTGTCGCAGTTCGTGGGCACGCACGTCTCGCCGTTCCGCTCGGATCTCGCGTTCGGGAAGTTGAGCTATCAACCGAATGCGACCCAGCTCATCGATGTGAGCGCCAACTATCGCAAGGAAACCGATATCCGCGGATTCGGCGGCCAGACCAGCCGCGAGGCGGCGGAGAACGTCAAGAACAATGTATGGGGAATTACCGCGAGGCATCAGTACACGGCGAGCAGTTGGCTGAACGAGCTCACCGCGAGCCTCCAGGATTTCAATTGGAACCCGCAGCCGCTCAACAAGGACCTCGTCGGCCGCGATTACATCGGACTGCTGCGCGTCGGCGGACGCGACACGGAGCAGGACATCGGTCAGCAGCGTCTCGCCTTCCGCGACGACCTCACGCTCTCCGGCCTCAATTTCCACGGCGATCACGCATTGAAGGTCGGCGGCAACGTCGAGTTCCTGGACTATACGGTCCGTAAGGAATTCACGGGAAACCCGGTGTACATCTTCCGCTCCGACATCAGCGCGACGTTCCCGTTCGAGGCGCGCTGGGGCATCGGCAATCCCGATCTTTCCGCGGACAACACACAGTACGGCCTCTATGTGCAGGACGACTGGAATGTCACCGATCAGTTGATCCTCAACCTCGGCCTTCGCTGGGATTACGAGACCGACATGATCGACACCGGGTATGTGACGCCGGCCGACGTGCGCGCGCGTCTCGCGGACGATTTTCCGGCGAATTTCTTCACCGACGGCAACGATCGCGAGGCGCCGGCCGATCTCTATCAGCCGCGTCTCGGATTCTCTTATGACGTCTTTTCCAACGGACGCACCGTCGTGTTCGGCGGCGCGGGCCGTTATTACGACCGCAACCTGTTCAACAACACCCTCGACGAGAAGTTCCGTCTGCAGTACACGGTCGGCCTGTTCCGCTTCTCCGCGGATGGTCAGCCGCGCGACGGATCGCCGACGGTGACGTGGCAGGACAAATATTTCACCGAGGCGGGGCTCGCGGAGGTGCTGGCGAGCGGCGTGACCGGCAAGCCGGAAGTGTTCCTCATCGAGAACGACACCAAGGTGCCGTTCTCGGATCAGTGGAACGTCGGCGTGCGGCAGTCGTTCGGCAATTACGTGGCGTCCGCGAGCTACGCCAATATCCGCAGCAAGAACGGCTTCTCGTTCCTGTGGGGGAAAGGCTTCTGCTGCCCGCAGGTCGATCCGGCGTACAGCAACATCCTGATCTCGTCCGACGACGTGAAGACGTGGTACGACGCGATCTATCTCACACTCGATCGTCCGTACACGTCGGACTCGAAATACGGCTTCAATGTCGCGTACACGTGGGCGGATGCGGAGCAGATCGGCGGCGATCTCTTCAGCCTCGATCTCCCGACCATCGCCGACTGGCCGCGCTATGGCACACCGGGCACACAGGATCACCGCGTTGTGGCGAACGGCATTCTCGGAATTCCGTGGGACATGCGCCTCGGCGCGCTTCTGCAGTACAGCTCGGGCGACAAGTTCCGCATCCACGACTTCTCGCGCGGCTTCTGCACCGGTTGTTATCAGCCGAAGACCGGCGAGAGCCCGAGCTGGACGACGATCGACCTGCGCCTCGAAAAGGATTTCCACTTCGGCGGCTCGTATTCGGTCGGCCTGACGGCAGAAGCGTTCAATATCTTCAATGAAGAGCGCTATGCCTTCTTCCAGGATTTCAATCCGCCGGAAGGCAATCCGAACCTCGGCAAGCCGACCGCCATCGTCGGCGGCTCGCAGCGCCGCTATCAGATCGGCGTCCGCTTCGGTTTCTAACAAATTTGTCATCCCGAGCATAGCGAGGGACCTGGGAGGGTGGGAGGCACGTTGAGGGTGCCACCCACCCACCAGGTCCCTCGACTCCCGCTCGGGATGACAACGGTGAGGGGGTCTTGATGCGCCGGACACTGTCCATTCTCCTGATCCTCTCTTTCTCCTGCGCCACCCAGCCTCCGCCTAACACAACGAGCCCGGACTTGCTCGACGACGTCCAGAAGCGCACATTCCTCTTCTTCTGGGAGACGACGAACCCGCAGAACGGACTCGTTCCCGATCGCTGGCCGACTCCCTCGTTCTCGAGCATTGCGGCGGTGGGCTTCGGTCTCGCGGCATACGGCGTCGGTGCGGAGCGGGGATGGGTCACGCGGGAACAGGCCGCCGATCGCGTATTGACGACCCTCCGTTTCTTCAAAAGCGCGAAACAGAGCGAGGACGCGGCCGGAGCGACCGGATACCGCGGTTTCTACTATCACTTCGTCGACATGAAGACCGGCGAGCGATTCAAGACCGTCGAGCTGTCGACCATCGACACGACGCTGCTTTTGGCCGGTGTCTTGTTCTGCCAGTCGTATTTCGACCGCGACAATGCGGTCGAGCGTGAAATTCGCGACACTGCGGAAGAACTGTACAGCCGTGCCGAGTGGTCGTTCTTCCTCGAGCGCCCACCGCTGATCAGCATGGGCTGGACGCCCGAACATGGTCTGCACGACTGGGATTACATCGGCTACAACGAGGCCATGATCCTCTACATCCTCGCCCTCGGCTCGCCGACGTATCCGGTCTCGCCGAAAGCGTGGAATGCGTATACCGCGTCATACAAATGGGCGGACTTCTACGGACAGGAGCATGTCAATTTCGCGCCGCTGTTCGGGCATCAGTACTCGCACATCTGGGTCGATTTCCGAGGAATTCGCGATCATTACATGCGCGAGAAGGGAATCGACTATTACGAGAATTCGCGACGCGCGACGCTCGCCCAGCGCCAGTACGCGATCGACAATCCGCATCATTGGCGAGGTTATGGCAGCGATGTGTGGGGCCTGACCGCGTGTGACGGTCCCGTCGACGGCGAGATCATGATCGACGGCACGCCGCGAAAGTTCATGACCTACGCCGCTCGCGGCGCCGCAGGTCACGAAGTGCGCGACGACGGCACGATTGCGCCCACCGCCGCGGTTTCCTCCATTGCGTTTGCTCCCGAGATCGCCATCCCCGCAATGGAAGCGATGCACAAGAACTGGGGCGCACATCTCTATCAGAAATACGGATTCCTCGATTCCTTCAATCCGACCCTGAATTTCGAGACCAAGGTGCAGATGGGCCACATCGTGAAAGGCACCGGCTGGTTCGACCACGATTACCTCGGCATCGATCAGGGACCGATCGTGCTGATGATCGAAAACCATCGCACAGGCCTGATCTGGAACACGATGAAAAAGAATGAGCACGTGCGCAGGGGACTCAAGCGCGCAGGATTTACGGGCGGGTGGCTGCAGTGAAGAAACCAGAAACCAGAAACCAGAAACCAGAAATTCGCGATTCTCGCTCTGTGTGGATTGCGCCGCTTCTGGTCTCTGGTTTCTGGTTTCTGGTTTCCTCCTGCGCGTCCCGCGACACAGTGACGATCATCGAATTCTGGGGCCTCGGCCGCGAAGGCGAAGTCGTCGCCGAGCTTCTTCCGCAATTTCATAAAGAGCACCCCGAGATCCGCGTCGACGTACAGCAGATTCCATGGACGGCCGCGCACGAGAAATTGCTGACTGCGCACGTCGGCAACTCGCTGCCCGACGTCGCACAGGTCGGCAATACATGGATCCCGGAATTCTCGACGCTCCATGCCGTCGAGCCGCTGGACGCGCGACTCAGCGCCGCGATGCCGCGTGACGACTATTTCCCCGGAATCTGGGAGACGAACGTCGTCGGCGGGCAGCTCTACGGAATTCCGTGGTACGTCGACACGCGCGTGCTCTTCTATCGCACGGACATGATCGCCACGCCGCCGCGCACGTGGACTGAGTGGATGGCGATCATGGATCGTCTGAAGAAGCAATCCAAGGATCCGCATTTCTATCCGTTGTTGATGCCGACGAACGAATGGCCGCAACCGGTACTCCTCGCCTCGCAGCTCGGAGCGGAGCTGGTCACGGAAGATGCGCGCGCGAAATTTTCGGACAAGCGCTTCGTCGACGCGTTCTCGTTCTATCTCGACATCTATCGCCGCGGATATGCACCGGTGATCGGCTCCAGCCAAGTGGCGAATCTCTATCAGCAATTCGGCGCAGGCGAGTTCGCGATGTTCATGAGCGGGCCGTGGGACGTCGGCAATCTGCGGGATCGGCTTTCCAAGGAACAGCAGGGCAAGTGGAGCACCGCGCCCTTGCCCGCACCCGACGGCACGCCGTATCCGGGCGTGTCGCTCTCCGGCGGCTCGAGCCTGGTGCTCTTTCGCAGCTCGAAAAAGCAGGCCGCGTCGTGGAAGCTGATCGAGTTTCTGTCGCGTCCCGAAATCCAAATCCGCTTCTATGAATTGAGCGGCGATCTCCCTGCGCGCCGCAGCGCATGGCGCACGCCCGACCTCGTCGACGATCCGCAAATCGCAGCATTCCGCACCCAGCTCGACCGCACCATCGCCCTCCCGCGCCTCCCGGAATGGGAAAACATCGCCACCTCCATCTTCGAGCACGCCCAACTCGCCTCCCGCGGCCAATTCGATGCGGCGGAGGCGGGGAGGAGGCTGGATGCGAAGGTGAATGGGATGCTGGCGAAGAGAAGGTGGGTGCTTTCGCGGTTGCGAGTTGCGAGTAGCGAGTTGCGCGAGCCTTTGCGGCTTGCGACGCATTCTCCGGTTCACGATGACGCCCGCGCAACTCGCAACGCGCAACTCGCAACTGCGGGAGCAGCACAATGAGCTCCCAAGCCCGCGCCGCCGTCGCCCTCCTTTTTCCCGCGCTGTTGATGATCAGCGTGTTCTATCTCCTGCCCGTCGCGGGTGCGGTGGTATTGAGCGTCACCGACTTCGACATTTATTCGATCGGCGATGCGTCGAATACGCGATTTGTCGGTGCGGCGAATTATGGGGCGCTGCTCGAGAGTCCGCTGTTCTGGAAGGCGCTCACGAACACGCTCTACTTTTCGCTCGTCGCGGTGCCGCTCACGGTTCTCATCGCGTTAGGCGCGGCTTTGTTGCTCAATGCGAAGCTCGCGCGATTCAAGGCCCTCTTTCGCACGATTTACTTCGCGCCGGTCGTCACGACGATCGTCGCGGTCGCGGTCGTGTTCCGCTACGTCTATCACGCGCGCGTCGGCCTCCTGAACCAGCTCCTCGACCTGATCGGCATCGCGCCGATCGACTGGCTCGGCGACGCGCGATGGGCGATGCCGGCGCTCATCCTCCTCGCGGTCTGGAGAAACTTCGGCTACGCCGCGGTCATTTTTCTCGCGGGACTGCAGAACGTTCCCGACTCGCTCTACGAAGCGGCGCGCATCGACGGCGCAGGCCCGCTGCGGCAGTTCTGGCACGTCACCCTTCCCGAGCTCACGCCGACGTTCGTCTTCGTCGGCGTGATCACCGGCATCGGCTTTCTGCAGATCTTCGCCGAGCCCTACGTGATGACGCCCGACGGCGGGCCGCTCAACGCGACGCTCACCATCGTGATGCTCATGTATCGCGAAGGCTTCCGCTGGTGGAACATGGGCTACGCCGCCGCGGTGGCGTTCGTGCTCTTCGCGCTGGTGATGCTGGCGACGGCGCTGCAGGCGTTCATGCGGAGGGCGCGATGAGCAAGTCTCCAAGTCTCCAAGTCTCCGAGTCTCCGAGGAGCGTGCCGCGAACTCCTCGGCGACTCGGCGACTCGACGACTCGGCGACTTCTTTCGATCTTGATCCACTTCCTCTTGATCCTCGGCGCGATCGCGACCGCGATTCCGCTGCTGTGGATGCTCTCCGCCTCGTTCATGCCCCAGGGTGAGGCGACGTCGTTTCCGCCGCGGCTTCTGCCCAGCCGCTTCACGCTCGAGCACTACGGCGATCTCTTTACGCGCCTCTCTCTCGGGCGCGCGTTCCTCAACAGCCTGTTCGTCGCGCTCATCGCCACGCTCGCGTCGCTGCTCTTCAATTCGATGGCCGGCTACGCGTTCGCGAAACTGCACTTCCGCGGACGCGCGTCGCTGTTCGCATTTCTCCTTGCCGCGCTGGCCATTCCCGCCCAGGTGGCGATGCTGCCGCTGTTCCTGCTGCTCAAATCCCTCGGACTGGTGAACACATACGCCGGCGTGCTCGTGCCGTACGTCGCGACGATCTACGGAATGTTTCTCGTGCGCCAGTTCATGGTCTCCATTCCCGACGATCTCCTCGCCGCCGCGCGCGTCGATGGCGCGAGCGAGCTGCGCATCTACTGGTCGGTCGTCCTGCCGGTCGCGCGTCCCGTGCTCGCGACGCTGGCCATCTTCACGTTCATGTCCGCGTGGAACGACTTCATGTGGCCGCTCATCATCCTCACCGACGACGACAAGTACACGATGCCCGTCGCGGTCGCGAACCTCGTCGGCGAGCACGCGCTCGATCTCGAGCTGATGATGGCCAGCGCCGTGCTCACCGTGATCCCGGTGCTGACGCTCTTCTTCGTTCTGCAGAAGCAATACATCGCAGGAATGATGGCGGGGAGCGTGAAAGGATGAAGGCAAAAGGCAGAAGGCAGAAGAAGTTGGCGCCGAGCTGCGTGTTTTCGGTTGTTCTGCTCATTTCTGCCTTCTGCCTTCATCCTTCTGCCTTTGCCCAATCGCTCGACACCGGCACCTGGCGCGCGATTCCCGCGACCGGCGTCGAGATGCGCCTAACACAGACCGACGTCATCCGCATCGATTTCGACTTTCACGGCCGCGGTGGATATGCAATCGCGCGGCGCGACGGCGCGATCGAGCTTCCCGAAAACTTCGAGCTCTCGTTTCGCATGCGTGCCGAGGCGCCGCGCAATACGCTCGAGATGAAGTTCGTCGAAGGAGAGAACGTCTGGTGGCATGTCCGGCGCGAGCTCGACTATCCGGCCGAGTGGAGGCGCTTTTCGATCAAGAAGCGGAACGTCGAATTCGCATGGGGGCCGAAGGGTCCGAGTCCGCTGCCGAAACGGATCGATGCGATCGAGATCGTGATCACCGCGGGAACGGGCGGGAAGGGGACGGTTTGGATCGACGACGTCGAGATCCATCCTCTCGACACGGCGCCCGCCGGCGCGCTCCCGCGCATGACGACGCTGCCCGCGACCTTCGACCGCACGTACGAGATCGGCGGTCTCGTCATCGATTGGGAAAAAGCGCCGCGCTCGTACGAGATCGTGACCGATCACGCAACGCATCGCGTGGCCACGACGAACGGTGGACGCGACATCGTCTACCTGCCCGACACCGACACGCGCACGCTTGCGATCCGCAGTGACGGAGGAGTCGTCGCCGAAGTGCGCGCCCTTCCGCCGATGAAAACCGACAACGAATTCTTCACCGCGGTGGCGAAGGAATCGAAGCGCGGCGATTACCCGCGCTATCTCTACGGCGAGCAGTCGTACTGGACGATTCTGGGCGGCGAAAACGGCGAAGAGGCCGAAGCGCTGCTCAGCGAGGACGGCAGCGTCGAAGCGGGCAACGCGCGCTTTTCCATCGAGCCGTTTCTCTGGATCGACGGAACGCTCGTGACCTGGAACGACGTCGAAGTGGAACAGCGCGAAGGCCCCGAAGTGGTCTGGAAGAAACACCTCACCATCGCGCCGCGATACGAAAACGGAGCGCTGCGCGTGCGCTACCGGACCCTGCCTAACGCGAAGCTCCTTCTCGCCATTCGCCCCTTTCAAGTCAACCCGCCCTGGCAATTCCTCAAACGCACCGGCGGCGTGGTGAGGATCAAGAGCATCACGCGCAACGGAAACACGATCACCGTCGACGGCGACGAGCGCGGAACCATCGTCGCGACTCCGAGCGCATTCGGCGTCACCACCTTCGAAGCCGCCGACATCATCGAATTTCTCCGCGCAGGAAAACTTCCCGAAGCCCAACAAGCGACGAGCGACTTCACGTCAGCTGCGATGCTGTTCGACGCTCACGACGTCACGATCACCGTCCCGTTAGACCCTAACATCCCGCGCAACTCGCAACCCGCAACTCGCAACTGGACCATTAGCGTCCCCGCCGCACCCCGCATCCAACAAACCATCCAACAACAGCTCCACTACATCCTCATCAACCGCGACGGCCCCTCCATCCAGCCGGGCTCGCGCTCCTACGAGCGCTCTTGGATCCGCGACGGCTCGCTGACTTCCGCCGCGCTGCTGCGCCTCGGTCACGTGAAGGAAGTCCGCGAGTTTCTCGAGTGGTACGCCAAGGCGATCGGCGAAGACGGCTACGTGCCGTGTTGCGTCAGTACCCGCGGCGCGCCCGATCCCGTGCCCGAGCACGACAGCCACGGACAATTCATCTTTCTCGTCGCCGAGTACTACCGCCACACGCGCGATCGCGAAGTCGCAGAGGCGATGTGGCCGGTCGTGCAACGCGTCGTGCGATACATCGAACGGACGCGCGAAGCGAGCGGGCTGATGCCCGCGTCGATCAGCCACGAAGGCTACTCGGCGAAGCCGATGCATTCGTATTGGGACGATCTGTTCGTCCTGCGCGGTCTCAAGGACGCCGCCTTTCTCGCGCGCGAGTTGAACCAATCCGAAGCGGAGCGCTATGCGTCATTGCGCGACGACTTCCGCCGCACGCTCGTCGCGTCGATCGACGCGTCGATGAAGCAGCACAACATCGACTACATCCCCGGCGCCGCCGAGCTCGGAGACTTCGACGCGACTTCGACCACCGTTGCGGTTTCACCGGTCGATGAAGCCGATGCCATGCCGCGCGCCGCATTGCTGCGTACGTTCGAAAAATATTGGGAGCACGCGCTGGAGCCGCGCACGTACACGCCGTACGAGCTGCGCGTCGTCGGCACGCTCGTTCGCCTGGGGCAACCGGATCGCGCGCGCACACTGCTCGACTACTTTTTCGAAGACCAGCGTCCCGCCGCGTGGCGGCAGTGGGCGGAAGTCGTTCATCGCAATCCGCGCGAGCCCGCGTTCATCGGCGACATGCCGCACACCTGGGTCGGCTCCGACTTCATCCGCAGCACCACCGATTTCTTCGTCTACGAAAGCAACGATGCGCTGATCCTCGGCGCCGGCATCGCGAAAGAGTGGCTCGATCGCGGCGTGCGCGTCGCCGGACTGAGCACGCACTACGGAACGCTTCGCTATTCGATGAAAGGCGATTCGCTGCGCATCGAAGGCGGTCTGCACATTCCGCCTAACGGCATCATCGTCGTTTCGCCGTTCGACGGATCGCGAATCGTGGTGCGCAGCGTGCCCGCAGAAGTTCGATTGAGTGGAGCGCCGCCGTCCGCGGCGGCTGATGCGGCGGCGTCCCGCGCCGCCGCCCGGGCGGGCGGCGAGGACGCCG
>Ga0075418_10001764_pt1 | contig 24618 bp, 14 predicted proteins | sample SoiMetdeltSBSDD2_FD_81776 | JGI IMG/M metagenome (GOLD analysis project Ga0075418, IMG submission 81776) | Bulk soil microbial communities from a Populus tree surrounding site in Tennessee, USA - Soil MetaG P. deltoides SBSDD2 | ecosystem: Environmental > Terrestrial > Soil > Tree plantation...
CAGACCATCGAGATCTTCCGGAGCACGGCCGGCCTGCGAGTCATCCTGGTCGGCGGCCGGGACGGAGTTTACCGCACCATCGACTCCGACACCCAAGGTACACTGGCCTCGTGGCACGAGTTCGGCGCCGGGCTGCCCAATGCCCCGGTGACGGACATCGTCTTTGACCCGACGGACAACCGGCTCGTCGTCTCCACGCTTGGTCGCGGCGCGTGGACCATTAGCAACGCCTCGACCGTCCTCGTAACGCCAGCGGTCCTGACCGTGACCGGCGATAGCGATGCCATCGGGCAGAACGACTCCATCGGACTGATCCGCAATGACGACCGACCCTGGATGCTCGACGTCTTCCTGAATAACACCTCCACTTCGCCCAGCCTGTCGGTCCCGCTCTCGGCCTTGCAGCGGATCGTCGTCAGCGGGCTCGGCGGCAATGACACGTTAACCGTCAATAGTCGTAACGGACCGGTCGCCGTCCCGGGCGGCATCGAGTACGACGGGGGGGCGGACGCCCTCACTTCGGACACGCTGTCGTTATTCGGCGGTTCCGCGTTCACCGATCTCTACCAGGCCCTGCCGGGAAACACCGGCCGCAGCTCGATCCAGTTCGACACGGACAGCGATTTCGACGGCGAAACCGACCTGATTAACCAGAAGGTGAACACCTTCGGCGTCGATCTGGTCAGGGACCAGGTAGACCTCGTCGGCTTCTTTTTGGATCTCGATTACACCGCCCTGAACCAGTCAGACACCTTCACGCTGCAGGACGACGCATCGCCCATGCTGCGGGTGACTTCGACTCGCACCGCCCCCGTCCAATTCGCCCGCAAGGAAGGCCTGCTGATCCGCGCGGGCGGCCAGGACGACCGGATCAACATCGTGAACACGGTCAGTGCCTTCCTCCTGGACAACGTCACGGTCAATGCCGGCGGTGGGGACGACACCATCAACATCGAGAGCACGGAGGACGTTACGACGATCAACGGGGAAGCTGGGGCTGACACCGTCAACGTCGGGCGCGAGTTCGGCACTCTGCTTCGACTTGTCACGCTCAACGACATCACCTCGCCACTGACCTTCCGCGGCGGCCTGGGGACGGACACGCTGAACGTGACGCATACCGAGATCGTGGACGTGACCGGACAGATGGACCGCGTGACCTCGATCCTCCCGCCGTTCTCTCCCCAGACGCGCATCACCGGCCTCGGGATGACCGACCCGATCCTCGCCGACGACGTGCAGAACGTGAACGTTGACCTCGGCTTTGCCAACGAGACCATGAACGTTGTGTCCACCCTCGCGGGCGTGAACACCACGCTTCGGATGGGTGGCGGCAACGACACCGTCCGCCTCGGCGGAAGCACGGTGAACGACATCCGCGGCGCGCTGACCATCGACGCGGGCGCTCAGCTCGGCGACGCCGTGATCCTTCAGGAATTCGAGCCCACTGGCACTGTGAACGTCGGCACCTTGGGCAACCCCGCTAACGCTGGACCGGGCGTTGGTTTCCTGAGTGGCTTCGGCATGGGGGTCGCAGTGAACTTCTCCAATACCGAGAGCGTGGCGATCATCGAAGGGCCGAGCAACGACTTCGTTAACTTCGCGTTCGCCTCGCCACCGTCGTTCGCGTTTGGTCTCAGTCTCGACGGCGGCACCGATGGCGTCGTCTTCCGCGGCTCCGACAAGAACGACCGTATTCGCGTCAGTCGCCGCGTCGGTCCGAACGGCCCGGAGGTGATCGCCAATATCAACGGTCAGATCATCACCGGGGGTTACGCCGGCGGCGAGACCGTGAGCGTCTTCGCCGGCGACGGCAACGATCACGTGGAAATGGATCCGAGCGTGACCACCTGGAAGGCCGAGCTGTTCGGCGAAGATGGAAACGATCACCTTGTCGGCACGACCCAGGACGATCGAGTTGAGGGTGGCCTTGGCAACGATCGAATGGAAGGCCTGGCCGGCAACGACGTGCTCGTCGGTGGGAGCGGCCACGACGTGTTCGTTGGCGGTGACGGCACCGACCAGATTGACGCGGGCGACAGCGACAATGACGTCATCTTCGCCGATTTGGCCGACGTGCTCATCAGCGTTGATCCCGACGACGTGATCCAACGGAGCTAAGCGTGCCTTGGAGCCTGCCGCGCAAGCGAAGATGACACTCCTTCGCTTGCGCGTCAGGCTCCAACCCGGTCTGCCGGTGAAACAATCTGCAACGAACCACTCCTGACATTCCGCCCGCGCACCGGTATAACGGCCGGGCGCGTGGCCACCGAACCGACCCCCGACCGACTCAGTCAGATCTCCACCATGTGGACCGCGCTCTTGCGCGCCCATGATGCCGACGCGGACGAGGATCGCCGGCTGCTGGCGACGCTGATCGAGCGATATCACACGGCCGCGTATCGGTACCTCGTCGCCACGGCGCGCAACGCGGACGTGGCCGCCGAGCTGTTTCAGGAGTTTGCGGTTCGCTTCCTTCGCGGCGACTTCCGCCGGGCCAGCCCGAACCACGGGCGGTTTCGCGACTATCTCCGTACGGCCCTCCTCAATCTGGTCCGCGGTCGAACTGACGCGGGCCGACCAGTCGCTGACCTTGATCCCGATCTGCTCCCGGCGCCCGACACCGGTAGTACCGCGGACGAGATTTTCCTGGCTCACTGGCGTAAGACGCTTCTCGATTGTGCCTGGAAGAGCCTGCAGGCGGCCGAGCAGGCCGGCGGCCCGGCCTATTACACCACCCTCCAGGCACGTGTCCACCAGCCCGACGCGCCGTCCGGCGATCTGGCCGCGTGGCTGACCGACCGACTGAAACCGGCCGAGCCGTTCACCGACGCTGCGGTGCGAAAGCTCCTGCAGCGCGGGCGGGAGATGCTGACTGATTTTTTGGTGGCGGAAGTGGCCGCGTCAGTCCCGACGCGGGATAAGGAGCGAGTAACTCAGGAGCTGATCGATCTTGGCTTCTATGGGTATTGCCGTAAGGCGTTGGAGCGGTGGAGTGGTTGTCCTCGCCCCGAAGGGGCGGGCGACAATAGCCAGGGGCGGAAGCTCCTGGAACGCTGAGTGGCTTGCTTTCCGCCCCAACGGGGCGGCGCTCGGGATCGCCGCCCCGTTGGGGCGTAAGACAATTGTCTTGGGCTTCCTTCCAGGGGCGGAAGCTCCTGGAACGCTGAGTGGCTTGTTTTCCGCCCCAACGGGGCGGCGCTCCCGAGCGCCGCCCCAACGGGGCGGCGCTCCCGAGCGCCGCCCCGTTGGGGCGTAAGACAATTGTCTTGGCGGCTTCCTTCCAGGGGCTGCCGCCCCTGGCTATTGTCGCCCGCCCCTTCGGGGCGAGGACGGAGGGCTTTGCCCACGGTCCTCGGTGTTCCCGGACTCAATGGCCTTCAACCAGAGGTTCTCAATACAGCCACCGCAGCTCAACCCGGACGATGTCGCGGTACCACCGCTCGCCGGTGATCGCTCGGCCATAGCCGGCGTAGAGGCCGAAGCCGTTGCCCATCTCCAATCGGGCCCCAATCTTCAGGTTCACGATGGTGGTCCCGCCTGAGTCTTCCACCGAAGTCGTCCCGTCCGGCATGAGACGGCTCTCGCGACCATCCAGCACCGACCAGCCGATCGCCTCGACGATCGGAGCGAACCGCCATTCGGCCGACTGCCACAGGTCGTATCGCAGCCCGAGACCGTAGCGGACCACCGGCCCCGCGAAATCGGTCCCATTGATCGGCTGCCAGTAGCGCAGCTCCGCGGCCAGGCCGAGGTCGTCGCTCAGCCGAGTGAAGCCGAGAATGGCCGGTTCCAGGCTGACGTGGTGCGTACCGAGCCCGTGGCTCGCGGCCCCGGTCGGCAGGTACGCTCGGAGCTGCAACGACCAGACCTGGCTCGGGTCCGTCACGTACGCGTACTTGAACCCGATGTTCGTGTCGGCCAGGCCGGAGACGTTGTCATTCAAGTCCGGGTTGAGCGCTCGCAATCCGCCCTCGGCAAAAACCGAAAAGCCCGGGGCGACGGTCTTTTCCAGGTAGAGAGAGTAGTCCTGGAAATCGACAGCGCGCTCGGGCTCGGGCAGGCCGGGGCCGAGCGGCCGGCTCTTCGGGTAGAAAAACTCGGCCCGGGTGGGCGTACGAAAGTCGTACCCGAAGTCGGCCCGGAGGCGAAGCTGATCGGCGGGGACAGCCGGGTCGATATACCCGACGCTGGCATCGCGGACGGTGAGCCCGCCGTCGGGCGGCGGTGGTGGCGGCGGACTCGCCAGCGCAGGCGGCGGAGGGGGCGGTGGCGATGCCACCGGCGGCGGCTGGCCCACGGCGGGGATAACGGCCGCCAGCCACAATGCGCAAGTGAGTGAGCGGGCCATGGCGCCTCCATGCCTTCCGGTGAGCCCGACGCGCAAGCGAGGGAATCCCCTTGCTTGCGCGTCGGGCTCACAAGCCGCTAAGCCGTATCAGCAGCATCGGTTGTGCGAGGCGGGGGAATTGAGCGGATTTGGGTAGTTATCGCCCGAGCGCGGTTGCGAATGCCGGTCGGGCAAGCAGCGGCGCGCAGTCCGGGTCAGCGCGCAGGGCCGACCAATCCGCCGGGCGGACCCGTTCCACGAGTCGGATCGCCAGCGCTTCGTACGCGTCGGCCTCGGAAGCCGGCGACTTCTGGCGCTCAGCCGCGGCCATGCACGCAGCAATGAGCGCCACGGCCCGGTGCGTCGCGCGCACGCGGTCGGGCAGCGACCCGGCCATCTTGTCCGCCAGGGCACGGGCCCCGTCATGGTCGTGGGCCCAGACAAACAGCCCGGCCAGGACACGGCTCTGCTTTTGAATCGCGTCGCCGAATGCTGGGTCGTTCGGGCTGCCTTTCAGCCCCTCAAGCAACTCGGTCAGCCCGCGCGTCAGAAGATCCTTGGCCAGCTTCGGGTCCGACGCGTACACGGCCCGGCCCTGATTGCCGAGTGAAATGCCCAGCTCTCCGTGGTAGTCCGGGGCGTCGTGCTGCGCGAGCAGCGCGGCCCACCCGTCCGCCGCCTTGGCGGACATGGCCGCGGCCTCGGCCATGTCTTTGGTGTCGAACGCCACGGCCGCCAAAGCGTTATGCGCCCGCGCCAGCTCGGCTTTGAACTGTCGCGTGTAAGGGAACTTTTCACTTAAGACCGAGAGCCGGTCCGCAGCGCTCGTCAGGTCGGCGTTCGCGCCGGTCAAGTCGTGTGCGGATAGACGGACGAGGCCACGATTGATGACCGCGGCCTCGCGCTCGTGCTGGAAGTCGTACCGGAACGGGTTCTTGGCCATCAGGGCATCGAACAATTCGATCGCTGTTCGGCAGGCCCGGTCCGCTTCGTCGAGGCGCCCGAGTGCGCGCAGTGCCGGCGCCAGGTTCACGTAGAGGCGCGCGCGGTGGCGACGCTGGATCATGTCGTCGGCCGGGAGCGAGTCGAGCAATCGTGTCGCCTCGTCGAACTCGGTCACGGTGTCCTGCGGACGGCCCGTGCGCAATGCCACGATGCCGAGGTTGTAATGGGTCCGCGAGAGGTCCTCGCGGTAACCGGCATGATCCGGATTCGCATCGTGCAGCGGCTGCTGAATGTCCAGGGCCCGGCGGTAGGCGGTGTCGGCCGCGGCCGGGTCGCCGCGGAGCCGATGCACCTCGCCGATGAAGTTGTGACAGTAAGCGATCTCGCGAGTCGGGTCGGTCCCCTCCGGCGCGCGGGACAGCAGCGGGGTCAGACGATCGATGGCGCGCTCATACGCGTCCAGCGCGTCGGGCAGTCGGCCGACCAGCCGGAGTATGTCGCCCACGCGGACGGCGCCGCGGGCCGCCAGCCAGGCTAGCACGGGGTCGTCCGGCTCGACCTGGAGCAGTTCCTCGTAGAAGCCGAGCGCTTTTTCCAACAAAGCCTTCCGCCTCAGCTCGGCCCGCGGCTCCAGGTCGAGGTAGTCGTCCGCGACCTCCGTGGTGAGCAGCTCCTCGATCGACCGGACGGACGTCTGGAAGTGGCGCAGGGCCCGGTCGCGTTGAGTCTGCAAGCGGAAGTGGTACCAGACGCCGTACCCGATGGCTGCGATCAACACCAGGAACATCGCGGCGGTCAGCCCCGCCGCGACCGGGTTTCGCCGCGCCCGCTTGGCCCACCGCTCGATACGCGACGTCGGCCGCGCCCGGACCGGCAGGCCGTCCACGAATCGGCGCAGGTCGTCCGCCAGATCCGTCGCGGTCAGATACCGGCGAGCGGGGTCTTTCTGCAGGCACTTGAGGCAAATGGTCTCCAGGTCGCGCGGCACCCCGGGCTGCAAGCGCCGCGGCGGGACCGGGTCCATCGAGCGAACCTGCTCCAGAGTCTCCAGAAGCCCAATCCCCTTGAACGGCGCCCGGCCCGTCAGCGACTCGTACAGGATCGCCCCGAGGGCATACACGTCGGCCGGCGGGCCGACTTCTTTGTTCCGGCCCGCGGCCTGCTCCGGGGCCATGTAGTCGGGCGTACCGAGGATCATGCCGCTGCGCGTCTGCCCGGTGTCCGTATCGATCCGGCGAGCCAGGCCGAAGTCGGCCACCTTCGGAGTCCCGAGTCTCCAGTCCCCAGTCCCCAGTTGATTGCCATCGGACTGAGGACCAAGGACTGAGGACTGAGGACTCTGGAGGAGGATGTTGGCCGGCTTCAAATCCCGGTGAACGACGCCGTGGGCGTGGGCAGTGCCGACGGCGCGGGCGAGGGTTTCGGTCAGGGCGGCGGCCGCCCGCGGCGCGAGCGGGGTTCCGGCCAGCTTCGCGGCGAGCGTGCCGCCGTCCACGAATTCAAGGGCGAGAAACGGCCGGCCCTGGTGTTCGCCAACCTCGTACACCTGGACGATGTTCGGGTGGCTGAGACGGGCCGCGGCCTGCGCCTCGGCCGTGAAGCGCACGCGTGTCTCCAGGTCCAGGTGGCCGGGTACTTTGAGGGCGACTACTCGGTCGGTGCGGATCTGCCGGGCCTTGTACACGACGCCCATGCCGCCGCGGCCGAGAACGCCCAGAACCTCGTACCCCGGGAATTCGGTTTGGGGCGGCTCACCGCGGCGGTCTGGCGAGTACTGTTCCACCAGCCGGGTCGGCGGAAGAGGCCGGTCGGCCGAAGTGCAGAGCGTCCCGCAGTAAGGGCAGGGGAGGGACGCGGTCGGTTCGAACGCGGCGGCCTCCGCGTCGAACTCGTCCGGGCACCACACGTGTCCGTTCGGGCAGTGAACTGTCGCCATCATTGAAAGACTCGCAGCGCGGGGCGGGCGGTCACCCGCCGCGTGTGAAACCAGCGATGCAGACACCCATTTCGACGTCGGGCGAACACTGAAGGATGCTGCCCGGCTCCGCATAACGAGAGGAAAAAATCTCCGAGATTCTTGTCACACTCGCCCGCGCCGCCGCTAGGGCATGTACCGGGGCCGATGCCCCGGTGGCGACCGGCGGCCTGGCCCATCACCCCACAGATGTTCCTTTTGTGACTTCCGACGGTTCTTACACGAACGCGTTTGTTGTGGACGGCGAAGTCCGGAAGTCCTGACGCCATCGCGATCCGTTCAATCACGCCCCGGCGTACGGGCTGCGCGCCGCGGTGCACACACCCCGGCGGCCCACCGACGCAAGAGGTTCTCCATGAGCTGGCTCCGTCCTGTCATTCGCGGCATCTTTCGCCGCCGACCCACGTCCGCTGCTCGTCGTAAACCGTTGGCGCTACAGCTGAGTGAGTTGGGCCCGCGAGTCGTGCCGGCCGTTACCGCCGTGTTCATCCCCGGCCAGGGGATTCTGTCCGTTCACGGGGACGGCGCCGCCAACACCATCAACGTCAGCCGGGACGCGGCCGGTAACCTCCTGGTTAACAGTGGGGCGGTTCCGATTCGCGGCGGGACCGCGACCGTCGCCAACGTGGCCCGGATTCAGATATTCGGTGGGGGCGGGAACGACACGATTACACTCGACGAGGCGAACGGCGCGCTCCCGGCCGCGAACCTCTACGGCGGGCTTGGCGATGACACGATCACCGGCGGGTCGGGTGCCGACCATCTCTATGGTGGATTCGGCAACGACACCATCCTCGGTAAGGGTGGCACCGACTTGCTGTTTGGAGGGGCGGGCAACGACGTGCTGACCGGCGGGGACGCTGACGACCAGGTCTTCGGACAGGCCGGCAACGACCGCATGATTTGGAACCCGGGCGACGACACCGACCTGAACGAGGGCGGACTCGGTACCGACACCGTCGAAGTCATCGGCGGCAATGGGGCCGAGGAGTTCACCGTCACGGCGAACGGCGCTCGCGTCCGGTTCGATCGCGTCAACCCGGCTCCCTTTTCCATCGACATCGGCACCAGCGAGAGCCTGCTAGTGAACATGAACGGCGGGGACGACAAGTTCTCGGCCACCGGCGACTTGGCAAATCTGATCCAGATCGCGGTTGATGGCGGGGCCGGGAACGACACCATCCTCGGCGGCAACGGAAACGATCGGCTGACCGGCGGTGACGGCAACGATTTCATCGACGGCAATCTGGGCGCCGACAGTGCGTTCATGGGCGCCGGGGACGACATCTTCCAATGGGACCCGGGTGACGGCAGCGACCTGGTCGAGGGGGGTGACGGAACCGATCGGATGCTTTTTAACGGAGCGAACATTGCAGAGAGCTTCGAGGCATCGGCCAATGGTGAACGCGTGCGGTTCACCCGCGACATCGGTTCGATCGTCATGGACCTGAATGACGTCGAGGCGATCGACCTCAATGCGCTCGGCGGGGCGGACCGTGTCATCGTCAATGACCTGTCTCGAACTGACGTAACCGAGGTTAATGTGAACCTGTCGGCCGGCACCGGAGGGGCCGACCTTCTGGCCGATACCGTCCTCGTGAGGGGCACCAACGACGCCGACGGAGTGACGGTCGCCGGCAATGCGGTCGGGACCTCGGTCGTCGGCCTCGCGGCCCGAGTGAACATCACCGGGGCGGATGCCACACTCGACCGGCTGACGATCGAAGCCCTCGCCGGGGACGATGATGTGGACGCGTCGGGCCTCGCGGCCAATGCGATCCAGTTCACCGCCGATGGCAGCGACGGGGACGACAACCTTGAAGGTGGTGACGGCGCTGACAACCTGCTTGGCGGAAATGGGGACGATGTCCTCGTCGGCAACGCCGGCAACGACACGCTGGACGGCGGGGCCGGCGACAACGTTTTGATTCAGTGAGCGTGAAGCCTGGCGTTCCGCGGGCGGGATTTTCCCGCCCGCGGCCGCTGGCGTTCCCCGGCAACCAGCCTCGAACTATCACCCAACGTAGTTTCGTTCCCAACCGGCCCAACCGTGAAACAACCATTCAGCCAGGCCCTCACAGGGGGATCACTGAAGAATTGGCGATCTTGGCGACCTTGAATTGGGGTGAGGTCCGAAATTGCCCGAGAATCTCCGCAAAAGTTTCGCAATTCTTCGATCCGCTGCCCCGGGGCCGACTCCGCCAGCAGGGGATCACACAAAAACTGGCGATCTTGGCGACCTTGACATAGGTGAACCTAAACGACCGGGGGATCGAAGCCCTCTTACAGGTAGGCAAACACCACCACGCTGATCCCCAGGAAGAACACGCCGCACGCGAGGACGCCGAATTGCAACAACAAGCTGGGTCGTAGCTCACGCGGCATCAACGCCCGATTGACATAGAGGGCGTGCAGCGCCGAGAAGCCGAGAGCCACGTTTTGCAACACGGTACTGATCTTGAGAATCTGGAAGGGGTCAAACAGGGACAGCGCCAGCAGCCCCCACAGGCAGAAGATCACCAGGATTCCGTAATACAGGATCTTCACCTTCGACCCCGCGAACCGGCGGGCCCATTTCGTCGTGGTCCAGAGGATGTCGGTCCACCGACGGGCGATCTGGTCGTTCACGCTGATCTGGCCCGGCGCCAGGATGATGAACCCGCAGAAGAGAGTCAGCGTCCAGAACAGCCACCGGTAATCGGGGTGGCGATCGACCATGCCTTCCGCGGTCATGGCCGCGACCCGATTGCCCTCGACCGTCGCGTTGCGGATGAACTCCAGGGTCAGGATGCAGGGCAGGGCCATGCCGAGGAATTGCACAAAGGTCCAGATGTACTGATCGCGGCGGATGTGGTTCATCCAGCCACGCCAGCGCGACCGGTTCTCCGCGTCCAGCGGAAACACCCGCCCGGTGTGCGACAGCGAGATTTTGCGACCGCCGATCGCGCTCGGAATGGCCCCGACGAATGTGCCCATCCCCCAGCCCTTGTCGCGGGCGTAATTGGAAAAGAGGGTGTTGGCCATCCCGCCCAGCCCGGCGATCGCGGCGAACCCGGCGAGCATGGCCCAGTCCTGTGGCGGCAGCCGACCGTGCTCCCGCGTGTAGCTGACCAGCCCGACGTGCGTTAGCCCCTTGTGGTAGATCAGTTCCTCGAAGCGCTTGCGATGCGGCTCCGGCACCGCGGCCGTGTTCGTGTACCGGTTGATCGCCCCGGCGCTTGTTACTGTCAGCCGCTCCGGATGCCACTTCCGATCAGCATCAATTTCGCCTTCGACGGTCAGCGTGTTCCCGTCGTTGCGGTCCTCGATGAAGAAGCGGTTCGGCTTCGCCAGGCTCACGGCCCGGTCGATGAGCGCCTGCCGTTTCGCAGTCAACTCCTCCGGTACGGCGGCACCGAGCTTGTAAGCGGTCTTTACGCCGTCGCGTGTCACACTGAACTCGGCAATCGTCGGCTGGTCGTGCTCGACTGTGCCGCGGATTCGGTAGACGACGTCCCCGTCATGCTCCACGAGCTGAAAGTGCGGCCCCGCGACGACGCTTTCGGCACGTTGCGGGACCTGACCGAATTGCACGAACCCGCCGAGCACTTCGCCCCAGACAGACGGCGAGACCATGAACACGGCGACCACGGTCAGGTACGTGAGCACGAAGATCAATTTGAAGGTCATGACCCGTTCGAGCATCCGGTACACGGTGCCACCGAAGACGAGCGGAACGAACGCCAACAGGAAGATGGCGTATCCAAGCATCTTGACCAGGAAGAGGTCGTCGGGTGTGGACGGGAGGCGGCCGAGGATGGCCGCAGTCAGCGGAACAGCCGCGTTCGAGGCGTTGTAAGGCCAGATCGCGGCGATATCGAGGAGCAGGTAGCAAGGGATCCACAGAGCCGGGCCGGGCCAGGTGCGCATGCCCCCGACAATAATCGGCTCGCCGCAGTAGACGGCGTACCGCATGATCACCAGGTTGGCGAAGAACTGCAGGACAATGCTGATCGTCGCCAGCCAGAGGAGACTGGGCCCGTATTGAGCAGTGACTGCGGGACCGAACAGCCACTCGCCAGACCCAATGCCGCTGCCGGCCAAAACGATACCCGGCCCAAGCAGCCCGACCCAGATGCGCCACCCCGCCCCGGGTGCCGGGGGCAGATTGCCAACGTCCCACGGGGGCAGCCTGCCGGCCTCGACTTTGGGCGCGGGATTTTCAGGCCGTTCTTGGGCGGGCGGGCTCATTGCGCTCCTCTGTTCAGCGTCCCGTAGGACAGGTTTCCTAACCGGTTTCCTAACCTGTCCTACGGGATGCGGTCGCGACCCGTTACGCTACGCCGGACAGGTTGGGATACCTGTCCTACGTACCCCTATCTACCGCACAGCAATCGGGTTACCGGGCGATCCGGTCGCGCCTTTCAGCCGCAGTGGCGAGAAAACGAACGCGAACTGGTACACCTTGTCCTTCGCCAATTCGGACAAGTCGAGGTTTTCGAGGTTGTACACACCGTGGCGGACGATCAGCCACTGATGGACGGGAAACGGTCGATCGCCGTCCTGGCCCGGCACAACCTCAGTGGCCCAGGTGTCGGAACCGACCATGCTGATCTTCTTGTCGGTCAGCCATTTCGCGGCATCCATGCCGATGCCCGGCTCGCCGTCGTTGTACTTCTGGTTGTCCTTCATCCACCAGAACCCGTGACCGGTATGAATGAGCACCACGTCGCCCGGCCGGATCTCTGCCTTGGCTGTATCGAGTGCTTTTTGCAGGTCTTCGGGGGTGATGACGTATCCCTTCGGCAGGCTGCGCTCTTCCTTCAGGCCGGCGATGTCGAGCAGAATTCCGCGGGTGAAGAACGGGCCGCATTTCTCGATCCCCAACTTTTCCAATCCGTACGCGGTCCCGAACTCGGAGAGCTTGAAGCCGTTGTAAAAGATGTCGTCGTTGCCGACGTGGACGCCAATGTGGCCGAGCCCGTCGAACTGTGTTCCAACCTGGCCGATTTCCGCGCTCACCAGCTCGTCGTTGTGAACCAGTTGGTTCTGGCCCATTGGCTTGCCGGTTGGCAGGCCCGGGATCGTGAGTGAGAAGTGCCGCTTGCCAAATACTGGCATCTCCGCCTCGTATAGCCGACCGAGTTGGTAGACCTTGCCCTCGGCGATAAGGTCCTTGCCCTCCAGCACTTTCTTCGGGCTCTGGCGATTGGCGGCCCCGCGCTGGTCGTCGGGGCCGAACTCCGACGGCCACCACTTCGGGCCGATCGGAGTCTCCCCGCTGGTCGCGGGTTTCTCCTTCGACTGGGCCAGCAACAGGACATTGGCACCGGTGAAGAGAGTCATGAGGATCAGGAGCGAGGACGTGCGGCGCATGGGGTATCACTCCAGGAATCGGGTTACCGCGTCGCGGCTAACGAAGTTGAAACCGTGGTCGTACACCCGGGTTGACCACCGCGGCCGGCCACATCCCGGCGAGCACCGCGGCAGCGTTTCGGGCGCCGCGGACCTTCGAATCGAGCGTGGACTCGACCGAGCTGCCGGCGCAGTGCGGTGTCAGGATGACGTTATCCAGTTCCACGAGCGGGTGGCTCGCGGGCGTGCCGGACAGAGTGAAGACGTCGATGCCCTCGAACACATCCAGGGCCGCCCCGGCGATTCGCTTGTGCTGAAGAGCGTCCACCAGCGCGCTCTCGTCGATGACGGCCCCGCGTGCCGTGTTGATGATTACCGCGGTCGGCTTCATTCGCGCCAGTCGGGTCGCGTCGATCAGGTGTCGCGTGTCCGGCGTCAGTGGCAGGTGGATCGATACGAAGTCGCTCTCTTCGATTACCCGATCCAGCCCAGTCAGCTCGACACCGAGCCGTTCCGCGTCAGCCTGGTGTCGGTCGGGGGTGCGCGCCCAGGCCAACTGCCGGAGGCCGAACCCGCGGGCACGCTCGGCAACGGCCTTCGCCCCGGCCCCGAAGCCCACCAGCCCGAGCGTCCGGCCAGCGATGCGGTGAACGCCGGGGTCATGCCGGGCCGACCACTCACCTCGCGACATGGCCGCCGACATCCGCGGCAGCCGACGGGCGAGAGCCAGGAGCAGGGCCATCGAGTGCTCGGCCTGTTCGTTGAGGCAAAAGTCGGGAACGTTCGCGACGACAATGCCGCACCGCGTCGCGACGTCGATGTCGATGCGGTCGGTCCCCGCACCGAGCCGTGAAATCACGCGGCACCCGGACAGTCGCTCGATCACCGAACCGGGCACGTAGGCGGACACGACCAGCAAAGCGTCGCAATCGGCTGCCGCGTCCAGGATCTCTTCGGGCCGCTGTCCTTCAATGGCAGCCAGTTCCGCGCCGGCGTGCTGCAGCTCCGCGCGCTCCGCAGGCTCGACCGGGTAGGTGATCGCGTTCAGCCGCACGGCGTGAAACATCGCTTACGAATCCGTGCCCGCCTTCGTGAATTCGTCGATCCAGCGCCGGTCCCACAGCGACGGAAATGTGTTCTTTCGGTATGGGTGCCGCGCGCACGCTTCGACGTTCAACTCGAGGCCCAACCCCGGCTTCTCCGGCACAACGAACTCGCCCTGGCGGACCGGGTTCCAGCCGCAGACCAGTTCGTTGCGCCAGGGCACGTCGTACTCCGCGAAGTTCTCCTGGACCGACACGTTGGGCGTGGACCAGCCGAAGTGGATCGCGGCGCACAGCGCGACCGGGCCCACGGAGCAATGCGGGGCGACCGTCATGTCCTGGGCCTCGGCAATGTCCGCGACCTTCTTGCCGACCCCAAAGCCGCCGCAGTGAGCCAGATCCGGCTGCACGATGTCGCACGAGCGCACCGCGGTGAGTCGCCTGAACTCCTCTAGGGTGTACAAGCGCTCGCCGGCCGCCACCGGGAACGGTAAGGCGTCTTTCACCGACAGGAGCCCGTCCAGGTCGAGCGGCGCGACCGGCTCCTCGTACCACGCGGGTCGGTATGCGGAGAGTCGCCGACCCATCTCGATGGCACACGCGGGCGCCAGTCGCCCATGCACCTCAATGATCAACTCCACCCGGTCGCCGACCGCCTGGCGGACCGCCGCGACGATGCATTCGGCCTCTTCCATTTCGGCCGCGGTCATCTCCTGCCAGGCGGTCCCGAACGGGTCGAACTTCATCGCCCGGTAGCCGCGAGCGACGACCTCGTGGGCCTTGGCGGCGTACTCCTCGGGCGTCCGCGCTCCGCCGTACCAGCCGTTGGCGTAGGCGGGCAAACGGTCGCGGGTCCGCCCGCCCAGGAGCTGATACACGGGTTGACCCGACGCCTTGCCCATCAGATCCCAGCAGGCGATCTCGACGGCGCTGATGGCCGACAAAATGGTCGGCCCGCCCTGGTACTGGTCCCGGATGAGGTCGTCAACCAGCCACTCGACATCAAACGGGTCCGCACCGAGGACGCGATCCTCGACCCAGTCATGAATCAAAACCTGGACCGCTCGCTCCTGCCACTCGAGCGAAGCCTCGCCGAGCCCGGTGAGTCCCGAATCGGTGGTCAGGCGCAAAAAGAGGTAGTTCCGGAGTCCGGCGTTGGTGAGAAACGTTTCGAGCCGGGTGACCTTCATCGGGGGGAGGCTAACCGATGGGTTGGGTGCGGCAAAGGAAAATCCCGCCGAACATACCGCACGACGAGCGGCATTTTTCGCGGCACATTCCAACGCCATCCGGGCTTAGGCCCGGCGGGCCCGCTTGCTCGCCTTTCCTTCGCTCCCGTTGGAGGCTTCCCGTGGCAAGGACTATTTCCGCATCGGTAGGGCGGCTCGGCGGCGTCAACCGCCCGGACGACGTCCGTACCGTGCAACAGTTGCTCAACCAGGTACCCCTCACCGCGGGCGGACCGAAGCCGTCGCTGGACCCGGATGGGAAGTGCGGGCCGAAGACCATCACGGCCATCCAGACGTTCCAGATACATCACTTCGGCTGGCCCGGGGCGGATGGCCGCGTCGATCCGAACGGGCGTACCCATACCAAGCTGAACGAGTTCGATCAGCCCGCGGCCACGGGTGCCCGAAAGCTCTCGACCTTGTCCATTCGTCGCGTCGGTCCGACCGGTGAATTCGTTGACCCGAACCGAAAAGAGGAATGGTTCTACGAGGTCAGTGACCCAGCTCAGCCGGGTTTTGCGGCCGTGTACCACTTTGGCCAGCCGGGCGAGCATAAGACCTTGATCACTCCAATCGTGTTTCAAGGGCGCGCGCAGACGTTTCAAACAAGTCGATCGGTGGACGCCCTCGAGTCCAAATCCGCCTCCCATCTCACCGATTACGGCTTTCCCCGTACCGATGACCCCCCAGAGCCGACTCCGAAGCGGGCACGATCCAGATTTCGACTCATGTACCTGGCTGATGATGGAGGAATCGACATCGTTGACATCGCCGCCGTGGACCATCTCACGCCACCATCCACTCCGTTTCCGGGACTCGACAACCTGACCCCGAGTAACGTCCGTCAGAAGTCCGGTGTTTTTCAGTTCGTGAGGTGAAACCGTCGGAGTTCCGTGTTCAGACAGTCGTCGCGCAGACCGCCTAAAGGCGGAACTCCAACGACGGTCCCTAGAATGGCGTTCGACACGAGTCGGAGTCCTTCATGCGCGATCCATTCTTGGTCGTGGAGGGGGTTCGCGTTCCGCGCTTCTTGTACGGGACGGCGTGGAAGGAGACCGATACCCAGCGCCTCACCGAATTGGCCATGGAACAGGGCTTTCGCGGTATCGATACCGCGAACCAGCGCAAACATTACGACGAGGCCGCGGTCGGCCGGGCCGTCGCGCAGTCGATCGCACGCGGAATCGTTGCTCGCGACGATCTCTTCTTGCAAACCAAGTTCACCTTCCGCGACGGCCAGGACCACCGCCTTCCGTATGACCCCGGCGCGCCGATCGCGGTCCAGGTGGAACAGTCGTTTGTCAGCTCCCTTCAACATCTGGGAACGCAGACCATCGATTCGTACGTTCTGCACGGCCCCTCGCATCGCACCGGCTGGGTCGCGGATGACGCGGCGGCCTGGCGGGCCATGGAGTCGATCCACGCCGGCGGCCGCGCGCGAATCCTGGGTGTTAGCAATGTCTCGCTCGAACAGCTCCAAGCCCTTTGTCGGGAGGCTGACGTGCCGCCCCGTTTCGTGCAGAATCGGTGCTACGCGAGCCGCGGGTGGGATCGGAGCGTGCGAGAGTTCTGTGCCGCGAATGGAATTGTCTACCAGGGTTTCTCCCTGCTTACAGCCAACCGCTCCGCGATGGCCCGGCCCGAGCTGGCTCGCATCGCGGAACGCCACGGGCGGACGCTGGCCCAGGTCATCTTCCGGTTCGCTCTCGACGTGGGCATGGTCGCGCTGACCGGGACCACCGCTGTCGATCACATGCGCGACGACTTCGACGTTTTTAATTTTCAATTCGATCGCGTCGAAGTGGACCAGATCGAACGACTCGCCACTCGGTAATGACCGATCGGCCCACGCCTGACTATGACAAAGAGGGCACCGTCCGGCCGTGGTTCAACTGCAACTTTGAGGTCACACCAATGGCGACGCGAAAGGGTAGGGTAAAGTCCACCCGCAAGCCGGCGACCAGGGGCAAGAAGCCGCGCATCGCCGAGTACACTTCGGACGCTTGGGAACGCATCTCGGTGCTCGCCATGAACCTTGAGGTCGTCGCCGCCGATCTGGGTCTCCATGAACGGGAACGAGACCCGGATGGGTTCGATGTCGCCGATGCCGCTCGCGAACTGGCCCGGCTGTCCGCGAACTACAACCGCGTTGAGAACCCGGAAGGGCGGAACCTGGAGGCCGAGCAGTCCGACTGGGTCAGCGTCGGTGGAATCGGCGCCGATCTCGGCAACATGGCTGACGAAGAAACGCGTGCCGACGTGGCCGAACGTGTCCGGGCGATCGCGCACGAGTTGTGCTACCGGGCTTGCGATTACCTCTTCTAGGTCATCCGATGGCCGCGGGACTCACCAGTTACGACGCGGTAGCGTATCCCGGCTACCCACTGCGGCAGACCCATCCGGGCCGCTTGGCCGCGATCGCGGCCGTGCACGGGCTCGACCCAGCACCGCCTTCCCGGTGTCGCGTACTCGAACTCGGGGCGGGCGACGGCGCCAACATCATCCCGATGGCTTACGCGCTTTCGAACAGTGCTTTCCTCGGAATTGATCTGGCGTCGACACCGGTTGAGCGGGGCCGTCAGTGGATCGCCGAACTCGGACTGACCAACATCGATCTTCGCTGCGGCGATGTGATGGGCCTGCCCGCGGACCTGGGTAGCTTCGATTACATCATCGCCCACGGGTTGTATTCCTGGGTCCCGGCCCCGGTGCGTGATCGTGTGTTGGCTGTGTGTCGCGACCACCTGGCCCCGCACGGGGTCGCGTACATCAGCTACAACACCTACCCCGGCTGCCACATGCGGCAAATGGTTCGCGGCATGATGCGATACCACACGCGGGCCATCGAGGATCCGCAGGAGCGCATCAGTCAAGCGCGGGCGATCGTGAAGTTTGTTGCGGACGGACAAAACGCCCCCGGTGCCTTTGGCGACGTGCTCCGCGAGGAGTCGCGTCGCTCCGCGTACGTCGAGGACGAAGCCCTCCTGTTCCACGATGACCTGGCAGAGGTCAGTGACCCTTTTTGGTTCCACGAGTTCATGGACCATGCCGCAGCGCATGGACTGAGATTCCTTGCGGAAGCGGATTACCACATGAGCGACGTCCAGCACCTGCCGGACGCTATTCGCGAAAAGCTCGAGCCCCTGCGGCAGAGCGATGTCATTGAATTCGAGCAGTACCTCGATTTCTTGAAGTGCCGGCGATTTCGACAGTCGCTCCTGTGCCGGGCCGAGGCGCCGGTGCGCGATGAACCTGACCTGGGCCGCGTGGTGACAATGGCCGCCGGGTGCGCTGCGAAATCGGAGGGCGTGCCTGACTTGACACCGGGTACGACGATCGCATTCCGAGCGCCGAAGGGAAATTGGACGATGTCGATCGACCTGCCCGTTGGCAAGGCCGCTTTGCTCCATCTCTCCGAGAACTATCCCGCGTCGTTGCCGTTTGCTGAACTACTCGCCGCGACTTCCGAACGGCTGGGCGAGATGACCGCATCGGACCGAGAATCGCTCGCGGAGGTACTGTTCGCCGCGTTCGCGGTTGGACTCGTCGAGTTGACGGCAGATGCGCCGCGTTTCACCCGGAAGGTGGGCGCACGGCCGCGCGCGAGTGCCGTCGCTCAGTTACAGTTGCGAGCCGGCACCGAACGCCCGACGAATCTCCGCCATGAGCGCGCCAAGATTGATCATCCTCTCACGCGGCAACTGGTGCTGTTGATGGATGGCTCGCGCGATCGGGCTGCCCTCGTCGAGGGCTTGGCGGAGTGGTCGATGGCCCATTCTCAGGGCGGGCCGGAAACCATGGGGTCTGATCAAGTGCGCTCGGTTCTCGCGGGACAAATCGAGTCGGAACTAAACAAGGTCGCCGATCTGGCGCTCATCCACACCTGAGACCAGTGGCATAAGCCGAATTCTGTTCGCTCGGCGTCCGTCCCGCAATGAAGTGGGGGAGGGGATTCGCCCATCCCCTCATCGCCCATCGCCCATCGCCCTCGAATTTCCATCTTGGTCGGGTCCCAGTCCCCGGCCGCCCGCGGCTCCTCTGGTCTTTGACCGGGGGAGTTCGCGGTGCTTATGTCGCACGCAGAATCCCCCTTCGCAATCCCTTCGGCATCCCGATTGCTCTGTGTCATTGGCATTGCGGCCCATTAGGCGGAGCCCGACGCGCGGAGTCCGGGCAGCGTCGCCCGCGCTTCGCGCGTCGGGCTCCGCCTCTATCTTTAATCCCCGTCTCGCCCAGGAGACGTCTGTCCCACGTGCATTGCGCGCCGGGCCGCCCGATTGCCCCGGAGACCGGCCGTGGACCCGAACCCGACGCTTATCGAACTCGACCTGGATTGGTCGTCCGTCTCGGTCCTGGGGACCATCGTCGCCCTGGGGCTACTCACCTACCTTCTTTATTACATCGGCGCCCTCGGCTCGCTTGTCAACGCGCTGGGCCAGCTCGTCCGCTGGTCAATTCGCGCCGGCTTTCACGCCTGGGAAAACTGCTTCTCGTGGGCGAACTGGTTAGTCCACCTCGGCCTGGCAGTCGGCTTGGTCACCGTCGGCGTACTCGTGGTTGAAACCGCCCCCGCGATCACCATTCTCATCAGCCTGGCCGTCTTGTTCCTCGGCCTCACGTCGTGCCTGGCGTACATGCACGTCGATATCGAACGCTATGAGGTCGAGCGGGGTTACAAGGCCGTCCACAATCCGCTCAAGGGACAGTCCCTGGCACCCGACCTGGCCCGGTACGGCGAACAGGCGGACGTGTTGCTCCTTCTCGCGTCCACCGTCGCACTGATCGGCGGCTTCGCACTCGTGAACCACGGGCTCTATCACTCGGCGGGACACAGTTGGTACCGCGTGCACGAAAGCGGAGTCGGGTACACCGATTTCCTGACATACGCGCTCTTGAATCTGTTGCGCGTCGTGGACATTCTGGATCTGGCCAGCTCCCGGCAGCTCTTGCACATGAGCTTCGTGCGCCCGGTGATGTGGCCGGCTTCGGTGCTCATCGTTCTGTTCCGCACGTTTTTTACCTTGGTGCTGTTGCAACAAATCTTCGCTTCGATTCGCCAGGGCCGAGTGCTGGCGGAAACAATTGCGGATTTCTGGAGTCCGCACGAGGCGATCCAGCAGCGGGCGCGGAACGCGTTGCCGCAATACGGCGCGGCGGCGATCGGGCCGCTCCTCGTCTCTCTACGGTCGGTAACCGGGCTGACCAAGGAACAGCGCGACCAACTCCCGCAGATCCTCGCCGCCATCGGGCCGTCCACGGTGCCGACGCTGGTGCGACACCTGAACGACTCGCACGAACACGTGCGCGGGATTGCGGCCGCGGCCCTGGGTCACTTGAACGCTCAGCACACCCTGCCGACGCTCTCGGGCATGGTCCGCGACCCGAGCGATCACGTCCGCCAGTCCCTCGCCGAGGGGCTGGGGATGATGGCGGAGGCGGAGACACGCGTCGAGCGGGCGGCCAGGGCGCGCGAGCCCCGCCGGCGACGGCTGTGGTTCCGCCGGGCCGAAAGCCGCACGCCGTCCATCGACCACGCGGCTGTCATGGTTGCAGCGCTCCGCGAGTTGCTGGTGGACGAGAACGCGGCCGTCCGTTGTCAGGCGGCAAACGGACTCGGCCGGGCCGGCGACGCAGCCGAAGTGGCGGTGCCCGATCTCGTGCTGCGGCTGGGGGACGCGGACGAGACGGTTGAATGCGAAGCCGCCGAGGCGCTGGGCCGCATCGGCGGGGCGACCAAATCCGCGGACGCGGCCCGGCGAGCCCTGGTTGATGCCCTGGCCGACGCGTCCGCGGCCGTGCGCGTGGCGGCGGCGCGCGGGCTCGTCGCCATGGGTCCGGCGGCGCGTCCGGCCGTCGAGCAGTTGATGCCGCTACTCCAGGACCGCGACGAGGCTGTCCGCGACGCCGCCGCGGCCGCCATCTCCGCGGCTGGGCCCCTCGACGAGACCGCGGCGGCCACCCTGGCGCAAGGCCTCGACAGCCCGGACAACGTCATCCGCGCTCAGACGGCCGAGGTCCTCGGGGAGATCGGAGAACCTACCGAAAAGACAGCCGAAGCCCTGGCCGACTCACTGCGCGACAGCAACGACGTCGTGCGAGCCAAGGCCGCCGAGGCACTCGGGAAACTGGGCGAGGGCGCTGCGGAAGTGGCCGTCCCCCGCCTGGTCAAGGCGCTCCGCGACCGGGATAGCTGGGTGAGCGCGCTGGCCGCCGAAGCGCTCGGCGAGATGGGCGAAGCGGCCGACAGCGCGGTCCCCGCCCTCGTCCGGGCCGTTTCTCATGTCAACGTGGAAGTCCGGGCCCGGGCGGCCGCGGCTCTCGGCAAGCTCGGTTCGGGGGCCGAACAGGCCCGGCCGGCCCTGGAAAAGGCCGCCGCGGACGCGGAGGGCGGTGTCCGTGCCGAGGCCATTCGCGCCCTCGGGCAATTGGGTCGCGTCAGCCCCGTCACGCTACGGCTGATCCGGAACGGCCTGAGCGACCCCGACCCCCTGGTTCGCGCCGCCGGGGTGGACGCGCTGAACCTTGCCGAGCGACCGGCCGGCGAGGTCGAGAGTTCTCTGTTGCCGCTCCTCGACGATGCCAACGATGAAGTGAAACTGCGCGTGATTCGGGTGTTAGCTAACCGGGCGGGCGCCACCAAGCCAGTCATCGAGGGGCTGTGTCATCGGTTGCTTGAGGACGACAGCACGTGGATGCAGGAACAGGCCGGCCTCGGTCTCGCCCGATTAGGCCGCGCGGCTGTGTCAGCAGGCCCGGCGCTGCTGCGCGCGGCCCAGACCGGCGAAGCGGGCGTGCGCGAGCAGGCGATGAAAGCCCTGGCTGTCATCCAGCCGCCGGAAGCCGCCCAGGCATTTACCGTCGGGTTGAAAGACCCGGACCCGAGTGTGCGCATGATTGCTTCGGCGGGCTGGATGAAGGCCAGCGAAATTCCGGCCGACGCGGTCGGAGCATTGGTCGAAGCACTGAGAGACCCGGAAATCCCGGTGCGCGCAAACGCGGCGCACGCGCTCTCGCGAATGGAGCAACTGCCGCCCACCGCGATCCCGATCTTGGTCGAAGCCACGTCCGACGCCAGCGACAACCTGCGCTTGAACGCGGCGCTGGCGCTTCGCAATGCGCCGCTGACGGCGACCGCCAAGGTCATGGAGGGGCTTCTTGAAGATGGCAATCCCCGAGTCCGGCTTTTGGCAGCCGGAGCGCTGCTATCCGCCGACCGGGCCAATGACCGGGCGCGGGCTGTCGCGGAGGCGTGTCGCGACGACCCGTCGCCGCGAGTCCGGCAAGCGGCCGAGGAAATCTTGAAGTCAGCCCCGCCGCCGAGCGCCACACCCGCGGATCGAGAAAGCTCCACCGTCGATTCGTCCGAGCCCGCGGGTGTCCGAACCACTGCGTGAGCGCCTACGCCTAGACCTTGTTCCAACAACCGGCGGCGTTCAGGCAGCGCGTACTACTCTGAACCCGCGCGCCAATCCGCTTGTAGCAAATTGCATTGCTTGCAAACCCACTGACACCCCTGCAACGCAATGGCCTTTTCGTGCAACGAAAGTTGCAACGCAAATTGCAATGCATCGCCGAAGTCCGTGATGCAAAAGAAGTAAGCACGCAAACAGGCGACAGGTCGGCCCTGGAATCCTGGTAACCAGAGCCGCGCACGGTGCGCGGCTCTGATTATTGACCAACTGTTAGAAGTCGTTCGGCACAGTCTCCCCGCCGTTCCGAGTGATCAGGGCCGCGAGCGTTCGCAAGGAGATTGACTGCCGGATAAACCGGACCGACCCGTCGCCCAACAAGGCGTTGACACCGCCCGAGTGGAAGCCGTAAATCTGCCCAGTGCCGTCGGTCCCGAACCGCGGATCGGGGTACGTCGTCACCTGGAAGCCGTTTGTCGCATTGATGCCCTGGTTCCCCGCGGCGGTGCCCGTCGAGTTCAGTCCGATCAGGTAGGGGATGTCACTGGCCGGCCGGCACCAGCCGCCGCCCTGGACGCGGATGGTCGGCGGCGACCCGATCAATCGGCCCCCCTGCCACAGCTCCGGCTTGCCCGCGGATTCGGTCAGATGAATGGTGTTGGACAGACCGTCAGTAATGTCGGTCAGTCGGACCGGGTCGGTCTTGGACAGGATGCCCGGGGCGCTGCTCTCGACAAGCCCTTGCTGAACGAGCGCCGGGTCGATGCCGTAGATACCGGAGTAGTCCCCGGTCGCGACGGTGCCGGTCCAGGTCGTCTCGGGGTTGCTGTCCAGCCGTACCGGCTTCGGCGACGACGGGCACTCCAGCACCTTGAGCCGCAGGGAGACTGCCGCCAGGTTGGCCGGTTCGCTCCAGTTCAGGTTCTGGTTGTAGATCTTGAAAATGTTGTCTTGCTCATAGTACGGAAGCAGGACCGTGGCCCAACGGACGCGAATGGTCCCCGTGGCGGCCGGCCGGATATTGCCGGGAAGATTGCCGTACGTGTCGTTGTAGTTATGCAAGGCCAAACCCAGTTGCTTGAGGTTGTTCTGACACTTCAAGCGGTTGGCGGACTCGCGGACCTTCTGGACCGCGGGCAGGAGGAGCCCGATCAGGATCGCGATGATCGCGATCACGACCAAAAGCTCGATCAGGGTAAACCCACGACGTCGGATCGTCGGACTCACGATACATCCCTTTCAAAAAGGCCCCGGTGGGGCGGTGACCGGCATCACCCTCGCTTGGCGCGTCGGGCTCCGCCGTAGACTAACAGTCAAATCGAATACTCCGGTGCGGGAGCGAAGACCCGCACGCGCCGCGGTGCGACGAACACCGCGTCTCCCTTCTTGAGCGCCAGCTCGGCCGAGCGGTCCTTGGACAGCTCGACGCTGACTTCCATCCCCATGCCAGCGAGTTCCACTTGCACGCGCGTGACGGCCCCCGCCGGGTTCACGTGCGTGACCCGCGCCGGCAGCCGGCCGGAGCCGATGGGCGAAGTCTCGATGTCTACTTCGTGCGGGCGGACGTACACGCGCGCCGGGCCTTCGTCCTGGTGCAGAAACCCGGGACATTCCAGCTCGACCCCGCCGACGATGGCTTTGCCTTCGTGCAGCCGGCCGTGGAACACGTTGACCTGGCCGAGAAAGTCCATCACGAATGGGCTAGCCGGGTGCTCGAATACCTCGTCGGGGGTGCCGTCCTGTTCCACCCGGCCCTGGTTCATGACCACGACGCGGTCGGCGACTTCGAATGCCTCTTCCTGATCGTGAGTGACGAAGACGGTGGTCACCGGCACTTCGTCGTGCAGCCGACGGAGCCACTGCCTGAGGTCCGTCCGCACGCGGGCGTCGAGCGCGCCGAAGGGCTCGTCCAGAAGAAGCACTTGCGGACGGGCTGCCAGCGCTCGGGCCAAGGCGACGCGCTGACGTTGCCCGCCAGAAAGCTGGTCGGGGTACCGCCGCTCGAGGCTTTCCAGCTTCACGAGAGACAGGAGTTCGCGGACACGATCGCGCACGTCACCATTCGTCCACCCGCGGACGCGGAGCCCAAACGCGACGTTTTCGAACACAGTCATGTGCCGGAACAGGGCGTAGTGTTGAAACACGAATCCCACGTTCCGGTCGCGCGCGCTCTGCCGCGTCACGTCGCTCTCGTATGCCGCGACCGACCCCTCGTCCGGAAAGTCGAGGCCGGCAATGATGCGAAGCAGCGTCGTCTTTCCCGAGCCGGACGGACCGAGCAGTGCCAGGAGTTCGCCCTCCGGCACGTCTACGCTCACGCGGTCAAGGGCCTTGAACCCATTGAACTGCTTGG
>Ga0075418_10001765_pt1 | contig 24604 bp, 21 predicted proteins | sample SoiMetdeltSBSDD2_FD_81776 | JGI IMG/M metagenome (GOLD analysis project Ga0075418, IMG submission 81776) | Bulk soil microbial communities from a Populus tree surrounding site in Tennessee, USA - Soil MetaG P. deltoides SBSDD2 | ecosystem: Environmental > Terrestrial > Soil > Tree plantation...
CGAAATTCAAAAAGGCCAGGCCCTTCAGGAGAAAATTCTGAATGCCTTATCCCAAGCCCCCCAATCAAGTTCATAAAGATGGATAACGAGCTTAAGATTTTCCTGCAGGCATTTAAGGAGTTGGAGAACCTGTTTCAAGCGTTGCCTATCACCGGAACACAGGTTCAACAACTAACAGGTTTTCTTTCGGGGCTGCAAACGAATGCTAAAAATCTGGCTCTATACGACTCGATTACGCATGCCCTGAATACACGCGCAGGAAAGTGGCTGGTGCCAGGCAAGCAGATTAAAGGCCTCGCAAAGATTGATATTTATGACTTACGACAGGCCAATAAAGTATATGGGGCATTGGTGGTTGATTCGGAACTCCACAAATTGGCTTACCAGTTAATGTCCATTTTCACGCTGGATAAAGGCGATTTTGTCCGCAGATCGCCTGGCAGCGATGAGTTCAGGATTTTTTCTACGTCGAAAACACCTCAGGAAATAAAACCTCTGTTATCAAAACTATACGCCACGCAGGAGCGGGACTCATTGCTCACCTGGGATTTTGGCGTTGGCCTGACAGAAACAGAGGCAGAGAATGAACTACAGAAGCAGCGCAAGACCTACAGGCCTGTGGTAGTAAGGCAAACTATTTTGGAGAGTCACTCGGAAATTCCAAGACGCATCGAGGATAACAACAACTATCAAAGTTGGAACGAGTTTAATATGCCTTACGAGAATCTTGTGGATAAAATCTGTGCGTTGGCGTTACCCACCAAATTAGAGCAACAAACAATTGAGCAAGTCCGGGTCACAAAAGATATCGTTGAGAATATCGTTACCCGGGAGGCCCTGACTGGCTTGCTTAATGGATTGGGAGCCAAGTGGTACCTGGATCATCGGCCCACCAGGGCGATTGCTCTCACGGATATGCTGAATATGCATGAAGGGAATACGCGCTACGGAGGCCCGGCGATCGACCAGGATCTCAAACGGTTTTCCCATTTGCTCATAAAGTCTTTTCTGAAAAATGAAGGTTATTTATTGTTTCGATCCGAACGTGCAGGCGATGAATTCAAGATCGCATCAATGAAAAGCACCGCCACGGAGCTGGAACACAAGCTTCGTACAGTCTGGGAAAATGACCTGCATCATGGGCTGCTGGCGTGGAATTATGGAGTGGGGAATAACGATAGCGAAGCACATGTCGATCTTTACAGGAACAGAGTGAAGGAGACAGAAATCATGGAAGTCTCTAAGTTAAACGGCAAATCCACATTTATTATTGTCAGGCCGGAGGGCGAGGATTATTCCAGTCTGTTTAAAATCTCAGAAGATACAGCCCGGATCGCGGAGGGGACGCCGATCATCGATCTGCATTTGACTGTCCAGGCTATCCGCAACGTCGAAGATTTCGATGCCCTGAAAGAACGTCTGGAGGAATACGCACTGCAACAGCAGCCTTTTGAGATAAAGGTCAAAAATATTGCCCGAATGAACGTAAACAACCGGCAAGGCCGGTTATGGTTGCTGGCGGAAAAGACAGAAGCTCTGGAAAACATGTATAACGAATTGAGCAGGATCGCGTGTGAAATGGGCTGCGAGAGTTATCCCTATCAATCCCAGAATTGGCTGCCCCATATAAAGATCGTTGATTTACCGGAGAACAGGTCAACCCAACTGAAAGACCCAACCTTCGGAGCCGGTTCCGGAACGACGTTTACGATCAGTCGTTTCGAATGGACTGTCCAGAAGGGACCCGAGCGCTGGGAAATGTTGTATCAATTTTCGTTTCCAGAGTAGACCCGCATCCATCTTGAGCCTGCTTTTCAATACCCCTCCTTTTCTAACCAAAGGGAGGATTTTCTTTTCCATGTACATAATTGTGCTATTATCTAGCTATGAAGGTGATAGGTCAGACAAAAGGTGAAACATAATGGCAACCATCCTTATCGTTGACGAAAACCCCATGGACCGGCGCGCGTATATCACTTTGCTCAGCAATTTTGGCCATCGGCTGATCGAAGCCAATGACACGGCTCACGCCCTGGAACTGGCGCGGCTGGAGCTCCCTGACCTGGTCGTCACAGATATTTTTATGCCAAACATGGATGGATTCTCTCTGGTCCGCAGCCTGCGTGTTGAGCCCCTTTTAATGGCCGTACCTATCATTTTTCACACAGTCAACTATGATGAATCAGAAATACACCGGCTGGCGCGCGATAGTGGGATACAGCATATTCTTAAAAAGCCCGCGGAACCACATGAAATTCTACGGGCAGTAAACGAATCTCTTAAATATCCAACGACTTCGTCAAGACTGCCGAATACCGGACAACTCCAACAGGAACATTTGCAAGTGCTGGTGGATAAACTCTATCAAAAAATCTCGGAACTGGAGAAAGCCAACGAGCGCCTGCGCAGCCATTCTCTAACCGATGGAATGACAGGCTTGAACAACCGGCGTGGTTTCATGATCCTGGCTACCGGGCTGTTGAAATTTGCGCGGCGGGCGGGTTATCCCTTGTGCCTGCTCTACATCGACCTGGACAGTCTGAAATATATTAACGATACCTTTGGACATATCGGCGGGGATATGGCTTTAACCCAGTTTGCTCGCATTTTGACGGAAACGTTTCGCGATTCAGATGTCATTGGCCGCCTGGGCGGAGACGAGTTTGTCGTTCTGATGATCGACGCTTCCGAAAATGATATCGCTGGCATGCAATCACTTTTACAAAGAAACGTGGATGCCTATAATTATCAAGCCGAACCGGGGCATGCCTTAGCCTTCAGCCTGGGAGTCATTCGGGCAGATTCGAATTCTTCGATCAGCATGGAGGAGTTTCTCTCGCAGGCCGACGAAGCCATGTATTTGCATAAACAGCGCAGGAAACGCTCCATACAGTAACCATTCCTGTGTGGGTCGAAGAGGGTCTATTTCAAACCATTTCGTCATCTGTCAGGATTAAGGAATCACGCACCCGCTCCCGTTTCAACACCACGAACGGGTTGCCGCCAGCCCAAAAGCGGAGTCCATGCAGGAACAGGCCAAACTGCGAAAGAGCGAACCAAAGCAGAAATATTGTCAGGCCAACTGCAGTGCGGTCGACCCAGGTAGGAGTCTGTTTAATATAATTCCCCACCTGTTCGTGCCAGCTGGTCACTTTTTTTTCATAGCTTTGCACAGAGGCAAGCAATTTTTGCAGGCTATCACGAGTTTCACTCAGGTCACCACCTAAAAGATAAGAGTTATCGCTGACAAATGTGGAAGCCTGTTGAACCAGTATCTCTACATTCGCGATCTCGTCATCCAGAGAATTCGTGGAGTCGATCAGGTCGGTCACGATCTTGTCGGGTGCGCTCAAATCAATACTGGGAAGAAAATTGCGTATTCCGGCCAGCACAGATTGCAAATTTTCGAGCGCCGCCCGCGCCGTCCCGATTCTGCCGCGCGTCGTTTTCAACTCCGGGAGCACTCGATCATCCAATGTGCTTTGAATATTGCTCAAAAGGTTTTCTGCACTGTCAGATTGTAATGACAATTCTTGCAGGGCAGTCTGCGCACTATCCACAATACGCAGGGCACGTTCCAGTTCCGCCGCAGAGTTTTGCAATGCAGCCTGCGCTTGAATCAGTTCCGCATCGACTTCATTTAACCGGCTGACCGCTGCATGGGTCAATGGGTCCTTATAGACCCAGGTGGAAACGATGGCAGCCAAGCTCAACACGAGAAGGAGAACACTTAGGATAATCAACGTTCCGGAGAAAATTTTTCGAGCCATACAGCCTCCTTCCTAATAAAATGAGCATGCTCAAAAAACAGCCAAGAATTGCGTGCACTAACACTTGTTTAATTTTGAATCTGAGAGCCAGGCATTTCCTCACCACAAATGCTATTTAGAATTATACGTCAATCTCCTCAGGCCTACCTGAAGATGAGATGATTTTTATTTGTATCCCCCAACCTGCAAAATCATGGGCCTTTGCTGCCTTTAAGCGGCACAAAAGCAACCGGGAGTAGCGTTTCCCGTGAGAAGGAGGCGTCTTCGCGCCTCCACAGTTCCAATTTCTGATATGTGCCCGCACTGACGGGCAGAATCATGCGGCCGTAATTGGCAAGCTGGTCCAACAGACTCTTCGGCACAGATTGCGCCGCGGCTGAGACAATGATGGCGTCATAGGGCGCGGATTCAACCCAGCCTTGAGAGCCGTCTCCCATGTGGATGAGGACATTTGTTATGCCAGTCACCATAAGCGTATGCGCAGCGCGTTTTGCCAGCGGTTCGATTAACTCAATCGTGTGCACTTCCCGCGCCAGGTGGGAAAGAATCGCCGCTTGATACCCCGACCCTGTCCCCACCTCAAGCACGCGCTCCCTGCCTGTTAATTGAAGGGCCTGGACCATATAGGCGACGATATAAGGCTGTGAGATGGTCTGATCATAGCCGATCAATAATGGGCGGTCGTCATATGCCCACTCCAGTACATCCTCCGGCACGAAGAGGTGACGCGGAACTACTTCAAAGGCTTCCAATACGCGTGCATCCTTGATTCCGCGGGCATACAGCTGGTAGGCTACCATTTGTTTTCTTTCCTCGCGAAATTCGTTCATTAGCATCCTCCCCGTCAGGCTCACAACATATTTTGGATGGTCATGGCGCGTGAACGGATTTTATTCCTGCCTATGAAATTATACGATTGAACGGTCAGGGAAGCAGGTGAGAATGTCACTTTCCCTGAATATATTCCTGCAGGGCTTGAATCAACTTTTTATAACCACCGGCTTCAAATAGATCCACGCGCTGCAAATGCCGCAGGGATTCAGGCATGTCACATTTTTCCATCCGTACGGGGATGATGAAGACCTCCCCACTGGAGAGCAGCTTTGCCTTCTCCGCCGCAATCTTCAATTCCTCATGGCGATACCCACGCCGCTTGTTGAATCGTTGTGAAAGGCAGACAATAACTACATGGCTTTTGAGGATCGCCTTGCGAATCTCGCGCTCCCAATCCTGCCCGGGGCGGAGTCTTTCCACATCCAGCCAGGCCTGGATTCCGTCTCTGACCAGTCGGTCATAAAGTTTGTGAACGATTTCCCTGTCATTATGGGCATAACACAGGAAAACTCGTGAGGTACGTTTCGATTGAGGCATGTTCCATTTCGTACTAAGGCTAAAAAGCATCCAGGCGTATATATTTCAAAGTATTAAACAAAGGGATTTCCAATCGGGTTGAATCAGCCGAGGCAAGCAGGCCAGGTTGAGTGATGTAGCCGGCTTTGCTAAACAACCAATCCCTCAGGGTTTTTTCCGTCACGCCCAGTGGCTGTACTATTTCATGCACGGCGCGGAACACCAGTTCCCTGTACCGGAGGATATCGAGCTTGCGGACATCGAAGGATCCGGCCAAATCCCAGGCTTGCACGCCAGGTCCTGGCCCTATATAGATGAACCGAATCCGCTGACCCATTTTCACGGTTCTTCCCTGCACCTGTAACTGCCGCGCCGCATTCGCCAAAGGGGAGAGAACACTATAGGCATCCGGTTCACGGCTCAATGTTTGAGCGATCACGAGTTCATCCAAACGTATGACCTTATTCTTTAGCAAGTCGAACCGCTCCTGTACAAAGGCCAGCACTTCAGGCAAAAGGTCAACCAGTTTTGCGCAGTCGGTTTCTTTTGTCAGAATATCCAAAACGCCTCTCTGGGTATCCGCTACAAACCTGCAGGTATCCCCGCGACGCAAGGCCAGGCCGCGAATTTTATGTTCTCCGTTTGTCGCGATGCCATAGAAACGATTCGCAACCGATAGATTTGGATTCTGCCGTGAACTGAGAAAGGCAAACCAGGCATAAAGATTTTCCAGGTCCATGGGCAGGTGTGTTTTCTTTTCAATTTCATTTGCCAGCGCCTGGAAATTCTCTTTGGACGCTCCCGGGCGCGAAACAAAAAGGCTATCCACATACACATGCAACACATCAAAGCCCATTGCTTCTGCAATGGATTTAGATTCGGTGATCGCTTTTCTTGAAAGAAAAGATACCACTTCATGAGCATTGATACGTCCAAAGGTCGAATTGGCAAAACCCAGGCGTCCATAACAGACCACAGTAAGCCATTTCAACGCGTTCGAGACAGCCTTATAGCGACGATAGCGAGCGCGGTAACGGGAATCATTTTTATCCATTGATTTGAGAAACCGTTTAAGGGCCAGGCGTTTGTCCCGCATGGATCTTAACGTTTGCGGAATGAGCCCTGGCCGCGAGAGGACTTTTACGCCCAATTCTGGAATCTCATAACCTTCACCGTCCTCTTCCAGGCTTACCACCGTCTCCGGTGAGACGTTATATTCGATCATGATCGAAGCCATCTTGGAACTAAAGTCCAATACAGCTACATTTTCGAAAATTCCGGCAGTGGGTTGGAAAACCAATCCACCCCGGTCCGCCCGCACGAATTGATTAAACGTCTTGGGAATCTCTCCTTTTTGATGTTGATAGGGAATGAATGTGCCGCGCTGCATGGCCGTAATATTTTGCATGGAGGCAATGGACGCGCCCGGGGAACGCCTGGCGACCTCCTGTAACGGGAGGCTGCTCAGCCGGGTCTGTTCAATGGCCCCAATGAGTTGATATTGGTTGTACAGCATACAGTTCTCCACATCAATATGCCAGCGCCCGCGCAAGTGGACCTGGGGCGCGCGGTAATGGGCATGCCCATAATTAAAGAAACTGACCTCCTTGCGACGCGAGACCGGCAGAGACAAGTCACGATTTGGATGGAAGGAAATGCCAACTCTTTTGGAAAGTTCCAGTAATTTTGGGAATAACCATGCGTCACCAAAATGGGTCAGGATGACATCCGGGTCGAAGGAAGACAAGATACCATTCAAAAGATGTATGATTTCAGGCGGCCTGTCGAAGAAGGCCCGCACATACGATCCACTAAATCGCGCGATCAGATATCGAGGAGGCTTGTGAGATGGGTCTGTATCTGGCCGTAGAGATAGTATTCTCAGGCGCGGTAAGGGAGGGTCGAGTTCATCCAGTGTATCCAGCGCTTGAATGCTGATGATCTGGTTATCTGACCCTGCGATGACTTCACAGCGCGCCATCATAAAAACACAGTTGGCCACTGCATATCGCACGGTCAGTGGAATATCGGCGTTATAAAAAAGCAGGTCAGAAAAGTTCTCATACACTTCCTGAAACAAGTTCCTATAGACTGCAGGGTTGGAGATCGCAATGCCCATCACCTCTTGAGGTCCGGCAAACAAGTCCTCCCTTATCACGCGTTCCAACGTTACGGTTTCTTTGGTGTGCTTTCGCCTGATAAACTTTCCCAGTTCATGCAGCCGTTGAGCAGGTCCACACGCATAAAATACGACCTCAAAATCCTGATGGAAACAGCAGGGTTTACCATCCTCTCCGACCAGCCATAGGACAACTCCCTTGGTTGGGTGGGCATATACGTCGAACAACCAGCCGATTGTTTTCTTCATTCAGCCGGTGTCAGTTTTCCAATTTCCCGCCTTAATTCTTCAATTTGCGCATACAGTTCATTCAGCTCATGAGCATTCCGGCCATCTCGCTCCAGTTGAATGACGACCAGCGCGGCCAGTATGGGTAGATGGTCAGTTGCATTATGAATGACAACTCGGTTTTGCAGGATGTACTCAAAATACTTATTCATAATTCTCTGGTATTTGGGAGCGAGCATTTCTGACAAAGGTTTTAACGAAGCGATGATCTTGTGGGCTAACTGGGTGGCGGAGAGGCTGTTGCGTCCCATGCTGGCTCCCTAAAAAAGCAGACTTTGTATCAATTCTGTTTCTTCATGTTTCCTTGTTTCAAGGATCTCATCGGCAACTGCAGCTAAGACAGGGAAAAACCGTTGGTAGGTCTCTGTAGATAGAGTGGGGACCAGTACTGCGACCAGGCTCGACAATGAGAGCCGCTTGGTATATTGGCAGCACTGATCCAGTACGCGATGGCGAAGTGACAGTTCGACATCCTCATCGTGAAAGAGATGCAGAAAATCTAATATCAGGATGGGTTTGTGGTGTCGTCCGGCCTCCATCAATAGATCCAATAATTGAAAACAGGTGAATGGGCGCGCCAGAGTTAGATTATTCAATGTTTCTTCAATGTTGGTCGTATATCGATAGACCGAATAGCGCAGGTCATCATGATCCGGGAGCCATTCGCCACCCGCGATGAGATAAAACGTACCACGCAGCACCCACTGGGTGATCAGCTCGGTAATAATCTCATGTTCCTGGTTGGCAGTTTTCACCAACAGAAAATGACCAGGGTGGGGTGGTTCAATCCGCTTTATCGCGTAAAGATGCTCACTGCCTTTGATAATTTGCAGCGACCTTAGAATCGTCGAGGGGGTATCCATATCCATAGGATAACCAGACGAGCTCTATTAAACTATCCCGTTAAAGGGTGAAGAACAGGGGGAGAATAAGGTTAGCCTGTGAGGGTGAACTACATCCAGCCGCTAAAATCCCAGTTTGCCAAGATATGGCGTAATTCCGCCTTGCTATTCACGCCAAACTTGAACAATACGTTGCGAACATGAGTCTTGATCGTTTCAGGTGACAGGGATAAACGCGCGGCGATCTGACGGTTGGTATAGCCCAGGCAGGTGAACGCAGCGATATCCTGCTCGCGTGGGGAAAGTGACTCCCATTTGGGCCAAAGTTCATCGATGGAGCGATACTGGGTGAGGCCAGCGGCCAGGAGGTCAGGGATCAGTTCGTGTTCAGGGCGACCCTCATGCTGGGCAAGTGTGGCAAGAGTGACTTGCAGACTTTCATTAAGCTCGTAGGTGTGAGGGCCAGGTTTTGGACGCTTGCCTATCAGGTATAAAAATCTTTGCCAGATAGACATAGTAACATAATATTATATTGGAACAAATGTTCTAAGTCAAGCAGGATTCAAATCCACCGGTACTAAGGTTGTTTCCCCAAAATCCTTGTTCCTTTATTGATAAACAGATAATAGACTGCAAGTAATCCGCTATAGATCAGTACCAGCACATAGACGGTGAGGCTGATTCGGAATTCAGGTTTGACCGTCTCAAACAACCGGAGAAAGGGAAAGATCAGAACCAGGTCATACGCCAGGAAACTGAGCAACTGCCCGGCCGCGTTGTGCCAGCGCGGATAGAGCAAGGCATGGATGAAGTAGAACGCGTCCCCAAGAAAGATACAACCAAAAATGATGGATGATTCGGGAGTCAGAGTCCATGGGAAGATGGGCTGCTTTAATAACAACGCGCCGGCAGTCAGCATCAGAGAGACCGTAAATATCCCAAATGAAATCAGGACAAGGCGCGGCGCGGGAGGAGAATCTGTCACTGGGAGATGGCGACTCCATAGGAACGTCAGGGCGCTCATGACAATGGAAACGATTCCAGCCAGCGCATAGGGCCAAAAGTCTGTGCGCCCTTGCCTCACAATGAGAGAAAAGAAATAAAAGGTGGTTGTGAGCGCGATGACAAAAACGTTCAGTGTACCCGCGGGTAGCACCCCATATTCTTCGGTCCAGCCAATCCAAAGCATGGCAACGCTCACCGCCGCCAGGATCGAACTGATGAAAATGTACGTCAGCGGCGAAACGCTCCACGGCCAGATCTGGATGGCCAGTGGTACCTGATAGGCAAAGCCCAGGGCAAGAACCATAATAAATACGCCGCCCAACAGGAGGATTGGTCTCAACAAGGTTTTCATCCAGTGGATTATATAATACCCGCTCACAAGTCGAGCCTACTTTGTTGTGGGAAGCACAATTCCCGATTTTTGAATTGTTTGAGCAATTCATGGGCAAATCGCACCGCCCGTATGATTTTTGAAATGCTTTGGCATCGAAATGCTTTGGCATTTCGTGGCAAATCAGGCAGATGTGTGAGCGGGAAGGGTATAAATGTCATTTTCCTTATGATTTTGTGTCATTTATTGCCAAGCTCGGTATTCGGACTATAATCAATACGAAGAATTCATTATTTAACCGTCTCCTGAGGAGAGCCATTATGCTTGTTATTATCAGCGACTTACATCTTGGCGATGGCACCACCGCCAACTCTATTTCGCCGAGCGCGTTTCATTTATTTGCCAATCGCCTGCGTGAAATGGCATACTTCGCCTCCTTTCGTGCGGATGGAAAATATCGTCCCGTTGAAAGTATTGACGTCTTATTACTTGGCGATATCCTCGACCCCATCCACTCCACCCTTTGGCTTGATACCAACCCTGGCGCAGTAAACTTCGTCCGTCCCTGGACGGAAACAGTCAGCCCATTTTTCGCTGCCAAACTGCACGAGACCACCCAGGCCATTATGGGAGAGAACAAAGAATCGTTTGAAGTATTACGCCGTTGCGCCAGCGGTGAATCGATTCTGCTGCCGCCCGCTAATCCACGCGGCAGGCCCGCTATGGATTCAAAGGAACGCATCGCGCCCCAGGTTCGCCTACACTACACCATTGGGAATCACGATTGGTATTACCATCTCAAAGGTCCAGCATTTGACCGTATCCGACAAAACATTATCGATACCCTGGGCTTGAGCAACACGGCGGACCTCTTTCCCTTCGAGCTGGAGGAATCGCCCGCCCTGTTGGAAACTTTAAAATCCTACAAAGTGTATGCCCGGCACGGTGATTACTTCGACAAATTCAACTTCAACAAACAGCAGGGACGTGACCGCGCCACACTGGGCGACATCTTCGCTATGGAAGTGCTCAACCGCTTCCCGGTGGAAGTGGACAAGCATTTCGGTAATGAACTCCCTGAACCCATCATCGACAGCCTGCGGCGTATCACCAACGTCCGCCCGGCCCTGGCCACCTCCCTGTGGATCAGTGGGCAGATCAAACGCCATGCAGGCAACCCCGCGCTCGAAGTCGAACTCAAAAAAGTATGGGATGAAATCTGCGATGAGTTCCTTGAAAACCCCTATGTGCGTGAACAGGACAAGGCCTTTCAATTCGATATGGTGGACGCCATAGAACTCGTGATCAAAATATCACAACGGGCATCCTTCCAAACCCTGAATGAGATCGTCATCTGGATTCGGGACAAGATGTCTGAAAGGGAACTTTCCTTCGCGGAGCACGCGCTGAATGAACCCGCCTTTACCAGTGACAGCGCGAAATTCATTGTCTATGGTCACACTCATCATCATGAAGTTATTTCGCTGGATACCCATGGGCGCCCCCCGTACGAGCAAAGTCAGTTGTATATCAACTCGGGCACCTGGCATTCGTACTTCGACCTCGCCATCAAAAACCCCGAGGAACAAAAATTTGTCCCGTACCAATCCATGAACTATCTGGCGTTTTATAAGGATGGTGAACGCGAAGGACGACAATTCGAGGCCTGGGCGGGCACCTACGCGTAATTGGCAGGATGGATTACGACGTTATCATTATCGGAGGCGGACCCAGCGGACTCTCCACCGCGCTGCATCTTAACAGAGTTGCACCGTCTCTCTCTACCCGCATTCTGCTCCTCGAAAAGGAACATTATCCACGCCCCAAACTTTGTGCCGGCGGCCTGACCCTCGACGCAGAGATCCTGCTCGAACGCCTCGATCTACATATCGACGAAGTACCGCACGTCTCTGCAAATGATATCCGCTTTGATTTTGAATCCAAAGGCTTGACTGTTCGGGTGCCAAAGAGGCCTGCACTCCGTATTATCCGGCGCGACGAGTTCGATAACTGGCTGGCAAAGAAAGCCGAGACTCGAGGAGTAGAGATTAGAGAGGGGATAACCGTGAGGAATATCTTCCCCGATAAGAACGGAGTGAACATTGAGACCGACCAGGAAACATTCCACGCGCAAGTCGTCGTTGGTGCGGATGGTTCGAACGGAATCACACGCCGATGCATCTTCCCCAAGGTTTCAATTTATACGGCGCGGGTACTGGAGGTGATCACTCCTGAATATCATGTCACATCTGCACCTGGCACCGCTTCGGAAAACAACACCTCCCGCAATGACAAAACAGCCTATTTCGATTTCTTTCCTGTGCCCGATAACATCGCTGGTTATGTGTGGGACTTTCCAACACAAGTCAAAGGTGTGCCCATGCGATGTTGGGGAGTCTACGATACAAACATCCTCGCGAATGCAAAACGCCCGCAACTACGAGAGCCGCTTGCCAAAGAAATGTCTCGCCTTGGGTTTGATCTGAATCAGTATGAAATTAAAGGTCATCCTATCCGCTGGTTCAGCCCGGAGAATGAGATGTCAGTGCCGCGGGTGCTGCTGGTGGGCGATGCCGTGGGCGCCGATCCGATTTTTGGTGAGGGGATCAGCATTGCATTAGGGTACGGCGCCATCGCCGCGCGCGAGATCAGTGACTCGTTTCAGCGCAACGAATTTTCTTTTCGAGGATACAGGCACCGGGTGTTGCGAAGCGCACTCGGGCAAACGTTGATCGCTCGATGGATAATTGCATATCTGGTTTATCCCATTAAGTGGCGCTGGTTCCAAATCCTGTTGTGGCGTTTTCTCAAACCGATTGTCCTTCTGATTGCATGGCTATTTGTACTTAACTGGGGAAAACGGATTCGATAACCTGATCGTCGGGGGCAAAAGAGAAAAAGGCTCAAATTTCTTAATTTTCCTCTTGACAATTTAATCACGTTAGACTATTATCTAATTAGATATATATCTAACACAGCCAGTTGTCTACAAAAGTCATTTACCTAAGTTCGATCAACGTTGTAAGGAGTACCAGCATGAGCCAGCCAGATCCAAATCTACCTAGAGAAGCTTTTGTCTTTATGAAACGGGAACAGCAGAATCATTCCAAGACATTCCTCACCGAGGAGGAATATTTCACAGTGCCGGTCAAACCTCATACCCCGGGAATCAAGGACGCGGTTATGTTGAATTTCGGAGATTGGTTGATCAAAATCGGAAATGATCTAAAGACCCGCAGTGTTTACACCAAGCTTTCCGAGAAACAGGTATGAGTCCAAAGACGAATATCCCCGAAATCCAATGGGATTTTGGGACAGCCTACGAGCTCTTCATCAGCCTGCACGTGCTGCATAACCCAAACCATTACGGGGTCCGTCCGTCTTACGCCGCCGGCGTCCGTTCACGGATACCGGCGGCTGAACGCAAATTGCTGGAGGAGGTGCTGCCTTTAACGGGTATACCGCTTAAGTGGCTCCACAACCTGCCTGCGCCCAAGGATGCGATCAGTGCACTCTGGGCTCTTAAGCAGATTCCTCCAGCCGAGCGGATGATCGAACTTTTCAGGCTAAACCAGCCCACTGAGCAGAATGGAGCAGAGGAAAAAGAGCATCACGCAAAATTCAATGAAATTGTCCTGCGCATTGCAACAGATGGTAAATGGAAGCCGGAGGATGTCGAAGTCTTCCAGAAGGCTTTTACCAGGAAGAATGAAAAGGTAAAAAAAGAGGAAATAGAACACTATTTTGAATGGTGGAGCCGCCCCACAGAATTTGGCGAGGTCACTTTGTCGGCCCTGCAGACTTACTATCAATCTTTTTTCGAGGAGGAGGAAAAACGCGTCGAACCCATCCTCAAAGCCGGTGTCCGCCGCGCCCAGGAGCTGGCTGGTACAATGAATTTTGAGGAATTTTTTGCTGAACTTTCGCAAGGGGTCCAGTGGGGTGGAGAATTCCTAGCAAAAAGAATAATTTTCGCACCCGCTTTTTGGACAACCCCGCTGATCTTCTTCGACAAGATCGATAGGGATACGCTGTTATTACTCTTTGGCGCACGCCCGGCAGATCTGTCCGTCATCCCCGGTGAGACATTACCCGATGGATTGGTTCGGTCGCTCAAGGCCCTGGCTGACCCAACGCGCTTGAAAATCCTTTTTTACCTTTCTCAAGAAAGCCTCTCCCCCTCCGAACTGGCACGGCGTTTGCATCTCCGCGCTCCAACGGTTACCCATCACCTCAGTGAATTGCGCCTGGCCAGTCTTGTCAATGTGACCATCGAAGGGCAGGAGAAGAAGTACAAGGCGCGGCGGGAAGCGTTACAAGCTACCTTCACCAGCCTGCAGGATTTCCTCAAAATTGAGGAAGAAGAAAGGGTCAGTCAATAAAAAATCACCTTTCTGGTGATTTTTTTATTCCCGGATTTTTCTCAAAAACCCCGGTGTATTTAACTCTCTTTCAAGCAGATATGTGAAATAGCCCTGCATTAGATGTTCGGCCTCCTGCTGCACCTCCGGGCTGGGACGAGCCCGAGTAGCCTCCGCGTAGCTGGAGCGCTGAAAGTGACGCAAGTACTTTAACGTCTCCAATGAAATAGGATGCAGGTGACGTAAGCCTTTTCCACAGCGTGGACAAATCACCCCACCCGCACTGAACGAGAAGAACTGATCTTCGGCTTGTATGGCGCGTCCACAGTTGGCACACTCAAAGAGCTGGGGGCGAAACCCGACGTGATCGAGCAGTCGCATTTCATAATAACGGAGAATTAGCCATATAGCAGCCTCAGGGGTGGAGGCGAGTCGCGTCAGGGTTTCCGTCAGCAACCGAAATGTGGACGGATGTTCTATCTCATCTTCATAAGAAAAACGATCCAGCAGCTCGAGCACATACGCGGCCTGACCCGTAAGAATCAGATCCTCCCGCAGAGGCTGGTAGGCATCCACAGTATCTGCCTGCGTGACGAGGAAAATATCTTTTCCTTTGGCCAACTGCAATCGGACATGCGTAAACGGCTCGATATGCCCGGCCTTGCGCGAAGCAATCTTGCGTGCGCCTTTGGCAATGACGCGCATCTTGCCCCGCTGGCGCGTGAAGAGCGTCAACATCCGATCGGCTTCGCCGTAATCACTGTGGCGAAGTACAACCGCATCCACACGAACGGAACGAAATTTGGGTTCAGGCATGGGTTTCGTTGATTACTTCAACAAATGTTCAGGCAGAAATGCTTCCGGCAATAAATCCTTCACGGTCATTTCTTTCAATATTTTTCCCTCCCCATTTGCAATCAATACAATCGTATCCAATCCAAATTCAACCAATACCTGGCGGCATCCACCGCAAGGCGAGCCTCCATTGTCTGTGACAACCGAAATCATCTCCAAATCGCGTTCCCCTTCTGAAACTGCCCGGAAGACCGCCACACGTTCTGCACACATGGTTTCGGGATAGGAGGCGTTCTCCACATTCACTCCGGTAAAGACACGCCCGCTTTTTGTCAGCACTGCCGCACCCACCCGATAATTGGAATAGGGTACGTAGGCGTGTTGACGGACGGTGTTGGCTAAGTCAACGAGTCTTTGTTTTTCCATTTCGTTCATTTTAACGTCCTTACACAACACAGTAAGTTCAGACTGCGAATTAATTACTTTTCTTCCTTCTCTCCAGTTTCTTGATCGCACGCGCCGGCATTCCTACTACGAGTGTATCCTCGGGCACATTCTTTGTCACCACCGCGCCGGCTCCGGTCCGCGCGCCGTCTCCGACTTTCAAGGGGGCCACCAGCATGGTATCCGAACCAATAAAAACGTCTTCGCCAATCTCGGTGGGGTTTTTCTTCTCACCATCATAATTGGCCGTGATGGTTCCCGCGCCAATATTGGTATTTGCTCCAATCGTTGCATTGCCGATATACGAGAAGTGACCCATCTTTACGCCTTCATGGAGGGTCGAATCCTTGACCTCACCGAAATTCCCCATATGAACATGGCTTTTTAGGTGAGCCCCTTTTCGCAACCGTGCAAACGGACCTATATCCACATCGTCCTCCAGCACGGCACCCTCCAAGACGGATGCTGCTATTGTACAGCGATTCCCAACCTGCGTGTCTCGGATGATCGTATGCGGACCAATCACATTCCCCTCGCCCACCTCCGTGTTCCCATGAATATAGGTGTTTGGCAGAATGGTCGTATCTCTGCCAATCTTCACATTCGGTTCGATGTACGTGCAGGCCGGGTCCATCATGCTAACACCATTCATCATATGTTCTCGATTAATACGCTGGCGCATAGCGGCTTCCGCCTCACTGAGATGCACACGTGTATTGATGCCGATCGTTTCGATAAAGTCATCGTGTACCACAGCCTGCACAGGTAGATTATCCTTCACTGCGATCTCAACAATATCTGTCAGATAATACTCGCCCTTCTTTGGATTCTTAGGAATCCGATGTAACGCATCCCAGAGCCAGTCTGCTCTAAAACAATACGCGCCCACATTTAATTCCTTGATCTGCTGCTGTTCGAGGGTAGCGACATACTCCTCCACAATGGCCTCCACGGTCCCATCGGCTTTTCGGACGATTCTGCCAAAGCCACGCGGATCGTCTGCCACCACAGTGAGCAGGCTGAAGGGGCCGGAATTGAGGCGTTGAGTCTCCACCAAGCGCTTGAAGGTTTCACCGCGCAACAAGGGCATGTCAGCATACGTGACGATTACATAATCCGTATTGCCCTTGAGAAGAGCTTCGGCTTGCATTGTGGCGTGTCCCGTTCCGATTTGTGGCTCCTGTAAAACGGTTTGAGCAGAGTCACCCAGATATCGCGTTACCGCCTCGGCACCATGCCCTACAACGACAACCGGTTTCTCTGTGGCAGCAGCCTTTAACGCTTCAAGCACATGCCACAGCATTGGCTGGCCGCACAATGGATGCAAAACCTTGGGCAGGGATGATTTCATACGTGTGCCCTGACCAGCCGCCAATAATACAGCAGTAATTTTCATTCCATCTCCTCGCTTCGACTTCCACTCTCCTGCACTCCCGATTTTTGAATTGCTTGAGCAATTCATGGCAAATCATGCAAGTGTCGTGTCCCCTTCGCATACGCTCAGGGCCGCTCCGTGTCCGCTCAGCGCGAACTAGAAAGAGTAGATCGGGTAAAAAAACAGGCTCACCGCGTGATGCTAGCAGCGAAGCCTGTTTTACAAAATAAGCCCCGCCTTCGCGGGAATTTGGCAGGGGCGCCTGGATTCGAACCAAGATCCACAGCTCCAAAGGCTGGTGTGCTGCCCTTGCACCACGCCCCTGTAAGGCGAACATTGTATCACAGCGACCGGGGACGGGCAATATCACTTCTTCTTGAGTGATCCGGTATTCCGCAAAGGAATAGTCTCACCCTTGCCGGGGTCCAAACCCAGTTTGCGCGCTTCCTCAAACGTGATGACATCGCGGTTGATCGGAAGGTTGCCGACCTTCTCCACTGCATCATCCCAAAAAGCATCCAGGTCCTGCACTTTGGCATTGCTATCCGCGGATGCGAACAACGCATCGACATCCACCTCCGGCTCGGGTTCCTGCGGCGCATCAGCCATCAGTGGCATGGGTTCTCTCTCTTCGATGACCGGGGCAACAGCTTCTGCGGCGGCTGGCGTCTCGGGCATCACTCCCAGCGATCTCAACACGCTGGATACGTCACCGCGCACAAAAAGCATACCTTCCACCGTCTGCAGGATGCGGTCAGTACTGGCGATCCCCTTGCCAGCCAGCAGCAACGCATGCGAAACATCCACCGGAATGAGGATCAGATCATGGTCGCCGCCACGGAAGACGTGAAAATTCTCGGGCCGGTCCTGCCGAATGAAACGGGTGACTTTCAACCCGGCGGCATAGATCGCCATTAAGGCAGACAACAGGGATACTTCCATGCTGCTATCGTACAAGTCCCCGGCGCGCGCCAGCACGCGCGCACGGTCACTGATCAGGAACACAGCATCTGCCTTGATCTTCTGGCGAAAACCTATCAACAGCTCTGAAAGTGACTGGCGATGCTCCTCGGCTTCCTTGCCCGTTTCAGGCGGAAAGATCGTCCGCACCAAACCCAGCCCGCGTTCCACCGCGTCCAAAAAATCAGCCAACGGGATGGGCTTGTCGAAGATAGCAATGGCGCCCGCTCCCAACATCTCATCACGGGCCTTGCGATCGGTCATCCCGGAAATAAAAATCACCTTCAATTCCGGGTTGCGAACTTTCACCTTACGCATCAATTCCACGCCGGAAATTCCGGGCAGGAGATAATCTGCCACCAGCAAATTCACCTTGCGACGGGAGGCTTCGAGCAAGGCTTCCTCTCCGGAGGGCGCGTCGACAATATCCAATGCATGACCGAGCGTTTGCAAAGTGGAATGAAGCAAACGGACGATATCACGCTGATCATCGACGATGAGGATGCACGGGTTAGACATAGAAACCAGACTGATCCTATTTTACCGCTTGTCTCACGCATGTTGAACATGCGTAAATAATCTTCTTCAACTGACCGGCAAGCTGGGATCCTACCTGAAGCTTACTTAATTATGCGGAACTATGTAATTTCTGCTCAGCCACCCAGCAAGCCGCCCAGTGGTCTGGAAGGAGTTCCTTGAATTGTGGTTCTTCCTGCGAACATATTTCGATTGCCCAGGGACAACGTGGGTGAAAGCGGCAACCCTTCGGCGGGTTTAGCGGGCTCGGTACATCGCCCTTCAAGATAATCCGCTGCTTTCTCAGACGCGGATTCGCCACAGGAATGGCAGACATCAGAGCCTGCGTATAAGGATGCAATGGATTGCGGAAGAGTGCCTCGCGGGTCGTCAGTTCGACTATCTTACCCAGATACATCACCGCGACGCGATCTGACACATGTTCCACGACCGAAAGGTTATGGGCGATGAAAAGATAGGTGAGACCGAATTCAGCCTGCAAATCCTGCAGAATATTCAACACCTGTGATTGGATGGATACATCCAGGGCAGAGACAGGCTCATCACAAATAATGAACCTGGGACGCAGGGCCAGGGCCCGGGCAATGCCAATGCGTTGACGCTGACCGCCTGAAAATTCATGCGGGTAACGGCGGGCATGATAGTCCTCGAGACCCACTTTTTTAAGCGTTTCGAGCATGATGTCCACGCGTTCCTTGGGAGTGCCAATCTTGTGAATGTGCAAACCTTCCATCACCGATTCGCCGATCGGCACACGCGGATCGAGCGACGCATAGGGATCCTGGAAAATAATTTGCATATCGCGGCGCACGGCCTTGAGATCACGCGGCGGCAGGCCGAAAACATCCTTGCCTTCAAACTTTACGGCGCCCGAAGTCGGCTCAATGAGCCGAAGCATTGTTCGCCCGACAGTTGTCTTTCCACAACCTGATTCGCCGACCAGGCCAAGCGTCTCCCCTTTTCTCACAAAAAAGCTGACATCATCCACAGCTTTCACATGATTGACCACGCGTTGAAGCAAACCGGCGCGCACCGGAAAATATTTAACCAGGTGATTGACTTCTACGAGGGTTTCCCCTTTATGGTCTGAGTCTTTTTGCATATCCATGCTCCAGGCAGGGGATGTGTTCAACCAACTTTCAGCGGCGCAACGTGCCCATATTCTGGCGCGGACTTATACAACCAACAACGGACTTGATGACCTGGCTTTACTTCTTCGAGTTCAGGCTTCACTTCGGCACAGATGGTTAAAGCATGTTTGACGCGGGCCTGACAGCGCGGCGCAAAACGACACCCCGGAGGCAGGTTCACCAGATTGGGAACCGACCCAGGGATAACATCCAGTTTCTCTTTGATTTCCCCAAGGATCGGAATCGAACCAATCAGGCCCTGGGTATAGGGATGCAATGGCTCATCGAACAGGGAATTGACATCGGTTTGCTCAACGATCTCACCAGCATACATGACCGCCACCCGTTCCGCCATCTCTGCCACCACGCCGAGATCATGCGTAATCAGAATGACGGAGGTCCCCATTTCACTGCGCATGTCGCGCATCAAGTCCAGGATCTGGGCCTGGATGGTTACATCCAGCGCGGTGGTGGGCTCATCGGCAATCAGGACTTCGGGGACACAAGCCAGCGCCATGGCGATCATGACGCGTTGTGCCATGCCGCCAGATAATTCATGCGGATACGCCTCCACGCGTCGCTCGGGGTCTGGTACGCCAACCATTTTCAACAGCGCCACCGCGCGCTTCCAACCCGCATCCTTGCCCATATCCTGATGGACGTTGAGCACCTCTGCCAGTTGATCACCGACTTTGAATACCGGGTTGAGTGCCGTCTGCGGCTGTTGGAAGATCATGGAGATGCGGTTGCCACGCACCTTGGACATTTCCTCTTCCGACAGGTTCAGCAGGTTTTCGCCATCCAGTAGTATTTCCCCCGCATCGATTTTCCCAGGCCTGGAGATCAGCCGCATAATGGAGAGCGATGTGACACTTTTTCCACAACCCGATTCGCCCACAATACCCAGCACTTCGCCGGGATACACCTCAAAGTTCACACCGTCCACGGCGCGAACAACGCCATCCTCCGTGTAAAAATATGTTTTGAGACCTTTTACTTCAAGTAGAGGTTTATTGTTGTTCACGACAAACTCTCATCTCCAGTCTGATGGGATGGACGATATTATAGCAAATATTTATTGCTTCTCTTACTAATAGTAAGCTTTTGAAATACTTTACAGCCAGAATCAATTAAAGGTAATAGAATGACAGGTGATCGGTATAAAATGAGATACCGTCCTGCGGCGAGAAACCTTTTCACCTAAGTTCAAACTACTTCGCTTGCAGTTGCAGGCAGACTTTTCAGATCCTGGTTTGAATCAACGTTCGGCACGTCGCACACAGAATCAGGCTCCGGGGTCGAAGGCGGCGCACTGTCCACCTACGGGCAGGCTGATCCGTAATCAAAAGATTCAAGATCCTTGAGAGCGTAGATGGAGAAGGAGTCTAAATTGAACCCGCAGAAATCAGGACGGGTCGCGGCAACCCGCAGCCGTTGGTATAACGGGATGGAGGGCAGTTCGGAGGCAAAGATGGCCTGGGCCTCCTGGTGTGATGTATAGGCCGGGTCTTCTGGAAGCGACTGAAGGGCACGGTTGCAGGCGGTATCGAATGTCGTATTTTTATACCCACTGACATTCGTGCCAATCCAATTGTTGGCCTCCGTCGGGATTTGGGAGGAGGTAAACCATGCACATTGCGGCTCAAGGCTGTTCACCCCAATAGCGTATTCGGCCAAATCAAAGTGTCGCCCAAATAATGGGCCAACCGGACCTTGCAAATATAAGTCAGAGGCGGACAGATACGTGACGTTCAAGCCAATACTGCAATCAGCCAAAGACTGTGTCAGGATCTCAGCGACCTGGCGGCGTTGCGTGGCTGACGAGGTGACATAATTAAGGACAAGCGACGTGCCTGCTGGTATGTTGGTAACACCCGTGGATTGGCGCGGTGTAGCCAGGTCCTTATCATGATCGAGCCAGCCAATCTGCTCAAGAATCTTATTTCCCTCGGCCGGGTTGAAAGAGTATGTTTGAACGTTGCCATTATGAAGGGGGTGATCGGCAGGAAGATAATTATCTGGTACCTGCGACAGCCCGAAGAGGACAGTATCCACCACCTGCTGGCGGTCAAGACACAGGGCCAGGGCTTGACGCATACGCGCGTCGCCGAAGAAATCAGGGCGGTCATCTTTCGGACTAAATCCGTTATCGTAGGAAGCTGGCACAATACCGATGCCCAACCATTCCATGGTGTTCGTTTGCGCGGTGAGAAGTTCTGCCTGCCCATCTTTTTCCATCTGTTGAAGCAGGCCCACCTGCCCATCGAGACGCACCGATGGATCGAGCACATCACATTTGCCATCTACCAGGGCAGAGATGGCTGCATTCGGCTCGGGATAAATGAGGAAGTTAAGCTCATCGAACGGAGGCAGGTCGCTCTCTGCCCGGAAGTAATTCAGGTTCTTGATGAAATGCAGACCTTTGCCGGCTGCCCATTCTTCGAGAATGTAAGCTCCCCAGCCCAGCGGGGATTTGTTGGTCAGGTCAGCGGTCATCAAATCCGCTGGAGTGAATTGCTCCAGAGCATGCTTTGGTAGTGGCGTCCAGAAGTTGGTGTAGTAATCAGGATCGATAAAGCCAGGCTTGCCCCACCATTGAATCGTCACTCCATCCGCTGCGGCTTCATACGTTTGGGTACGATCAATCAGGAATTTGGAGCCGGAGGTTTGATCGGAGGATGCAACCTGGAAGGAGTATACGGAGTGAGCGGCTGTGAGAGGTTCGCCATCAGACCACATCAAACCCTCCAGCATGGTGAAGGTGACAATGAGTTGATCCATTTGGAGGGGACTGGAACCATCGTAGGTAACGGCACAATCATCGGCGCGGCATCCGCTGGGACGCACTTTTGTGCCTGTACTGAGCGACGCAAGATTTCCAGAGGAGTCCACCACCTGTTCTCCGGAATTTACGATGACAGGTGCAATTTGTGCGTCACCGTCGTCAAGGTTAGGTATCTTTTCAAGGATGATGGGTTCATAGGCATACTCGACAATGTCAATTGGCCCATCATAAATGGCAGATAAAACACTTCGCGCTGGAGAATTTGGGCTACCGTAAAGGTACAGAGAATTTGGCTCGCCGCCAAGACAAATGTTCAGGATCCTCGAAGCAGGCGTCGGCGTGATCGAGGGGACGGGGAGAGTCTGCACGGGTGTTTCACCAACCACAGGTAGATCAGTCATCGAAGACGGCGCACAGGCGGGTGCCATCCAGACGACTATTAAAAAAAAGATGGTGAAACGAGTGCGATGCATTTGGCTCTCCCAAAATAAATAGGATTCAGGGGTGACCTGAATCCTATCGTATCTTATCAAATCAAGCAAGCAGATTTATTGCGTGCCGCGCATACGTGGATCGAGCGCGTCGCGCAAGCCATCACCCAGGAAGGTGAAGGCCATCACCACCAGCGCAACACAAATGGCGGGCGCTAGCAGAAGATAGGGCTGGGCATTGATAGCAGACTGTCCATCCAGCATGAGCGCGCCCCAACTGGTAATAAAGAAATCGGTGTTATCAGTGGATGGACGCAGACCGACGCCTAGATATCCCAGAATAGCCTCGGTAATGATCAAACCCGGGATGGTGAATGCAGCCCAAACAATCAAAGGCCCAAGACTGTTCGGCAGAATATGGCGAAACATGATACGAGAATGCTTGACACCAATGCAACGCGCGGCTTCGACAAATTCCTTTTGCTTAAGCGAAAGCACCTGTCCGCGAATCAGGCGCGCCACCCCCACCCAGTTGACGATGGCGAACGCGACGAATAAGAGGACTATCCCGTTCCACAATTGGCCGATCCAGGTATCCCGTAAGGCAACCATCATAATGATGAAGAAGAGCAAGTCAGGGAAGGCATAGATCACATCGGTCAGGCGCATCAAAATGTTATCCACCCGACCGCCTACATAACCAGCAATCATTCCCACTGTCGTCCCCATTAACATGATGATGGCGGTGGGCAGGAAGCCCACCACCATGGACACACGCGCGCCGTAGATCATACGGCTCAACACATCACGTCCCAATGAATCGGTGCCGAGCAGAAATTCGGGTTCGGCTTTAATATTGGTTGCGCCCTGGTCAAAGGGAGGCGGCAGGAAGCGCTTACCATTATGTATTTCAAGTGGATCCATGGGGACAATAACAGAAGCAAATGCCGCCATGAGAATAAAGAAACCAATAATGAACATTCCAATGACAGAAGCCTTGTTGCGGATGAGACGCGACCAGGCCTCCTGCCCCAGGCTTTTGCTGGGGCGGAAAACGTCCTTTAATTCCACAATCTTGTTTGTCGTTACAGGTTGGATGGTTGCCATGGATACATCCTCCTTCTTTTATTCTTCTAACCGGATGCGTGGGTCAATAAATACATAGACAAGGTCCACACTCAGGTTCGCGACCGCGACCAGCAATGCATAAATCACTGTGGTGCCCATGATCATGGAGTAATCGCGTTGACCGATGGCCTGCACATAGGCGCGGCCCATGCCGGGGAAACTGAACATGGTCTCGATTATGAAGGAACCAGTGACCAGAGCAGCCAACGCGGGACCAAGAATGGTGATCACCGGGATTAAGGCATTTTTGAGCATATGGACGAACACCACCGCCCGTTCCGCCAGCCCCTTGGCGCGCGCGGTGCGAACGTAATCCTGCCGCATTACTTCCAGCATGGCCGAACGGGTCAGGCGGGCGGTATAGGCCATAGTGCCAAATCCCAGGACCGACATAGGCATGAACCAGTATTTGATCTGCGTCCAGTCATCCACCAGAATATTGATCCAATGCAGTCTGGATGCGAAGATAATGATCAGGAAAATGGCTAAAACGAAACTGGGCACCGAAATGCCGCTCGTGGCTATGAATAACGCCGTGTAATCCACAATTGTATTCTGTTTCAGTGCGGCAAGGATACCCAGAGGAATACCTATAAAGACCGCCAAGGAAAGCGCCAGGACTCCCAGGCGTATCGAATACCCAAAACGGCTTTGCCAGAAGGTTTTCCCTTCGGGAGCTGCAAAGAGAATATCCTGCACAGTACGACCGCGCTGCCGATAGGAGGGACCCAGGTTGCCGCAGAGCATACCGCACACATATTCTCCGGTCTGGCCGTTGGTATCGCCGATCACATAGGCATAAAACTGACGCCACATAGGTTTATCCAACCCGTAGTAGGCCGCCAGAGATTTGGCGGTGGCGGCGTCCACCTGGCGGCGATCCGCGTCGGTATCCCAGGGACCGCCTGGCGCGCTGCGCATGATAATAAAAGTCACCGCGGAAACGGTGATCA